>Ga0206950_1238_pt1 | contig 9682 bp, 8 predicted proteins | sample Alteio_BWOrgHeat_41_FD_152954 | JGI IMG/M metagenome (GOLD analysis project Ga0206950, IMG submission 152954) | Enriched cells from forest soil in Barre Woods Harvard Forest LTER site, Petersham, Massachusetts, United States -... | ecosystem: Environmental > Terrestrial > Soil > Temperate forest > O... | reverse complement strand
TTCCGGGTCGTCCCCTACCAAAGCGGCGCCGTAAAGAGGTGTGAGGCATTTTGTTACCGAGCAGGCAACATTTAAACCACAAAAAATTGAGTGAAGAGGTAAGAAATTATGAACAACAAAAACACAGATCCAAAATTGGCAGGCAAAGTGGCGGTGGTTACGGGCGCGTCCAAAGGGATTGGTGCTTCGATCGCGAAGCATCTAGCCGGTGAAGGAGCCGCGGTCGTGGTCAACTATCATTCGGGCAAAAGCGACGCGGACAGAGTCGTCACCGAAATTACGCGCGGGGGCGGAAAGGCGATCGCCGTTCAGGCAAATCTCTCTCAAAAGACGGAGATCGATCGCCTGTTCGCGGAGACCAGAAAAGCCTTCGGCCGCCTTGATATCCTCGTGAACAACGCTGGAATCTATGAATTCACTCCACTTGAAAAGGTCACGGAGGAACATTTCCACAAGCAATTCAACCTCAATGTGCTGGGCCTTATTCTCGCCTCGCAGACAGCAGCGGAATATTTCGATTCTGCTGGAGGGTGCATCATCAACATCGGTTCCGGCGCTGGGACAAATCCGGTTCCCGGCGCCTCGGTTTACAGCGCTACAAAAGCCGCTGTTGACGCAGTCACGAAATCCCTGTCCAAGGAGTTAGGCGCGCGGAAGATCCGAGTCAATTCTCTCAATCCCGGGATGGTGGAGACGGAAGGCGTTCACTCGGCGGGAGTGTTGGGCACAGACTTCCATAAGCAGATTCTGGCGCAAACTCCCCTCGGACGCATTGGGCAGCCAGAGGACATCGGAAAGGTTGCCGTATTCCTGGCCTCAGACGATGCAGGTTGGATTTCGGGCGAGACCCTGCTCGTTGCTGGCGGCCAGCGCTAAACGCGAAAAGCTTTATGGAAACATCAAAGTTGTAGAAGTCTATGAACGCCCCAGCTTCACAAATTGATAGCGAGCTGGAAATCAGAGCGAGCGCTTTGGAATCCAACTCAAGCGATCCTCGCATCACCTGCGCACGAATCGCTTTTTTCCTAATGGTGATCGTAGGGCTGCTGCTCTCAGTGAACTGGTTCGTATGCCACACATGGAATCACTTTTGGGGAACACCCGCGATGCCGCTGTGGCAAATCATTCCCTCACTTCTGACCATCTCGTTTGTCGTCACCACACTGCTCGGATTCCATCAAACGAACTCACTGTTGCGATTTGTGTATCGAGTTTCCGCAATTTGGCTGGGTGTTTTGAGCTTCGCTTTTTTCGCATCGGTCGTGTGCTGGCTCATCTACGCCCCCTTAATGCTCTTTGGTTTGTCCCCTGAACCGCGATCGATAGCGCTTGTGGTCTTTGGACTCGCATTCTTGGCCACCGTTTATGGTCTTGTGAATGCTGCTTGGATTCGGGTCACGCGCATTACGGTGAACTTGCCAAACCTGCCCGAAGCCTGGCGCGGACGTAGTGCGGCACTCGTGACGGATTTGCACTTGGGTAATGTCCGCGGCCGTCCTTTCACGCGCCGTGTGGTTGCTGGACTTCGGCGCTTGCAACCCGACGCCGTCTTTATCAGCGGCGACATGTTCGACGGCACAAAGGCGGACTTGGATTGGCTTGTTGCGCCATGGAGCAAACTGTCCGTGCCACGCGGCACGTATTTCGTCACCGGTAATCACGAGGAATTCACAAGCCGCAACAAGTTTGTCGATGCAATTGGGAGAACAGGGATCCGGGTGCTGAACAATGAGAGGGGTAATGTTGACGGATTACAAATTGTTGGTGTTCACGATGGCGAGGCGGACGAACCACAAACTCTGCGCGCTGTATTGCAATCGACGCAACTTAATGACAGGCGTCCCAGCATCCTCCTGACGCATCAGCCCTCAAACCCGGCGATTGCGGCGGAGGCAGGTATTTCCTTGCAACTCTCCGGCCATACACATGGCGGGCAAATCTGGCCGTGGAGTTGGGTCGCGGCGCTGGTCCATGGACGGTTCAACTATGGACTGAACCGATTGGGTGAATTGCAGGTGATTACCAGCAGCGGCGTGGGGACGTGGGGTATGCCGATGCGCGTCGGCACAAAATCGGAGATCGTATTGATTCGATTTGAAGCGGCGGGAGAAGGGAGCGGTGAATACAGGCAATAGACCGAGGCAGGCGCCCTCTGGAGTTCCTTGAGCGGCGCCGAGGTGCCGAACGCGTGCATGCCCGATGACTCCTGCCTTCGAACCAACGCTTATGCCGTTAAAGTTTTTCGGTCCACCATTCGTGGTTATCACGCTTCATGAGCAACTCAGCCGCGGGTGGTCCCCATGAGCCAGGCGAGTAATTGGGAAAGTCCTTCGGCGGGTTGTTTCCCCAGGCATCCAAAATCGGGTCGGCCACTTTCCACGCTGCCTCAACCATATCGGTGCGGTGGAACAGAGTGGAATCACCAACCATACAGTCGTAGAGCAATTTTTCGTAACCAGTGGTGGGGGCCATGGGACCGAATTGATGGTAATCAAACTCCAGTTTGACTCCCTTCGTACAAATCGACGGACCGGGGGTCTTGGCGCGCACCTGGAGGGTAATTCCTTCCTGCGGTTGAATGTGCATAATCAGACGATTAGGGCCTAGCGGATCCGACTCGCCGTCGGTGAATAGAGAAATCGGTGGGCTCTTGAAACGCACAACGATCTCTGTGCTGCGTTTGGGCATCCGTTTGCCGGAGCGCAAGTAGAAAGGGACGCCCGCCCACCGCCAGTTATCGACGGCCAGTTTTATGGCCGCGAAGGTCTCGACGGTGGACGTCGGCGACACGTTAGGTTCTTGCTTATATCCGAGGGCCTTCTTTCCTTCGATCACACCCGGTCCGTATTGTCCGCGAACCGTTCCTTGGAGCACCTCCTCGGGCTTCATAAGCCGCATGCTCTCCAGCAGTTTAACTTTTTCGTTCCGAACGGCTTCACCTGAGAGCGAGGTTGGGGGTTCCATCGCTACCAAGGCGAGCAGCATGAACATGTGATTTTGCATCACGTCTCGGAAAGTACCCGCGGTCTCATAGAATGAGCCTCGCCCCTCGACGCCGATCGACTCCGCTACAGTGATCTGTACGTGATCGATGTAGCGCCGATTCCAAATCGGCTCGAACATGCTGTTGCCTAACCGGAACACCAGCAGGTTTTGAGCGGTTTCTTTGCCGAGATAGTGATCGATGCGATAGATTTGCTTCTCTTCAAGAGCCGCCGAGAGTTTCGCGTTCAAGAATCGCGCTGAAGAGAGATCGCGTCCGAAGGGCTTTTCGACGATGACCCGGCGCCACCGGCCGTCCCCCTCCGAGGCGAGCCCGGTGGCTTTCAGTTGTTCGGCGATGGCGCCGAAGTAAGAGGGTTGGACAGACAGGTAGAAGAGAGCATTGCCCCCTGTGTGATGTTTCGTTTCCGCCTCAGAAAGCAATTCGCTCAGTCGGTTATAGGTCGTGGGGTTGTCAAAGTCCCCCTGGCAATAATAAATCCTTTCCCGGAACTTACCCCAGAGAACCGGATCAACCTTCTGCGTGCCAAATTGGTTAATCGCGTCCGTCAATTGCTCGCGAAAGAGTTCAGTCGACGACTCTCGGCGGGCAACGCCAACAATCGCAGTGTTCGGGGACAACAAGCCATAAGCCGCCAGGTTGTACAATGAAGGTATAAGCTTGCGCTTCGTCAGATCGCCTGAGGCGCCAAAGATCACGATTATGCTAGGCTCGGCGACGCTAGGCTCGGCGCAAAGTTCGCGAATTGGTTGTTCGGCAGCTTTCATGTTTTCCATTCTACGACTTGTTAAGGGCCGCTTTCAAATCTTCCGTGGAGCCGTCGACCAATTCGTATTTGCCGTCGAGCGTTTTGATCAGCTTGGCTTCACCCCAGCTGGCAATAACTTCCCCTTCCGTCTTCCAGGACTCGGGAAAGAAATGCTTCATGGGGTTAATTTAGTCAATTGAGGTTTCTCGCTACCAGGCATTTTTGGATCATTTCCTGCGTCGCCAGGTCGGTGAAGGGATGCGTATTCCCGGCATGTCACAGGAGCGCCAACCTGGATTGATTTTCAGAAATCTCAGAAATCTCGCTTTGACATTAAAGGACGGTAGCCACGATTCCCGGGTAAACCACAGACATCAGCAGAACGGTACCGGCGAAACAGGACATCACGACCATCAAGATTTCCCTCGGCGCGTGGTCACATCTTCGAGTATAATAAGACTACGCGCTTTTATGATGATGTGGACTAACGACGCCTTTTCATTGACGCGAGGCAGCTCGCTCTCGCCTTCGACGCCGGCCGACGTTCCTCGGCAGGCCTTCACCCTTATCGAGTTGCTGGTCGTTATCGCCATCATTGCGATCCTGGCGGCGATGTTGTTGCCGGCCCTCGGGAGGGCCAAAGGCAAGGGTCTCCAAGCCCGATGTTATAGCAACGAGCACCAAATTGGCCTCGCCTTTATCATGTACACCCAGGATTACCAGGAAAGTTACCCCTACCATGATGGCTGGGCTGCATTCGGAGGCCAGCGACCAACTGTTCCGTACCTCGGCAACTATGCCAACACCTATGGTGGTGACCAGTGGGAAACCAATCGACCGCTCAATAAATTTGCGCCGAACACCGGGACTTTCCATTGTCCCGCCGATCGCGGGGACGGCTTGAATCCTGTCCCCAAGTCGTGCTGGGATGGCTGGGGAAATAGTTATCTGGTGGAATGGGGGGGCGACTTTGCCGGAACCAAGCACGTCACGGGCGATTCCATGTACCCCACGCAATCGCCAGCCATCAAAGCGACTGAAGTCGCCCAACGGCCCGCGAGTAAGCTGATCTGCGCTGATTGGCCCTGGCATCCCAACCGCGGTGTCAACGACCCACATGACGATTGGCACAACTACAAGGGGCGGCGTTGGATGAACGTACTGTTTGGAGATGGCCACGTCCAGTTTTGGCACTTCCCGCCCACGTACGAGACCGACTCGAAATATCAGTCAGGTTGGTATGATATGAACGCGCTGTGGTGGTAGTTCGCCGCTCATGAGTCAGTTTGCAGCCGCCCGCATTGCCTTAACTCCATAAATCCTATTGATGTGTTTTTTGATCCTTCCGGGTTGCAAGCTGAGAGGCCGGTTTGCCCCTCATTCTACTGCAACGGTGGCGGAAGACTTTGACGGGATACCCGCGCTATTGATTTCGATTACGGAATAGACATTTGTTTTGCCCGGCTTCGCGGTGGTGTCCACATAGCGCATGGCTCGCTTCGGATCCTCAGGCGTATCGTGATAGGACAAGCCTTGGAATAGAGGGCGGCCAAATACTCCGTCCGCCGGGGTCTTGGGTGATAGGGTTGCCAGTCCTCGCCCGTTGCGCATTACAATGAAACCACCGAGGCCGCTCTCGAAGTCAGCTTCGGCTTCCCAAACAATCTCGTTGCCCTGATCTCCCTTCGTCACCGTTACGTTAAACGGAGCAGGCGGCGGCGAGAAATCACTCACGGTGCCGGACTTTACGTATTCCATCCATGCTTTTGCCACGGCGGCATCTGGCAGCCAGACAGATTGAGTCACGTTGCCCCTATACTCGGCCGCAGGCACGGCGACTTCACCGAATTCGTCCGCGAGCCAGGCCGTGCTCATGTCCACCGGTTTAAGGGTTTGGTTCGCTGAGCCAGCGTTTGGCAAACGCATGGCCAGGCAGGCGTCGAAAAATGGGATTGCCAGATAGCGGGAGTCGCCGCACTCATGCGTCGTGAGAGGATCAGGAGCGATGCCGATGGGCGCTCCGTGAGGGCGATATTCCTCAAAGGTGGCCGTCTCGCCAATCCACGAGCCCCTAAACATGGGGTGGCCCTTTTCCTTCTGGCCCGCGTTGGTCATAATCGGTACCGAGTAAACGGCCTCGGTAACTTGATGGTCGGGCCACTCAGGATGGCGTGAGTGGAATTTAGTTATTCCGCCGGAACGTATCCAGGCGGCGACGACACGGTCGGGATGAAGAACGACCATGGTGCTGATCCACTGCGCGCCCCCAGAGTGTCCCCAGAGACACCACGGAACGGAGCCGATTTCAGGATGGCCCGACTTGGCTCCCAGAGTATCGAGGGCGTCGAGAAAGACTTTGTTCGAGCCACGGCGCGGATCATACCAGAGCTCTGCTTCTCCTGGTCCGATTTGAGTGCCTTCATTGGAAACGTGGTAGGATGGACCGAGCAGCGCGCAATCCCACTTCTTTGCCAGCGCTTGCCAGTGAAGGTCGTAGGCGGCGGCGGCGCCTGCCGCTGCGGCAGCGGTGCCGGCCCCGTGCTGATGAACGATAACACCACGAATAGTCTTAACACCATCTGGAATCCAGAGTGTGTAAGTAACTGCTATCTGCAATTCGCCATCAACGGTTGAAGCCGGGTAGTCAATGCTAACATATTGCCTGGCTCCCTGAGCGGTTCCTGTAACGCCAGGCGCCACGGCGGTGAATAGGACTAACATGGCGCTTAGGGTTTTCATATTGTAGGAGTTTCCACGTTGGTGCTAAAAGCTGAACACACTTCATTGGCTGCTCCCGAATTTCTCGCGCACTGCCGCGCGGAACGTTTCGCCCGCCCGATCCATGGCGTCGCAAATCTCCGAAGGCGATTTGCCTGTTGCGTTACGCGCGGCTACGATCACCGTCTGGCATTCCTTGGCGTCCATGAAACGGGTTGCCTCTATCAGTCCTGGCTCATCACCGGGAGGAATGGCGAGAAACCCATGTTTATCGGCGTGTATCAATTGTCCCGGAACGATTCGCCGCCCAAAAACCTCTACTTCCCCTCCCCACCGGATGGGACACGAGTGCGCCCGCCCAGGGCACATAGCCCGCGCGAGAGCCTTGAATCCGGCCTGTCCCATCTCATCCACATCGCGGATGCCTCCGTCAATAATTGTTCCGACACAACCAACGGACCGATGAAAATTCGCGGTTACCTCGCCCCAGAACGCGCCGAGTAGACGCGGCTTGTCAAGGTCTTGCACAACTACAATTTTCGGACCGGGAACTGAGGCGACGTAGCGACGGTACTCGCTCCACGCACGAGGATTATTCCTCTTAGGATCGGGATTACCTGGTTGGATCACTACTGTGACCGCATAACCCGCCATCGCCCCTAGAAAGGGCATGAAATCCTGCACCGGCTCCAGGTTGATGGCCTCGCTCTCAATGTGCCGCCGGGTTATTTGCTCCCAGCCATTGCACACGGCGCCGGTGCTCCAGCGACGCAGTTCATTGACCTCGCCTTCGGATAAGATGGGTTGCATTAAATGGGTCTAGAATATTATATTTTTCCGCGCGATCAATCAAGCGTAACCACCCAAGAACGATGACTGTCCTTCGCGACCGTAGGCGTTGGCTAATTGTCGGGCTTTTGTTTTTCATCTCAACAGTTGCTTTCCTTGACAGGCAGACGCTTTCAGTCGTAGAAAGAACTCTGGAAAAGGTTCTTGAATTTTCCGTCACTGAGTACTCGTACATAGTCACCGGCTTTCTGATCGCGACCGGAGTTGGATATTTGTTTGCTGGGCGCATTATTGACAGTTTCGGAGTTCGAACTAGTTTTGCGATCGCTCTGGCCGCATGGTCCACAGCCGCGGTCGCGCATTCGTTGGCTATTGGATGGGTCTCGCTCATTTTTTTGCGCGTCGCTTTGGGCCTGGGCGAAAGCTTCTATACTCCGGCAGCCGCGCGTGTTTTGAAGGAATGGATACCGCAACGCGAGCGAGGTGCGTGTTGGGCAGTGTTTTCCACGGGAAATTTTGTCGGCGCAATGATTGCGCCGCCGCTGGTCGCCTGGTTGGCGGTCCGCTATCACTGGCAGTTTAGCTTTATTGCAACCGGTGGGTTGGGGTTTGTGCTCCTGTGCGCATGGCTCTGTCTTTACGATTCCCCGGAACGCCATCGCATGTTGTCCGGTACGGAACGCGCGGTCATTCTGGATGGCCGCGGGCCTGCCGAGGTGCCTCTTGAAAATATGCCGACACTCAGGTTGCTGCGGCAGCCTGCGATTCTCGGATTTTTCTTCACGCGTTTTATCACCGATCCTTTCACATTTTTCTTCCTGTTTTGGCTGCCAGCTTATCTCCAAACCTCTCATGGTCTGACCTTGGTGAAAACCGGCATGATCGCATGGATTCCATTTCTGGGCTCGGACGTCGGCGCTTTGACGGGCGGGGCTGTTTCGGACTGGCTGGTTCGGCATGGAGCGGACCCGCGACGGGCCCGAAGGCGCATTCTGCTGTTGGTGGCCTGCCTGACGCCATTGAGTGTCGCAGCAGTTCGAGTTCCCTCGGTTTCGCTCGCAATCGTCCTGATTACCCTCGTGATGCTCCTGCAAGCCGCGTGGAACACGAACTTGACCACGCTGATTATTGAATCCACTCCTACGCAGTATGTCTCCCGATCGGTGGCGGTCACGTTGATGGGCGGCACGGTTGGGGGCGTCATCGCAACGCTTCTGACGGGTCACGCGATCAAAGCTTTCGGCTACGTTCCTGTGTTCACGCTGCTGGGATTTGTTCACCTGGCAGCCTATGTCGTCATGTCCGCCGGCTTGCGAAGCGCGAACCGGCCGCCAGAGCCTGATTTGCGCTGATTGGTGAGGGGCGCGGCTATGCATTTTGCGTATAGAGATATTGGTCGCGGAGCGCGCGGCGCATTATTTTGTTGGAGGCGGTTCTCGGCAAGGCGCCAACCAATACAAGGTCATGTATTTTGAAGAGAGGATTCAGGTCTCGTTTGATCGCATTTTGCATGGCAACCATTAAGGCATCTTTGTCCGGTATCTGATTCTGCGCGCAGATAGCGTAGATGACAAGCTGGCACGGGCCGCCCTCCCGTGATACCGCAACGGCTGCCACTTCCTTCACCTCGGGGATGGATTGCAAGGTCCGTTCGATCTCCGCCGAGCTAATCTTTATCCCGCCGAGATTCATTGTGTCATCGGCACGACCAAGGGCGCGCCAGCCGCCACCGGCAAGCTTTTCCATTTCATCACCGTGCCGCCGCAAAGTCTCGCTGGACGGACCGGAGGGTGTGTCAGCAAAATAAACCTGCCAATGGTCCTGGTTGAGCAGGGTATTGGAAAGCCCAATGGAAGGCGGCACGATGAACAGTTCGCCCCGGTCGGCTGAGCATCCGGCCTGATCGAGAATCGCGAAATCCAAACCCAACGCCGAAGTATTGAATGCGCCAGGAACACAGGGCAACGCCACTGTTCCGGTAATATAGGCTCCGCCAATCTCTGTGCCGCCACAGTATTCAATGACCGGCTTCCAACCGCCTTGCGCCATCAGCCAACGCATATCGTCGCCATTCGAGCATTCGCCGGTGGAACTAAATAGTTTGATGGCGCTCCAGTCCAGCCCTTCCATGCACGCGGTACTTCGCCATGCCTTCACCAGGCTGGGCACTACACCAAGCATGGTTGCTCTCGAATTCTGGACGAAGAGGCCGAAATCCCGTCCGCTCGGCAGGCCATTATAGAGGCCTAGAGTGGCGCGGTTCAGTAGGCTGGCGAAGATCAACCATGGGCCCATCATCCACCCGATGTTTGTCGGCCAGACGAGCACCTCACCAGGATGAATGTTTTGGTGAAAATGAGCGTCCATTGCGCATTTGAGCGGGGTTGTCTGCGTCCATGGAATCGCCTTCGGCTCTCCTGTCG
>Ga0206950_1237_pt1 | contig 9686 bp, 10 predicted proteins | sample Alteio_BWOrgHeat_41_FD_152954 | JGI IMG/M metagenome (GOLD analysis project Ga0206950, IMG submission 152954) | Enriched cells from forest soil in Barre Woods Harvard Forest LTER site, Petersham, Massachusetts, United States -... | ecosystem: Environmental > Terrestrial > Soil > Temperate forest > O... | reverse complement strand
CCCAGGTTCTTGAGACCAAACCGTTGCAATATCTTGTAGCAGCCAAAATTCTTTTGTATAAATCTCCATTTTAGACCCCTCCAAGGCTGTTACTGTTTTTAGAAAAAATATGTATATTAAGATCTTCGACAAGCCCGAACTTCGGCATACTGGTTCGAATAACATCGGCTACATAAGAAGGTGCCAAATGGGCATAGTGTTTAGCAGTCATACGGGTATCAGAATGCCCGAGATTGGCAGCAATGACTGTTAAGGGTATGCCAGCTTGTACTAAATGCGTTGCGTATGTATGGCGTAGAATATGAAAGGTAACAATGGGTTCTATATTAGCTCTTTGACATGCGTTTTTAAGTCGGCGTTGTTGATAAGACTTTCCCCATTGGTTACCGTTGTTCATGGTAAAAATAAAGGATTCGTTAGGTATTCCAGCCGTCATCGTAGAAAAAAAGGATACGCCTTCGCTATTTAATGCGACATGCCTTGCTCTTCCAGATTTACTAATTCGAACTGTTAAAGTTCCTGACGTCGGATCAAAATCGTTTCTTTTTAGATTTGTTAATTCACTATAACGACAGCCAGTTAAGAGGGCAGCCTGTACCAAAGGGCGAAATTCAGGGTCGCATGTATTGGAAAGACGAGATGATTCGGTATGGGATAAGTAGCGAATTTTTGCTGTCTCTACTTCCCTGAAAGGTTTAATTCTTCGCCATGCTTTATCGCTTGTGATTTTACCTTCTTGAAAACCATAATTCAGCGCAGCCTTTAAAATCGTTAGTATTCTATTGGCAGTCGCTTTTCTGCGTCTGACATATTCAAGATCGTCTTGGGGGCTTTTGTATGCCTGGATGTTTCCCCTTCGGGTTCTTAAACGGGGTGGTGTATTTGCTAATTCATTATGCCAATCTCGAATCTGTTGCGTTTTGAGCTTCTGGGCATGGACTTCGCCTAAGTAGGGGAATATTAACGAAGATATTCGGCTTTTTACGTCTCGGATTGCTTTGCCTCCCCTTTGAAGGTAATTCGATAAATAATCATTCAAAGCATCAGAAACGGTATAAACGCCTGTGCTATTTAATCCTTCTTCTCGCAGCATTTGTTCGGTAAACCAGGCTTCTGTTTTTGCACGCGCTTGACTGAAGGAAAACACTTTTATACCGTCTGCATCACGTTTGTCATCGGCAACTCCGATTTTCACTTCTTCGTATCGACCAGATTTGTTAAAGTAGCGGGCAATCCAAGTTCCCCCTAAAGTTCCTTTGTAATATCCCAAATGGCAGCCCTTATCAATAAATCTGAAGTAAGGTTTCTTACGTACATTTAGTTTTTCCCTGGAGGTTCGGTTGTTTAATTGAGCGTCTTGTAGTTTTCTGGCCATTCGCATCCCCTGCAGGTTTCCCTAACTTTTCCCTAAAATACGGTGGTAAACATCAATGGACTAGCTTACTTTCTGATGGATATATTGTCAATAATTACAAGGGGTTGTATTGGGTACCAGTGTCCATTGGTGTGTATCTTATGACCCTTTCACGGCGATAACAGGGGTTCGAATCCCCTTGGGGACACCATATTTGAAGATGAGCGGGGGAAGATACCCCGCTGCGTCTTAGATAACGCAGCAGCTCATCTCAAAGTCTAAATTGTAAACAATCTGCTTGGGTCGATTGGCTTCTGTAAACGCTAAAAAGCGTACATTCACTCGATGTTTATTACCACTGACTTCCGGGTAGGCATGTGTCTCTGCTGGCAAGGCGATTCTTAAGAGTTGACAGGGGTTTTGGGTATCCAGTGAGCGTTGAAAAAATCCCGCCATGGCAGTTTGTCGCTCAAAGAAAGCACTATTTCGGGTGAGGGTTAACAAAAGTTCAATCCCATTTTTAAGGGGGATCATATCGGATAACCAGCGTGATAAAGAATCGGTTTTCATCTGGATGGGTTGGCTTAACCAGTAATGATAAGCAGGAATATCAAACCCACAGGTGCCACCGGTGATCATCGTACGTTGCCTGACGCTACTGAGAAGATCATTTTCTCGAATATAAGCCCCTACTTTATTCGGTAATGCTTGGATTTTATGTTGTTGGGTAGTGAGTTCTTGTAGGGTGCGATCTAAACGTGTTTTATCGACAGCAGGTGCATCCAGTAGGCGAGAAAGGCCACTGATATGGCGATCTAATTCTTTGAGTACCTCCGATCGAATATCCGTTCTATCCAAAATAGCCCAAATTTCAATAAGCGCTGAAATACTGGCATGGCTATCCCAAATGGAGCGACCATTTTGAAAGTGAACAACCTGAGAAAACAGATGTTCTATACGAAGAAGCACTCTGATTCGTTCATTTAGCGGCTGTTCATAGATAATTAGGCTTGACATCTCGCCACTATAACAGATGCATTCACATTGTGGATAATGGATATTAATGGAAAGTTAAATTACTTTTTTAAGTCACAATAATGTTGATGTAACGTTTGTACATTTTTCTTTAATTCTGCTTTGCTACCCGTATTCTTAATCACATCATGGGCGCGAGCCAGTCGGGTTTCGCGATCGGCCTGGTTTTTTAAAATAGCCAGCACTTGTTCCCTAGAAGTGTTATCCCGTTTCATGGCACGATCGATTTGTATGGCTTCTGGGCAATCAACCACCAAAATTCGATCGACTGTATCTTCGAAATGCGCTTCAATTAATAAGGGAATTTCCACCATCAAATAGGGATCTAAGGCATGTGACAGCGCTTGTTTCTTCACTTCTTTTTTGATAAGGGGGTGGAGTAGCTGTTCTAACCAGCGGCGTTCTTCTGGGGCACTAAAGATCAGTTTTCCCAGTTTCTTGCGATCTAAAGATCCGTTTTCTTGTAAAAACTCCGAACCAAAATGTTCAATAACGGTTTTAAAAACGGGATTTTTAGGGATGAGTAAGTCGTGGGAAATAGCATCCGATCGAATAACATTGACGCCTAATTCTTGAAAAAGTTCGGCTGCGGTTGATTTGCCACTACCAATTCCGCCCGTTAAACCAATAATCATGAGATAACCCCCATCCATTGAAAGTACCATTGATTTAAGTAACGATCCCACAGTAAGGCACATCCCCCCCCAATGGCTAGAAAAGGACCAAAAGGAATCGGAACATTTTTATCTCTGCCTCGCAGGATGATAAGCAGAAGGCCGACGATTGTGCCTAATGAAGAAGAGATAAGAATAATAAAAGGGAGCATTTTCCAGCCTAACCAAGCACCCAGCATTGCCAATAATTTAAAATCACCAAAGCCGATTCCTTCTTTGCCAGTGATTGCCTTAAAAAGGATATAGATAAACCATAAAGAGAGATAACCAGCGATAGCACCGATAATAGCTGATGATGGATCGGTAAAAACATGAAATATGTTAAAGAACAGTCCCAGCCATAAACAAGGTATAGTAATATCATCTGGCAAAATGGTGTGATCAAAATCAATAAAAGAGAGTGGAATTAACGTCCAAACTAACAATAATCCGCCCACTGTTTTTAAGCTAATGCCAAAATGGAATGCGACGAAAAGAGATAATATCATCGTTAGGAGCTCAACCATGGGGTATCTGAATGAAATCGGTTGATGACAATAATGACATTGTCCTTTTAAGAAAAGGTAACTGAGTACAGGAATATTTTCATACCAGGCGATAGGATGTTGGCATTTTGGACAGTGTGAAGCAGGAAAAGCCAGGTTGAAAGATTGGGATTGAGCGGGAGAAAAAATGATAACCGGTAGCCTTGCAATCACAACATTCAGAAAACTGCCGATCAATAAACTCAATACACCAATAAAAATTAAAAATTCAAATAACATATTAAACAACCGATCCTAATTTGAAAATAGGCAGATACATGGCTATTACCAATCCGCCCACAATAATACCTAAAATAACCATAATCAAGGGTTCCAATAGGGTTGTCAATCCTTCAACTGCTGAATCCACTTCTTCTTCATAAATATTGGCGACTTTTTCAAGCATTTGTTCTAATGCACCGGATTCTTCTCCAATCCCAACCATTTGAACCACCATTGCCGGAAAAATATTTGTTTTTTTCATGGCAGCTTGCATTTGTTGTCCCATAGAAACACCATTTTTGATATTCATAACAGCAGTACTGTAAACAATATTGCCGCACGCATCTGCAACTGCATTGAGCGCTTCGGTTAAAGGAACACCGGAACCGGAAGTGGTTGAAATGGTTCTAGCAAAACGAGCAATCAGCGTTTTAGTTAAAATGGGTCCAAAAACAGGGAGTTTTAAAGATATTCGCTGGGTAAGGTGTTGGAATTTGATGCTTCGACGATGAAAATTGACAATCACAAACCAAATGGCAGCAGCAGTGCTACAAACAACGACCCCGTGGTTCCTAACCGCATTGGATATATTTAAAACAAATTGAGTAAATCCAGGTAATTCTGCACCAAAGCTATGAAATAAATCTTGAAAAGTGGGTACCACTTTCACTAATAATATTGTGGTAACAATCATTGCAACAATAACAACGGCAATGGGATAATAGAGTGCTTTTTTTATTTTTTTTCGCAATGATTCTGTTTTTTCTCGATAGACAGCAATTCTGCCTAGCATGGAATCGAGTGTTCCAGATTGTTCGCCCGATTCAACCAGGTTGCAGTAAAGCACGTCAAAACACTGGGGATTTTTTTTCAAAGCGGATGAAAAAGAGTTGCCACTTTCGACATCGAGACGAATTTTTCGAGCAAGTTGAGCCAAAGGGGTGTTTGGAATACCTTCTGTGATAACTATTAGCGATTGAACAAGCGGAATACCGGCTTGTAACATAGTCGCCATTTGTCGGGTGAATAGCGCAATATCTTCCGATTTTATTTTTGAACCGCCGAATGAAAAAGGACTTGTATTTTTCTTTTTGATACGAAGAATATTAAGGCCTTGAGCAGCGAGTGATTTTCTAGCCTGTTCAATGGAGGTGGCAGCAAACTCTCCTGTCACACGCGTATTGTTTTTATCGATACCAACATATTGGTAATTATTTGTTCTACTTTTTCGATTGCCTTTTTGGGATGGATTGGTGCCCATGTTTTATTCCTAATCTTCCTTGGTAATTCTATAGATTTCTTCGATACTGGTCGTGCCAGCTTTTAACTTTTCTAAAGCAGAACGTCGCAAATCCCACATCCCATCTGCAGTGGCTTTTCGATAAATTTCTAAAGGGTTCGCGCCGTTTAAGATAATATCACTCATGGCGGTATCAACGCTTAAAATTTCAAAAATGCCGGTTCTGCCTTTATAGCCTTCTTGACATTTTTCGCAACCACTAGGCCCATATAATTTTAAATCAGGAATTTCTTCTTTTTTAAACCCCATTTTTAATAGCGCTGGTTCGGGTATTTCTACTCTTTTTTTACAATGGGTACAAAGTATTCGCGCTAAACGTTGGGCAACAATAATGAGAATAGAAGTGGCAATATTATAAGCTGGAACCCCCATATTAATTAGACGCATCACCGCTTCAGAAGCACTATTGGTATGTATGGTTGAAAGCACTAAGTGTCCGGTTTGCGCTGCTTTAACTGCTATTTCAGCAGTTTCGCTATCCCGTATTTCACCGACCATAATCACATCGGGGTCTTGTCTTAAAAAGGCTCTTAAAGCGGTCGCAAAAGTAAGGCCTGCTTTAACATTCACGTTTACCTGATTAATCCCTTGTAAGTTAATTTCGATAGGGTCTTCACAGGTGGAGATATTAAGACGACTGGTATTTAATATATTTAAAACCGTATAGAGAGAAACGGTTTTACCACTTCCCGTGGGTCCTGTGACTAAGATCATGCCATGTGGTTTTTTAATGGCATTCAAAAATAGATCGCGTTGAAAAGGTTCTAATCCAAGCGAATCGACCCCTAATTTAACATTACTGGGATCTAAAACCCGCATTACTACCTTTTCACCAAAAATAGTGGGACAGGTACTGACTCGAAAGTCGATGGCTTTATTCGCAGAAATTCGGATACGAAATCGACCATCTTGCGGAACTCGTTTTTCCGAAATATCCAAACGTGACATGACCTTGATTCGGGCAGAAAATCGTGCGGCGATATTAACGGGCGGAGAAGCATGTTCATACAAAATACCATCATGTCTAAATCGGACACGGTACATTCTTTCATAAGGTTCAAAATGAAGATCGGAAGCACCGGTATTAACGGCATCCAGAATAACTTTATTAATAAATCGGACAATTGGTGCATCGTCTACATCTGTTTCGGCACCGATTTTGGTGACCAATTTACTCGTGACATCTTCATCGCTTAAAATATCGAGATCTTCTAATTCGGAATCTTCCAAACTACCCAGAGATTCTGATTCTCGAAGTGCAACAATTTTTTCGATCACATCGGCAAATTTATGTTCTTCGACCAATATTGCTTCGGCAATGGTGTTGGTTCGGTATTGAATTTCATCTAAAGCTTTTAGGTTAGTCGGGTCTGAAATCGCAATAAAGAGACGATTTCCCCGACGGAAAATAGGTAATGCGTGATGTTGGTTAATAAAGTCTTGGTTAATCAGATCATAAGGAATCGTTCGGATTTCTAAAGCAGTTAAATCGAAAACAGGCATCCCAAATTCATGTGAGCAAATAACAGCCAATAAAGTGGGATCGATTAAATGATCTTCGATCAGGATAGAGACAAAGGGTCTTTTTTGTTTATTCGCTTGATCTGTGGCGGCGATGGCAGCGGGTTCCTTTAGGAGCTCTTTTTGAACTAGCTTTTTAGCAAGTCCACTTAATAGTACCTTTGGGGCCGATTCACTCATATCCATTCCCGATACAGAAGTGCTTAGGGAGTATGAGAAAAGGGGGCCCTAAGACCCCCTTCGCTCGTATCAACAACAACGTATTATGTTGGTGATGGGCAAGTGCTGGGTGCGCCAGTAAAAGTACCACCGCCTACTGCAGTAGTTGTGCAAGTCCAGGTCATTGAACCATCGGCGTTACCTGTTGGTGTGAAACTAACAAAAGGTGCTACCGATCCAAACGCAGAGGTTGATCCGGTGACGTTAATGGTGCAACCTTCAGTAATAGCGAAGATAGCAATATTGTTAGTTGAAGTAGCTGAGAAAACATTGGGACATCCAAGAGCGGCTTGAGCATTCGCCAATCCACCTTGAGAAGCGGCATATTCTGCAACAGCTGTTTCAGCGGCACTTCCCAAAGAGAAGATTTCGGCAAAACGTGACTTGTTCACATAGCTTTGGTAGCTAGGGACAGCAATGGCAGCCAAGATACCAATGATGGCTACAACGATCATGAGTTCGATTAACGAGAACCCTTTTGTTTCAAACTTAAGTTTCATAACATTATCTCCAAATAATTAAACACAATTGTTACCCAGTAAGATGCAGGAACCATGCCAAAGCAGATAGGATGGTTCATCTCCTTGATCCCTTTAAATAAAAATATAGCAGATTATAGGCAATGTGCTAAAAGCGAAGAAATGGTCAAGAAAAAGATAAAAACTGCCAAAAATCGGTCTGTTACTGTCAATGAACCATTGTTGTATACTAATCCCATTGTGTGAAAAGGAAGCTTATTGATGAAGGCATTGGTGATTCAAAACTTAACCAAGACTTATTCGACTGGGTTAAGGGCACTTCAGGGGGTCGACTTAACCGTTGAAGAAGGTGATTTCTTTGCCTTGTTGGGACCTAATGGTGCAGGCAAGACAACTATTATTGGGATTATTACGTCGTTGGTCAATAAAACCAGTGGTGAGGTTTTGGTGTATGGTCATAGGATTGATGACGAACAAGAAATCGCCAAAACCTATATTGGCGTTGTCCCACAAGAATTTAATTTTAGTGTTTTTGAGCGGGTGATTGATATTGTGGTGAATCAAGCGGGGTTTTATGGTATTCCACGGCAAATTGCTTATGAAAAAGCGAAGCATTATCTCTCTAAATTAGGCTTATGGGAAAAACGGGATGAGCAGGCTAGAACGTTGTCGGGAGGGATGAAACGCAGACTGATGATCGCACGCGCTTTGGTGCATGAGCCTAAAATATTGATTTTAGATGAACCGACCGCAGGAGTGGATATTGAACTTCGACGTTCTATGTGGGTGTTTTTACGGGAAATCAATGAACAAGGGATTACCATTATTTTAACGACCCATTATTTAGAGGAAGCAGAATCGCTTTGTCGCGAAGTCGCTATTATTGATAAAGGTCGCATTGTGGAAAACACAACCATTAAAGAACTGCTTTCGAGACTCAATACCGAAACATTTGTGTTGGATTTAAAATATCCTTGTGTGAAGGTGCCAGAAATCCCGGGTTGCCAAATCACAATGGTAGATGAATTAACGGTTGAGCTTAATTTTGAGAAAACCTATGATTTAAATCAAATTTTTGTGGAACTTTCAAAAGAGAATATTCACGTGGTGAGTATGCGAAATAAAGCCAATCGCTTAGAAGAATTATTTATTCGTTTAACAGGGCGTGGAGTTGAAAAATGAGTCAAAAAATGGAACGCAATTGGATTGGTTTTTATACCATTGTTTCTAAAGAAATCCAACGGTTTATCCGTATTTGGACTCAAACTTTGCTGCCACCAGTGATTAGTATGGCGCTTTATTTTATTGTGTTTGGTAATCTGATGGGTGGGAGAATTGGCCATATCAATGGGTTTCGATATATCGACTATATTGTCCCAGGATTGATTATGATGTCGATTATCACCAGTGCCTATGCAAACGTGGTTGCTTCATTTTTTGGCGCCAAGTTTCAACGAAATATTGAAGAAATGTTGGTTTCGCCTATGCCAAACTATGTGATTTTATGGGGTTTTGTGGTTGGGGGCGTTGTTCGAGGGGTTGCTGTTGGGATTTTAGTCACGATTGTTTCTTTGTTTTTCACTCAATTACAATTACAGCATTTAGGAATTATTATGGTTGTGGGTATTTTAACCGCTTTATTATTTTCTTTGGCAGGATTAATCAATGCTATTTTTGCGAAGAAATTTGATGATATCAATATTATTCCCACCTTTGTTTTAAGCCCTTTAACGTATTTGGGAGGAGTGTTTTACTCTATAGAAGTCTTATCGCCTTTTTGGCAAAAAATAAGCTATCTCAATCCCATTTTGTATATGGTAAATGGGTTTCGATATGGAATGTTAGGCGTGTCGGATATTGATTTGCATATTGCCTTGGGTATTATTATGGGTTGCACGGTTTTTTTGTATTGCATTAGCCTTTATTTATTAAAGAAAGGTGTTGGGATTAGGACGTGAGCTTCGCTGCCGGGGGATGTTAGCCTAATAAAGTGCTAACGTTTGTTCATGAATAATGGTATCCGAAAATTCAGTTTCAGCGCGTTTTCGACTATTATGTCCCATTTGAATTCGAAGATCGGGATTTTTAATTAATGTGACTAATGCTTGTACGAGTGCCTTGCTATCTTGAATGGGTACTAATAATCCATTCACGCCTTCTGTCACGACTTCTTTGCAGCCAGGCGCATTAGTAGTCACAATGGGTCTACCCACACTAGCTGCTTCTATGAGTGATTTAGGCAGTCCTTCGCGGTAAGAAGGAAGCACAGCAATATGGCAATTGGCATATGCTTTTGGAATATCGGCAGAATGTCCTTCCCAAGTAATGATTTTTTCGTGGTGCCAGGTTTGTAATTGT
>Ga0206950_1236_pt1 | contig 9696 bp, 8 predicted proteins | sample Alteio_BWOrgHeat_41_FD_152954 | JGI IMG/M metagenome (GOLD analysis project Ga0206950, IMG submission 152954) | Enriched cells from forest soil in Barre Woods Harvard Forest LTER site, Petersham, Massachusetts, United States -... | ecosystem: Environmental > Terrestrial > Soil > Temperate forest > O... | reverse complement strand
GTCGGCGCGGATTCGATGGAGCGCGCGAAGCAGATGGTGAAGGCGATCACGGTCGAGCCGGAAGTCGGCGCGGTGTACGAAGGCCCGGTGAAGAGCACGACTGCGTTCGGCGCGTTCGTCGAAATCATGCCCGGATCGGAAGGACTCGTGCACATCTCCGAACTCCAGCACGGCCGCACCGAGAAGACGGAAGACGTCGTGAAGAAGGGCGATCGCGTGAAGGTGAAGGTGATCGAGCGTGACGAGCGCGGACGTCTGCGCCTCTCGATGAAGGCGCTGATTCCGAAGCCGGGTGCAGATGCAGCAGCTCCGGCAGCTGCGTACTCCGAGGGCGAAGGCGCAGCACCTGCAGCCGATGGCGACGCGACCGGTGGCGAGTCGCGCCCGCCGCGTGAAGGTGGCGATCGTGGCGGCCGCGGTGGCGGACGCGGTGGTCGTGGCGGCCGCGGCCGGTAGGTAAGGGGCCGTATCTCGGTGGCCGATAGCAGCGCCCTTCTCGCGCCTCACATGGCGGAGAAGGGAGTGGAACGCACCGTTCTGCCGAATGGATTGACCGTACTCTCGGAGCCTTATCCGGGAGTGCGGTCGATCGCTATCGGCGCATGGGTGCGCGCCGCTTCGATGCACGAGAGTCGCGAGGAGATGGGCGTCTCGCACATGCTCGAGCACCTCGTCTTCAAGGGCACGAAGAACAGGAGCGCGAAGGAAATCGCGTCGGCGCTCGAGTCGCTCGGCGGCTCGCTCGACGCGTACACCGCGCGCGAACACACCTGTTTCCAGGCGCGCGTGCTCGACGAGCATCTCCCGCAGGCCGCTGACGTGCTCGCCGATCTGATCTTCCGCCCCGCGATGCGCTCCGAAGATTTGAATCTCGAGCGCAAAGTCGTGCTCGAAGAAATCGCGATGGTAGAAGATTCGCCGGACGATATCGTCTTCGAGCTGCACAACGAGGCGCTGTGGGGATCGCATCCGTACGGATACTCGATTCTCGGAACGCGCGACACGGTGGGATCGATGAAAGTCGAGACGGTCCGCGCGCTGCATGCGCGTGCGTACCATCCGTCGCAGATCGTCGTTGCGGCGAGCGGGAATATCGAGCACGCCGATTTGCTCGTGGAGCTCGAACGCACGGGCTGGAATAGCATCCCTCGCGGCAATGATTCGCGGATGGTCGTGCCGCCGCCCGCGGCCGCGCCGGCGAACGAGCGCCGCATCGAACGCGATTCGCAGCAGACGCATCTCGTGTTTGGGTCGCCGACCGTCGCGCACGCAGATCCGCGCCGCTATCCGCTGATGCTGATCGACACGCTGCTCGGCGGCGGGATGAGTTCGCGCCTCTTTCAGCGGATTCGCGAAGAGCTTGGGCTCGCGTACTCGGTTTACACCTTCCAGAGTTTTCACGTGCACGCGGGAACGCACGGCGTGTACGTCGCGACCGCGCCGGAAACGGCGGAGCAGGCAATCGCCGCAGTGCGCGAAGAGCTCGCCCGCGTGGCCGGCGAAGGGATTCCCGAAGCTGAGCTTCAGCTCGGCAAGCAGCAGCTCAAGGGGCAGGTTACTCTTTCGATGGAGAGCGTCTCGAGCCGCATGTACCGTGCGGCTGGAGTCGAGTTGTTCGGCGAGCCGTATGTTCCAGTGGACGAAATTCTCGCCAAGATCGACGCGATAACAGTGGACGATACAAAGTCAGCCTGCGCCGAATTTTTCCCGCCCGAGCGCCAGACTCTGGTGAGCCTCGGTCCGCAGTAGCAGTACTCGCATTCCGCATCGCACTTTCCCGCATCACGCATCCCGACCCCGCATCCCGCATCGAGATTTCTATATGAAAATCGGCATCCCAAAAGAAATCAAAACCAACGAAAACCGCGTCAGTCTCGTTCCGGCCGGAGCGGAGGCGCTCGTCGCCGCCGGCCACTCCGTCCTCGTCGAGACCGGTGCCGGCATCGGCAGCGGCTTCACCGACGAGCAGTACACGGCGGTCGGAGCCAAGATTGCACCGAACGCGGACGCAACCTGGGCCGACGCAGAGATGATCATGAAGGTGAAGGAGCCGATCGAGCCCGAGTGGAAACGCATGAAAAAGGGGCAGGCGATCTTCACCTATTTCCATTTCGCGGCAGATGAAAAGCTGACCAAGGCGCACATGGCCTCGGGCGCAGTGTGCATCGCGTACGAGACGGTCGAGACCGCGAACCGCGAGCTGCCGCTGCTTGTGCCGATGTCCGAAGTCGCCGGCCGCATGGCGGTGCAGGAAGGCGCCAAGTATCTGGAGAAGCTCTACGGCGGGCGCGGCGTGCTGCTCGGCGGCGTCCCCGGCGTGCCACCGGCAAAGGTCGTCATCCTCGGCGGCGGCATCGTCGGCATCAACGCCGCGAAGATGGCGGCCGGAATGGGCGCAAAGGTGACGATCCTCGACACCAACCTCGAGCGCCTGCGCTACCTGAGCGACGTGATGCCGGCAAACGTTCAGCTGATCTTCTCGAACCGCCACAATATCCTCGAGCAGATCTCAACGGCTGACCTTGTTGTAGGAGGCGTGCTGATCCCCGGAGCTGTTGCACCAAAGTTGATTCGCAAGGCGGACCTCAAGACGATGCGGCCCGGTTCGGTGATCGTGGACGTCGCGATCGACCAGGGCGGCTGCGTGGAGACCATCCACGCGACGACACATGAGAATCCGACCTACGTCGTCGACGAAGTCATTCACTACGGCGTGGCGAACATGCCGGGCGGCGTGCCGCGCACGTCGACGCTCGCTCTGACGAACGCCACGTTCCCCTACGCGCTGACGCTGGCGAACAAGGGATGGAAGAAGGCGCTGGCCGAGTCGCCGGCGCTGCTGAAGGGGCTGAACGTGGTCGATGGGAAGGTCACGTACCGCGGAGTGGCTGAGGCGTTTGGGATGGAATTCCACGAGCCGGCCGATTTCGTGAAGTAGCAGTTGGTCTGGCGTCTAAGGTCTTGTGTCTAGCGTCTGAAAACCCGCCGTTTGCAGTTCACAGCCTTGAACTGCGTACTGCGGGTTTTCAGACGTTAGACCGAAGACTCCAGACCATAGACCGTCGTGAGGCTCCCGTTGCTGGCCCCTGTGACCAACCGTAGATTTCAGTCGTAATCACACACAGCTGCGAAACTCAATCTCGAGCCGCTCGCATTCCGAGTGAATCCATAAATGCGTTGGCCCTTCTTCAAGTCCGGCTCGTTTTTTCCGGCCAACGCCATCGCCGTTGATCTCGGCACGGCCAATACGCTCGTGTATGTGAAAGGCGAGGGCATCGTGCTCAACGAGCCCTCTGTTGTCGCGATGGATCGCGAAACGAAAAAGATCAAAGGCGTCGGCCTCGAAGCGAAGCGCATGCTCGGCCGCACACCCGAAGGCATCATCGCCGTGCGCCCGATGAAAGACGGCGTCATCGCCGACTTCGACGTCACCGAAAAAATGCTCCGCTACTTTCTCACGCTGATCATCGAGAACCATGTGTTCAAGGTGAAGCCGCGAGTGATTGTCTGCGTGCCGTCCGGAATCACCGAAGTGGAAAAGCGCGCGGTGCGCGACTCTGCGCTCGGCGCAGGCGCGAAAGAAGTTTTTATGGTTGCTGAGCCGATGGCTGCTGCGATCGGCGTCGGTCTTCCCGTTGAAACGCCGACGGGCAACATGGTGATCGACATCGGCGGCGGCACGACGGAGATCGCGGTTATCGCGCTCTCGGGAATCGTCAGCGACACCTCGATCCGCGTCGGCGGCGACGAACTCGACATGGCGATCGTGCAGTTCATGCGAAAGAGCTACAACCTGCTCATCGGTGAACCCACCGCCGAGCAGATCAAGATTCAGATCGGTTCCGCCGCGCCGCTTGGCGAAGAGCGCGAGATGGAAGTGAAGGGGCGCGATCTCGTGTCCGGAATTCCGAAAACCGTACGCGTGCACTCCGCCGAGATTCGCGAAGCGTGTCAGGAGCCCGTGCAGCAGATCGTCGACGCCGTCCGTCGCGCGCTCGAAATCACGCCGCCGGAACTCGCGAGCGATATCGTCGATCGCGGCATCGTCATGACCGGCGGCGGTGCGCTGATCCGCGGTCTCGATGTTCTCCTCACGCAGGAGACCGGGCTGCCGATTCATGTCGACGAAGATCCGTTGACCTGCGTCGTGCGCGGCTGCGGCCGTATTCTCGACGACGAAGAGAAGTACTGGTCAGTGCTGAGCACTTGATCCACTCATAAGGCAACAGCGACCACGTGCGGCGACCCGCGCGAACCAATCCAACAGTCGACCTCGTGCTGGCGGCGGCGTGTGCCATTGCCGCCTTCGTCTGCCTCATTCTCCCCGCAGGCGCGCGTAGCGGCGCGGCAGCCGCGCTCCGCACGACGCTCGTTGCGCCACTCGCCTCGATGCAGTCGAACGCGGAACTCTCGCGCCGCGCATTTCTCTCGCACGACACCGCGCTGCGCGTAGTCGACAGCATCACGCTGCGCTCGCAGCGGCTGACGGGAGTCGAAGAAGAAAACGAGCGCCTCCGCAAACTCCTCGGGCTCGCGTCAGCGCTCAAATGGGGTTTCGTTCCTGCTGAAGCACTTCAGGGGCGCGGGCTCGGCGACGATTTCACCGTGACCCTTTCCGCGGGGAAGAGCGCGGGCGTCGTGCCGCTCTCGCCAGTCGTCACGGCCGAAGGGCTGGTTGGCGAAGTCGAGCGCGTCGACAAATCGCTCTCGCTCGCGATCTACTGGCCGCATCCGGACTTTCGCGTCAGCGCGATGGCGGCGGATGGCAGCGCGTTCGGCATCGTCACTGGACATCGCGCCGAGGGCGCGTCGAAATATTTTCTCGAGCTGCATAGCGTGCCGCTGCGTTCGATCCTCAAAGCCGGCACGCTCATTGTGAGCTCGGGCCTCGGCGGCGTGTATCCGCGCGGCATCCCGATCGGCGTCGTGGTTTCTGAAATGAAAACGGCGGAAGGATTCGCGAAGAGCTATCTCGTGCGGCCGATGGTGAGTCTGCCGAATATCTCATCGGTGTTCATCCTCACGCCGGAGCGCGGCCGGTCCGGCCTCGAGAACATCTGGAATACCGGCGTGAACGCCGACTCGGTTCGCAAAGTGCTCGTTGCTGCGGGTGACTCCGCACGCCCTCGCGCGGATTCGACTGTCAAACGTCCTGTGCCGGCGCCCGCTCCGGCGGTGAAGAAATCGCCGTGAGCCTCGCGCGGACGTTCTGGCTCAGCGTCGTATTCGTTCTGCTCATCGTGCTGCACTTCACGCTGCGCCCGGTGCTCGCGTGGCGCGCGCCGATCGACTTTCTCGTGATCGCGTTGCTGCTGGTTGCGGTGCGCACGCGTCCGGGGACCGCCGCGCTCGCGGGCTTCGCACTCGGCCTGCTCGTGGACGCGCTCACGCCGGAGTCGTTCGGCGCGGGCGCGCTCGCGATGACGATCGTCGGATTCGGAGCGAGCTGGCTCAAAGCGGCGTTCTTTGCCGACAACATCGCGCTGAACGGAATATTTATTTTTGCCGGGAAGTGGGCGTTCGATACGATCTTCCTGGTGGCCGAGCATCGGCTGCAGGGGACCGACCTGCTCGTGCAGCTGTTGTTGTGGTCGCCACTCGCGGCGGCGGGCACGGCGGTCGCGGGGCTCGTCGTGCTGCTCACGGTCCGTCCGGTGCTCGGCGCGCCGCGCTCGTGAGCAAGGCCAGAGCGAGATGAATTTCCACCCGAACGATGTTCAGCGCAGGGCGCGCGTCGCGTCGGGAATCTTGTTCCTGACGATCGTATTTCTCACGGGCTCGTTTTTCCGCGCGCAGGTGCTGCAGCACTCGCAGTACGCGCTCGCTTCTGAAAAGAACCGCCTGCGCGAAGTACCGATCCCCGCGCCGCGCGGCCAGATCTACGATCGCACCGGCGCGATCATCGCCGAGAACATTCCGGGATACACCGTGTCGCTGCTCGCGCCCGGGGAGGACTCGCTGCGCGCCGCGCTGGTGCGGCTGAGCGGAACAATCCAGCTGAGCGATGCCGGCATAGAGACGGTGGTAAAGCGCTTTCGCCGGAATCCCAACCGGCCCGCCGTGATTTTCGGCGACGCGTCCTTTGATTTGGTGTCGGTGCTCGAGGAGCATCGCATCGAGTTTCCGGGATTGATCATTCAATCTGCGCCGAAGCGTTATTACCCGGACGGTCCTGCGGTCGCCGCGCTCGTCGGCTACACGGGAGAAATATCGGAAATCGAGCTCGGCCAGAAGAACTACTCGGGCTACAAATCCGGGCAGCAGATCGGCAAGGCGGGGATCGAGAAGGAGTACGAATCGCGACTGCGCGGACAGGAGGGCGTGCGCTTTGTAGAGGTCGACGTCCGCGGCCGCGTCGTACGTGAAGCAGGCGCGCGCGACGATCTCAGCCCGGAAGCGGCGCCGCCGCTGTACACGAACATCGATCTCGATCTCCAGAAGTTCATCGTGAGCGTGTTCGGCGATTCACTGCAGGGCGCGGCAGTCGCGATCGAACCGAAGTCGGGTGAGGTGCTCGCACTCTACAGCGCCCCTTCGTTTGATCCCAATCGGTTTGTCGGCGGCGTGAAATCGAGTTACTTCGATTCACTCATGGCGGACAAGCGCCGGCCCATGTACAACAAGGTGATCGAAGGCAGGTATCCGCCGGGCTCCACATGGAAGCTCGCGAGCGCGATCACGGCGCTGGAGGACAGCGTCGTAAAGCTCGAAGATCACATGCCGACACCGTGCAACGGCGGGTTCCAGTATTTCAATCGTTGGTTCAAATGCGACGGCGGGAAAGGCCACCACGGATCGCTGACACTCGCGCAGGCGATCGAGCAGTCGTGTGACGTCTACTTCTATCAGCTTGGCCTGAAGCTCGGGATCTCGCGGCTGGTCGCCGGCGGGATCTCCATCGGGTCCGCCGAAAAATCCGGCATCGATCTCCCCGATGAGATGACGCCGGTTTTCCCAACCGCGCCGGCGACAGAGTACTACAACAAGCGTTACGGCGTCCGCGGCTGGAGTCCGGCCGTTTCACTGAACGTGGCGATCGGTCAGGGCGAGAACGCGCAGACCGTGATTAATATGGCGCGGTTCTATACGGCGATCGCCACGGATGGTCAGGCCGCGCATCCGCAGGTCGTGCGCGGGTCGTCGGAGAAAGAACGCCTGTTCGAGCTCGACAGCGCGAATATGGCCGGGATCCGCGCGGCACTCGCGGGCGTCGTGCTTCGCGGCACCGCCGCGGCATCACGCATCGAGGGGCTTATGCTCGCCGGGAAAACGGGCACCGCACAGAACGGCCGCCCCGAGGAGCACAAAGCCGACCATGCATGGTTCGTCGGATTTGCGCCGGCGGACAATCCAAAGGTCGTCGTCGCCATTATGCTTGAAAATGGAGGCTGGGGCGCGCGCTCCGCGCATATCGCCGCGGCGATCATTCAGCACTATCTCAAGGCGACGCCGAAGCAGCTGTTGAACACCGAAGGCAACTGATGAAGCAGCGCCTCGTCCCGGACTTCACGCTGCTGGCTCTGGCACTCGCGCTTTCGGTGTTCGGCATAGCGATGGTGTATTCGGCGGGGCAGACGGACGTCGTCACGCGCGTGACGTCGCTCTGGCACAAACAGCTCGAATGGTTCGTGCTCGGGCTTATTGCCGCGTATCTCGCGAGCCGCGCGTCGGTGCGAATGCTCGACTGGCTGACGCCGCCGGTGTATGCCGTCACCTGTATTGTCCTGCTCCTGCTCGTGTTCATCGGCAAGGGATTCGGCACCGGCGCGAGCACGAAGAGCTGGCTTGCCATCGGCGGCTTCCGCCTCGGCCAGCCGTCTGAAATCGCGAAGATCGTCGTCGTGCTGATGCTCGCGAAGGTTCTCGCCGCGCGCCGCGATGCGCCCAAGTCACTGCTCGATTTGTGGCAGCCCGCACTCGTGGTCGGAATTCCGTGGCTCTTCATCATGCTGCAGCCCGACCTTGGCACCGGTCTGGTATTTATCGGGATTTTCTTCTCGATGCTTTTCTGGAGCGGCTGTTCATGGCAGCTGCTCGTTCTCGCGGCGAGTCCGGGAATCAGTCTGGTGTTGGCGGTGAGCACGACGATTTGGGGTGCGTGGTTCCTGATCCTCATCGCACTCGTGGTGTGGTACAAACCGTACGTGGTTGAAAGCGCGATCATCATCGCCGCGAACGTCGTGATGGGAGGCGTCGCGCCATTGGTATGGGAGAAGCTCAATCCGTACCAGCAGCGACGATTGCTCGTGTTTCTGGATCCGGGGTCAGATCCCCTGCGGTCCGGTTACCATGTGATTCAATCGCAGGTTGCGATCGGCTCAGGCGGCTGGCTCGGCAAAGGTTTTACGATGGGGACGCAGAAGCGGCTCGCCTTTCTGCCCGCGCAGCACACGGATTTTATTTTTCCGGTGGTAGGCGAGGAGCTCGGGTTTGTCGGAGTGACGGTGGCGCTGGTGCTGTTTTTAGTGCTGTTCCTGCGCTGCGTGCGGGTGGCAGGGCGGGCGACGGATTCGTTTTCGAGTTTGGTGGCGTTTGGGTTGGTTAGTACGTGGTTTGTGCATGTGCTGATCAATGTGGGGATGACGCTGAACTTGATGCCGATTACGGGGATACCGCTTCCGTTCTTCTCGTATGGCGGGTCGTTTATGCTGGCCTGCTGGATTGCGGTGGGGATTGAGATTCGGATTTCTGGAGAAGGACGTGGGAAGGCGGATACACTGGTTATATGAGTGGGAGAGGTGAGTTGAGAATGAGAAGTGAGTTTGAGAGGGAGGGATGAGTTTGAGAACGCTCGGTGGGAGTTTGAGGGATGAGAGTGAGGTTGAGTGGGAGTGGTGGGAGTGGGAGTTCTTACATCAGTTGAGTGCGTTGGGGTTTTGTGGCAAGCCACTTTTGCGCACCGATTAGAATTTTTCGCAACTCAGTGAACTGCTCGACGCGAAGCTCGGATATCTCCGGAGTTAGTTCGTCCGCGACAGCGCGGTACCAGGTGAGGCTTTCGCGGAGTGATCCGAGAGCGATCCCAAAGAACCGCGATCGCTCCGCCGAGGAAGTCCGGCCAAGCCCTTCGGCGACGTTCGCGCTAATCGACGCCACGGCTCTCAGCAGCTGATCCGTTTGATACGGAAAGGCGCGACGCTTGCGGAGTCCGTGCGCGTCGCGGCCTGCGCGGTCTAATAGGAAAAGCGCGACACGGTATGCGTGAAACTTCCAGACTGGGTCAGCCGTGAGGCTGCCGGGGACACAAGCTTCCCAAGCGCGAAACTCTTCATCGTGAATGATTGGCATGCGCACAGTGTGGCGCACATCTCCGTTCAAACCTTCACCAATTTCCTCCCGCCCGTACCGATCCATCTCCCACTCCCACTTAACTCCCACTCAACTCCCACTCAACTCCCACTCAACTCCCACTCAACTCCCACTCTCCCTCACTCTCGCCCCTCAAACTCCCACTGAGCGTTCTCAACCTCATCCCTCCCTCTCAAACTCACCGCTCATTCTCAACTCCCGTCTCCGACTAGACTCGCCACTCCGACTGCAGTACAGCTAGATTTGTCGCTCATGGCATGGTTCAGAAAAGAAAAGAAACCAAGACAGCCCAAAGGCCCCCGACTCGAAATCCCAGCCGACGTCTGGGAAAAATGCGAGGCCTGCGGCCACACTGACATCCGTGAGAATTTCAACAAGACCCATAAC
>Ga0206950_1235_pt1 | contig 9735 bp, 13 predicted proteins | sample Alteio_BWOrgHeat_41_FD_152954 | JGI IMG/M metagenome (GOLD analysis project Ga0206950, IMG submission 152954) | Enriched cells from forest soil in Barre Woods Harvard Forest LTER site, Petersham, Massachusetts, United States -... | ecosystem: Environmental > Terrestrial > Soil > Temperate forest > O... | reverse complement strand
CCGGCGGGGACGCGCCGTCAGAAGCAGGGCGGTGCTGCCTTGTTTCCGATCAAGGGGCAACTGCGCTCCAACGGAACGGGGTCTTTGTTTTCCACATGGCGTGGAGAATGACCGCCAGCTTTCTGGCGACGGCAACGCGGGCCTTTTTGAAGCCGACCTTTTTGGCAAGTTTCAAGCCCCAGGCTTTCAGGGAACAGAACCTTGTCGTTCTGGTCAGCATCGTGGTCGCCGCTTCGTAGAGGTGCTTTCGCGTCATCTTGTTCCCGTGCTTGGAGATCCGCCCATTCCGACTGATCTCGCCGGATTCGTATCGCTTCGGGGTCAAGCCGAGATAGGCACCGGCACTGGAGGATCGCTTGAAGCGGCTGGCGTCGTCGAATGCCGATGCAACCGACAGGGCCGTGATCGGCCCCACGCCAGGAACAGACATGAACAGCCGGACGGTCGTGTCGACCCTGGCGGTGGCAAGGACTTGCCGATCGAGGTCTTTGATCCTCTCAAGCATCGCGGCGCGAGCCTTTGCGAGAGAACCGATGACCGCACGCATCATCGGTGATGCATCAAGCTCGCCGGCAACAATTTGATCGGTGCGGTTCGCAAATCCCCCGGTTGCCTTGCCGAACAGAACCCCGAAGGTGCGTAGAAGACCACGGATCTCGTTCTCGATCTTTACACGTGACCGCACGAGAACCTCTCGTGCCGCCAGAAGTGATCGGAGTTCGTAGCTGATGCGGGACTTGATCCTGACTTGCTTGAACCAGCCTGTTCGAATGATCTGAGCGAGCCCGGCAGCGTCATTCCGATCGGTCTTGTTCGGGCGAACCTTCAACGCAGCATTGGCGTGACGGGCGTCGATACAAATGATTGGCAAGCCTCGGTCATGCAACTCGTTCCAGAGCCAAACCGCCAGGGGACCGGTCTCCAGCCCGACGCGATCAAGACCAGGCGCGTGTCGCGTCAGGAAGGAAGAAATCGCCTCGGGACAGGTCGGTATCTTCCTCTCGACAACAACGCGACCGGCATCGTCGACGACACAAACGGCGGTGGCTTCCTGCGATACATCGAGTGCGGCAAAGGTCGACATGGATGCTTCCCTTTGATTGCGGAGCAAGGACTGACCGCAACGCGGTCAGCCAGGGAACTACCGCCCTCGAAGCGAGGGATGAACCCCGCGATTACGCTAAGTGGTCCACGCTGAGCTATGGTTTTGCTCTCGAGGAGGACCCGATGCCGAGGAAGATCTACAAGCCGGAAGAGATTGTCGCCAAGCTGCGGCAGGTTGATGTTTTGACCTCACAGAGCCAGGGCGTGGCCGAGGCGATCCGTTCGATCGGGGTGAGCGAGGTGACGTATTACCGGTGGCGGCAGGAGTTTGGCGGGTTGAAGCGCGACCAGGTCAAGCGCCTTAAGGACCTGGAGTGTCGGACCTGACGCTGGACAAGCTGATCCTGCAGGAGGCGGCGCGTTTTAGCGCCGCTGTAATTCTGACCCAGGTCGCCGACTGAAAGCTGACCCACTGGGTAGGCTGTCTCCCTTGATGGGGAGGGGGCCGGATGTGGGAGCGGAGGCGGCTTGACGTCTTCCCGTTTTCCTCGCCCGGCTTGAATGCGAGTTTTCCGGTTTTGTGAGACCCTGACGGGAGGAGCAGAGCCGTGAAGAAGAGCAGGTTTACCGAGGAGCAGATTTCCTTCGCGCTGAAGCAGGCGGAGACGGGGACGGCGGTGGCGGAGGTCATCCGGCGGATGGGGATTTCGGAGCAGACGTTCTTCCAGCCGGCGCAGCTCGGCGGCCGGCACGACCTCATCATCGGCACGGACGGCTTCGCGGCCCCCTTCGCTCATCAGCCGCCTCCAACGGAACACCAGGCTCGGCGAAAGCCCGTGGCGGCGAGCAACATAGCTGATCGACATGCCGGGCTGCATTGTCTCGGCGATCACCGCGAGCTTCAGATCGGTGGAAAAACGCCGCCGGCGGGCGACGCCTGTGATCACTTCGACCTTCGAGAACGTGTCGGACATAGGCGTATACCTAGGTCTGTGCCTAGGCCCTCCGGCTAAAGCCGGTGTCCGGTCAAAACAGGGTGCAGTTCACCCACGGGGTGAGCGAGCGGCGCGGTTGCGTCGCGCTCGGCGTCGATCGGTCGACGATCCGCTATCGTTCGACTAAGCCCGATCAGGCAGCATTGCGGCTGCGCATCCGCGATCTTGCCAAGACGCGGGTACGTTACGGCTATTTCCGAATCTACATTCTGCTGCGCCGGGAGGGCTGGATGGTCAATCATAAGCGGATTTACCGACTGTATCGCGAGGATGGGCTGAGCCTCAGGCTCAAGCGTCCTCGCCGGCACGTGAGTGCCGCCAACCGGGAACGCCAGCCGGCGGCGACGGCGCCGAATGAGCTCTGGTCGATGGATTTTGTCTCCGATGCATTGTTCGACGGTCGCCGGCTCCGGGCGCTGACCGTGGTCGACGCTTTCACCCGTGAGGCGCTGGCAATCGAAGTCGATCAAGGTATCAAAGGCGAGCAGGTCGTCGACGTGATGACGCGGCTCGCGTTCATCCGCGGAACACCTCGGACCATCAGGGTCGATAATGGGCCGGAGTTCGTCTCGAAAGCACTCGATCGCTGGGCCTACGAGAACGAGGTCACACTCGACTTCTCGCGGCCGGGCAAGCCGACCGACAACGCTTTCGTCGAATCCTTCAATGGGCGTCTGCGGGATGAGTGCCTCAACGCACACTGGTTCTTGTCGCTGGCCGACGCAAAGGCCAAGATCGAGGCGTGGCGGCGGCAATACAACGAGAGCCGTCCTCACACTGCCCTGGGGTGGCTGACACCCCAAGAGTTTGCCCTGGCGGCGGCCCAAAAGGCTGCCGAATAACGCCCGGAAGCTCACCTTCCGGCCGGACCAAAAACCGGGGGACCGTCAAAATCACCCCGGACTCTCGCTATCGCTGGATGAAAAACGGGGGTCACGTCAGCTGAGCTTAGGCTTGGATGCCCAACGGGAATTCGGATGAGTTATCGCGGGAAAATGCTAATCAGCGTCGCCGACAGCATTCGCGTTGGTGCAGCTGTTGGGCCAATAGCCAACGCAGCAAACTCCAGGCGGACGGATTAGGCGCGCGTATTTTAATGACTGTAATACAACGTGTGCGGCATGTTGACCTAATGAGCGTTCCGGCTCGTCCAAATGCACAGAGAGGTCAGCAGCAAAATTTTGATATCGAGCCAGAGTGACCAGCGATCGACGTACCAGACATCATACTCCACGCGCATCATCATTGCGTGAACATACGGTGTCGCACCGCGTAATCCGTTCACTTGGGCCCAACCCGTGATTCCAGGCTTAACTTTGTGACGGGCCGGGTAGAACGTGATGAGTTGATTGTACTCCTCGTCGTGCGCCAATGCATGCGGACGAGGCCCCACCAGGGACATGTCCCCCTTGAGAACGTTCAGCAATTGAGGCAATTCATCGATGCTGAAGCGGCGTAAAAAGCGGCCGACTCGTGTGATCCGCACGTCGTTGCGCTGCGCTTGATATATAACTTCGCCGTCTTCGAGTACTGTCATTGTGCGAAACTTATAGATTTGGAAAACGCTTGCATTAAAGCCAATTCGGCGTTGGCGAAAAAAAATTGGCCCTCGTGAGTCAACAAAAATTAGCGCTGCGACGACGACTAGCACGGGGAGCAGCAGCAGCAGTAAGCCTATTGTAACCGTAAGATCAAACACCCGCTTCGCGCCTCGCTGGCCTTTCGTCAGCGGCGCCCGCTGAAGTTCTACCGCCCCCATTTGGCCGAACCTAACCACCGGCCGGGCCAAAAGCCCGCTGATAGCAGGATCAGGAAGTAGCGTCACTGGCAGCGGCAGGACTTCGAGGCGATCAGCGATTTTCTCAATGAGCTGGGTGTCGGCCCAACTTGCTGCTAGCAAGATTTCCTCAATCGGGTGCTGCCGCACATAGCGGATAACCTCGTTCACGCATTCCATGAGCTCGGCTTCTTTGTCCGATGTAGGGAGCTCGAACGTTTTGCACACGTCGACTCCGGACGCGTCTATGAGCTGAGGTAGACCAGTTGGATTCCGCTGCGTCATTTGTTGAATTACAACCGCCTGGCGCTTGGCTCCCAAGATTGGGTGAGGAAACAAGAGGATCGCCTGCCGTTCGGCCCAACGCGTCAGCGAAACGCCGCAGAGCCCCGCAATAACGGAAAGCAAAACATGGGGTGAGGGTACGTTGGCGACGCCGACCGCTGGCGCGATAATCAGGAGAAGCGCGGAAACCACGCCCCAATTCAGCGCAATCTCTTTAACTTGAACGGCGAGTCGATCGAGATGCGACCTCGCGTAAATCCCGCGCGCGAGGGCCGATATCAAAAACAGCGTCGCCGTCGTCGCTCCAAGCTTCAGATAGTGATCGCCCGCGTCGGTGTAGCCTAATTTAGCAAGGTCGTATGCCAGACTCGCCGCGGTGGTCAGAATTACGATTGTAATCCAGTCGAGCACTGCGAAAGCTTTCGGGACAATCCCGAAGCCGATCCCGCCGTACGGCGATTGGGACGCAGCGGCAGGTCGAGAGCGCGTAGGGTGAACGAAAGTCATCTAGGAGCCGGCATCGATCCACTTCGCCGTTAGCTTCGCGGCATAAGAGGCAGATGCCAATTCGGCTTCCGGCTTTACCCCGAAATGACCGAATTCGGCAGACTGAATAACTCTTTTTGGGGATGCCCTAATGCTCCAGCGGTACATTCCGCGCCACGAAGCTGGGGGCGCCTGCAAAGCCGATGACGTTGGAGAAGCGCGCTCCCCTTGCCGGGCAGGTGAACGTATGCCTTTCATCGCAGGAGCGACAGCAATCATCCTCAGCCAACCTGGTTTTCGAGATACCATGCGTAGACCTTCTGCAGCCCCTCCTCGAGCGATGTTTGCGGGCGCCAGCCAGTAGCAAACAATCGGCCGCTATCCATCAACTTCCGCGGCGTTCCGTCGGGCTTTGAGGTGTCGAAGCGGATTTGTCCGTCCAGGCCAACGACGCTCATGACCATGTTAGCTAGCTCGTGAATTGTAACGTCGTAACCCACGCCGACATTTACGGGTTCTTCTGCGGAATACGTCTTCAGCAAGTGAACGACAGCGTCAGCCAGATCATCGACATACATCAGCTCACGCCGTGGTGTCCCTGTACCCCAGACTTCGATCTCGCTACGTGCTTCGCGCTTTGCTCGATGTGCCTTGGATAGCAGGGCCGCCAGCACATGGCTGGAAATCGGATCAAAGTTATCGCCCGGTCCATACAAATTCGTCGGCATCGCGGAGATAAAGTCGCATCCGTATTGCCGGCGATAGGCTTGACACATCTTGATGCCGGCTATTTTTGCGACAGCGTACCACTGGTTTGTCGCCTCAAGGGGGCCGCTTAGAAGCGCACTTTCCGGGATCGGCTGTGGCGCCATACGCGGGTAGATGCATGACGATCCGAGAAACAATAATTTCTCGACCCCGCAGATCCTTGCGCTGTCGATGATATTCGTGGCGATCATAATGTTGTCGGCAATGAACTCCGCAGGGCGAGCCTCGTTGGCAAGGATACCGCCAACCGTCGCCGCGGCTACCACAGCCACGTCTGGTTGATGGCTCCGAACCCAAGCTTCCACACGCTCTTGGCGCCGGAGATCAAGGACCGTTCGGCTCGTCGTTAGGATTTCACAAGACTCGGACGCCAACCGGCGGACGATCGCCGAGCCAACCATTCCGGCGTGCCCTGTGACCCAGATCTTCTTACCGGGCAGGCGAAACCTTTCGGTACTGCGCATCGTCATAACGTTGTTGCTCCAGCTCAGATTCGTGAATATCCGCGCACACCATTTCCTCAACTAGTTCTTCGAAACTCGTCGTGTGTGTCCAGCCCAACTTCGCTCTGGCTTTGCCAGGATCTCCTACCAGCAGGTCCACCTCGGCAGGCCGAAAGTAGCGGGGATCGACACGCACCAGAACTTTTCCCGTGCCCGGGTCGATGCCCTGTTCGGCCGTCCCCTTCCCTCGCCATTCAATGCGTCGGCTAATGACCATGAACGCACGTTCAATGAATTCCCGGACCGAATGAGCGACTCCCGTTGCAAGCACATAATCGTCCGGTTGGCATTGTTGCAGGATCAGCCACATGCCTTCGACGTAGTCTCGGGCATGCCCCCAGTCGCGCATCGCATCGAGATTGCCCACGTAGAGGCAATCTTGTTTCTCGTGATGGATCGCCGCAACGGCCCGCGTGACTTTGCGCGTCACAAAAGTCTCACCTCGCATTGGGCTTTCGTGATTGAAAAGGATCCCGTTCGAAGCGTGGAGACCGTATGCTTCTCGATAATTAATCGTGATCCAGTAAGCGTAAAGCTTGGCGACACCATAGGGGCTGCGAGGATAAAAAGGCGTCGTCTCCTTCTGCGGCACTTCCTGCACTCGACCGAACAATTCGGAGGTCGAGGCTTGATAGAAGCGAACGGAGTTATCCAGACCGAGTATGCGAATCGCTTCCAGCAGACGCAGCGTACCGATCGCATCGGCGTTCGCCGTATATTCGGGTGTTTCGAAGCTAACCTGCACGTGACTCTGTGCCGCCAGATTGTATATTTCGTTTGGTTTTGTTTCTTGAACCAACCGGATGAGGTTGGTGGCGTCGGTCAGGTCACCGTAATGCAAAAAAAAGCGTCCATCTGCCTCATGTGGATCGCTGTAGAGATCGTCGACGCGCGCTGTATTTAATGAGGATGAACGGCGCTTAACTCCATGGACGACGTACCCTTTCTCGAGAAGCAATCGCGCAAGGTACGCCCCATCTTGTCCAGTCACACCGGTGATCAGTGCCGTTTTTTGTGACATGCCGCTACATCCGATTTCCAACCTGAGCAGAGCCGGCCAAAAGCGAACCTTTGTCCGAGCCTCCCGAACGTTGAGTATGTGATGCTCGTAGGCCTCGTTCAAACACTCTTAGGGACTAGCATCCGTGGCAGTAGGGGCAAGACTCGTATCAATATGGTCACCACCGACACGTCAATTTTCTTCAACACAAAGGAATAGAGGTACTCCTTTCAGGGATAGGGTGATTGACCTTATTCGCGTGAGACGGGCGCCGGGAGCCGAAGCGAGACGCCTGTACTTAACGGCGACGAATTGGACTTGACTAAGCATCGCCTGGAGCGCGACGAAGAGCTGTGCACCTGACCCGCAGCCAAAGGCTCAAAGCCGGTTGGATTGTCCGCGGATACGGGTGCCCGCTGAAAGCGGGTTCTCTTCTGTCGCGTTAACACCTCATCGGGGCATCGGAGGCAACAAATGATCGTTGGGTACTGCAGTGCTGGTGCTTTCCAATCTGCTGGAAGTTTGGCCGCCCAACAGAGAAATTTGGCGACCGCGGGCGCGGAAAAATTTTTTTGCGAGAGAGTTGGCATGTTCGGCAAGAGCCCAGAGTTAGAACGAGCGATCGAATTCGCGCAAAAAGGTGACGTTATCGTCGTCACTGCCTCGTATCGTATTGCGCGTACGAGCCGCGGTGTGTTGACCCTGATTCAGCGCCTAGGACGTAAGGGCGTTGGACTTCGCATTCTCGGTTCTCCGATCGATTCGAGTACGACCACTGGGCGGATGATATTGGGCTCGGCGCCGCTATGGTCGCTCGGGATATCCCCTCTCAGATCAGTGTTGCGTGACCTCTCCATCGGTCGGAGGCAATCACGCTGAGACATGCAAAGGACATTGGACAAAATGGCCAGTCATAGACTGGCGATTGGACCGTCGACGTATAGCGCGTGCAAACGGCGGGAGGAAAATGTGCTGACCCGTCGTGCAGTTCTCGTAGGTTTAGGTGCGGTATATGCTGCCGACCAAGCGTGGATTGCTCCCAAGCCGACGAACCAGGTGGATTTCAAGGTTCCCCCAGGTGCTTGCGATGCGCACGTACACGTTATTGGAAAGTCTGAAGAATTCCCAATGTCAAGTGCACGCGACTACACACCGCCCGCAGCGACCGTGGATGAGCTGCGCAGCGTTCTGCAGTTTTTGGGCATCGAGCGCGTAATCATCGTTACCCCGGACCTCTACGGCACCGACAACTCAGCAACCCTCGCTGCGATAAGGACGCTTGGCGAGGATCGCGCGCGAGGAGTTGCCTGGATCGACGGCAATACCCCAACGGAAGTCCTGGACTCCATGACAACACAGGGTATCGTTGGAATTCGAGTTTCTCTGTACGACGGCAAGAACCTGAACCCGTCGATTGCTGCTCAGCATCTTCAGACCATGTTTGGTCTTGCTCAAAAGCGGGCGTGGCACCTGCAATTCTCGGTACCACCCTTTGTGGTAGCTGCACTTGCATCGCAACTTGCCTCTTCACCGGTACCGTTGGTTTTCACTTATTTCGGCTGGGCCCAGGGTGGCGTGGACCAACCGGGTTTTTCCGCTCTCTTATCGCTGGTCAAATCGGGGTTAGCTTACGTCAAGCTTTCTGAGCCTTATCGTCTTTCAAATAAGGGACCTACCTACCCAGATCTTCAGCCCGCCGTCGGAGCGTTGTTGGCCGCCAATTCGGACCGCATATTGTGGGGCTCTGGATGGCCGCATCTCTCGGGGCCGGCTCCGAGGCGCCCGGTGCGAGATATTACCCCCGACCTACCAATCGACGCAGGCGATCTCCTCAACTTGTTTGCAGCTTGGGTTCCTGATCTCGAAACGCGTCGTAAGATTCTAGTCGATAACCCCGCTCGCCTTTATGGTTTCTAAAGGCGATTATACCTTTGACACCCTTAGAGCCGATCCAGAAAGAAGTTGAGTCGGTAGAGTCGGTTGTGATTCGATATGTGGTGCCGCTAGTTTGAGGGGGACACCACATGTGGACGGCGGACCACCGACGATTGGCGGCTCGCACGGGGCTGCGATATCCCAGCGACCTGACGGATGGCGAATGGGCGTTGATTGAACCGATGATCCCGCCGGCCAAGCGCGGCGGGCGACGGCGCGAGGTGAACGTCCGGGAAGTGCTGAACGCCATCTTCTATGTGCTGTCGACCGGCTGCCAGTGGCAGGCTCTGCCCAAGGATTTACCCCCGAAGAGCACGGCGCATCACTACTTTGGTCTGTGGGATTGGGACGGCACGCTGGAGCGCATCCATCACGCGCTCTATGTCGAGACGCGCGAGCGGGCCGGGCGCGAGGCCAGCCCAACGGCGGCGATCATCGACAGCCAGAGCGGCAAGGCGGCTCAAAAAGGGGTTCTGCGCTCGACCCGCAAGGCTTTGATGCGGGGAAGAAAATCACCGGCCGCAAGCGCCACATTCTGGTCGATACGCTGGGCCTCTTGTTGAGCGTCGCCGTCCACCCTGCCAACGTGCAGGATCGCGATGGCGCGGGCGACCTGCTGCGCACCGCGCGGCGATCCTTTCCGTTCATCGAACGCATCTTCGCCGACGCCGGCTACCAGGGGCCAAAGATGGCCAAGGTGGTCGCCAAGACCGGTGCCTGGGCCTTGCAGATCGTCAAGCGCGGCGACGCCCATCGCTTTGTTATCCTGCCCAAGCGCTGGATCGTCGAGCGTACCTTTGCCTGGATCAGCCGCAACCGCCGCCTGGCCCGCGACTTCGAGCGCTACGCGCGAACCGTCGCCGCCTTCTTCCGCCTCGCGATGATCCGGATCATGCTGCGCCGCCTGACCCGACCAAACCATTCAGCGTGAACCTATTCTTC
>Ga0206950_1234_pt1 | contig 9760 bp, 7 predicted proteins | sample Alteio_BWOrgHeat_41_FD_152954 | JGI IMG/M metagenome (GOLD analysis project Ga0206950, IMG submission 152954) | Enriched cells from forest soil in Barre Woods Harvard Forest LTER site, Petersham, Massachusetts, United States -... | ecosystem: Environmental > Terrestrial > Soil > Temperate forest > O... | reverse complement strand
ATGTGTCTCAAATCCATTGACATGTTCCGAGATCGCGGCTCAATTTGCAGGGCAGTTGACGAACCTTTCCGAAATTGGCCGCAGCGTCGGGCTCGATCACAAGACCGCCGACCATTATGTGCGCGTACTGGAGCAGCTCTATCTCATTCAACGCGTTCAGCCGTGGTTTCGCAACGAGCTGTCGAGGCTAGTCAAGACACCGAAGCTTCACTTCATCGATTCGGGGCTGTTGACCGCAATGCGTGGGCATTCCCTATCTCGTTTGCGTGCCGACCGAACTCTATTCGGCGCACTGCTTGAGAGCTTCGTTTTCTCGGAACTACTCAAGCTGTCGGCATGGACAGAAGAGCGAGTTATGTTGTTTCACTACCGTGATCGCGACCAGCTGGAGGTCGATTTTGTTCTTGAGAACTCGGTCGGTGAAATCGTCGGTATCGAAGTAAAATCGGCCGCGTCGGTCACCCGTCGCGATTTCCTCGGATTGGAACGGATGGCCAGCGCTGCCGGTTGCGCATTTAAGCAGGGGATTGTTTTGTACGATGGAGTTCAAACGCTCGCGTTCGCCGAGGATCTTCGCGCTGTTCCCTTATCAGCGTTATGGGCCTAATGGGCGGGTGACCACCGTATCTCGTCTTGCCGGTATCGGCCGGGAGCGGGCGCTGATAGGACCGAAATGACCGCCACAAAGCAGACGTCTCCGCGGTGCGATAAGCTTGCTCCCCAAGATGGAAAACAACTATTTCACGTGGGACAAATTCGTCGAGAATTTCGGCCGGGAGATGCGGATCGCCGGAGAAGTATTCGAAAGCATGACTGGCAGCGGTTTAAAGGATGGTTGCTTATGCTCCTTTGATTTTACCTTCCAATCCAATAGACGACAAAACCTGGAGCGTCTAAAACAATTCCTGCAATCACACTATCCGTATTCGATCACCGGCATTAAATCCAACGGCTCCGAATGGGATCTGGACGGCAAGACCGCAGAGATTCCCGTGACGGCTGATAATTTGATGTCTTGGGCACTCGATATGGCCAAGCGAGGATACGAGTTCGACGCGGAACTCGACGCCTACGGACTCCGCGCAGAACCGCCGAGCTCACCGATATGTTGCATCCATCGACGTGAACCGAAAGCGCCTTCGATGAGCGCTGGAACGTAAAGGTCTGCATCGAGCTGCGGCCAATCCAATCCCAGTCCGTTCGGACGGGAGATGATGCCTAACTTCGCAGAAATGTGTTCCGTCTGATCCGAGTAATTCTAGTTAAAATAAGAAGATAAATTTAATTATGGTAGGTCGCTATTTAAATCTTTCGACTCACTCAAGACGCTAATTAAATATAGTATGTTATATCTAACTAACAGTGGACGGCTGATAAAGCCGTTTAACCTGGGCCAGGGGCGCCATGAAGCGGAATCCGTTCGGAACATGTATAGAGACTACGACTCTGGGCGAGGCGGTGCGCGCCTTTGTGCCGCCTTCGCTGCCTCCGGATCAGCCTCTTTCCTTGACGGAAGGCGCTCAAACGGCCTTGGATCGCGCCATGCATTCGCTCGGAAGGCTCGATGGTGCCACGACGACGATGCCCGATGTGGACTTGCTGCTCTACACCTTCGTCCGCAAGGAAGCAGTTCTCTCCTCCCAGATCGAAGGCACCCTGTCGACGCTGGATGAGCTTCTTATACACGAGGTCCAGGCAGTGCCAGGGGCACTCGGCGATGACGTTCGGGAGGTCTCGCGCTACGTCGATGCCTTGAACCATGGTCTGGAACGGATTGCCGGCGGCTTCCCGCTAACGAACCGACTGTTACGCGAAATGCACGGCATCTTGCTTGCCGAGGGTCGTGGTGCACAGAAGCAGCCAGGAGAATTCCGCCGCTCTCAGAACTGGATCGGAGGAACGAGGCCAGGCAACGCCGCCTTCGTGCCTCCGCCGCCAACTCATTTAGACGCCTGTCTCACGAATCTCGAGAAATACCTGCATCGCGCGATTAATCCTGTTGTGAAAGCGGCCCTCGCGCATCTGCAATTTGAAACCATTCACCCGTTTCTGGATGGCAATGGTCGTGTCGGGCGGTTGTTAATTACGCTGCTGTTCTGTCATGACAAAGTACTGCACAAACCGCTGCTGTATCCCAGCTTATATTTCAAGCAACACCGCCAGCAGTATTACGACGAGCTGAATGCGGTGCGCGCAAGCGGCGACTATGAGCACTGGATCGATTTTTTTGCGGAGGCAATTCGTCACAGTGCGGAGGTTGCGATCGAAACCGGCAGGCGCGTGATGCAAGCGTTTCACGAGGATCGAGCGCAACTGCGTGCCGTTCCGCGGATTGCCGGCTCGCTGCTCATGCTACAGGAAGCACTTCAGGCGAAGCCTGTCACTACGGTGTCGATACTGAAAACAGCCACGGGACTCACGACACCGACCGTCAATTCGCTACTTAGAGAACTCGAGTCGCTAGGGATCGTGAAGGAATCAACCGGGCGCGCCCGAGATCGTGTCTACGTTTATCGACGTTATCTCGACGCATTGGCGGCTGAAGAGGAAAGGCCTTCCCCGTGATCACCGTCCGCATCGACGACTAGAAAGAGTCGAGCGAGCTGGGCTTCGGGCGTTCAGCTGGCCAAATACTGACTATTTTTCGCCCCGAATCTTTTGCGGAGTGAGCGGGGGTAACTCTAGCCTGCATGCATGAAGGAACTGATTTTCATGATCTTGCGCGCAAGTTTGGCGATGTGGGGGCGTGATGTCGATGCGCGGCGGTGATTTTGCGGGCGGTACGTACGTTGGCGATCGATTGTCGAGCGCGGTCGGCTATCGGCGCGTGATTTCGGCCATGGGCTTCCGGTCTGAGTTACTCAGACGGCATTTGAAGGAGCGGAGCGTCGGTCCGACAGCGCTATGCGGGCGCAGCGCCAAGGCTTCGGGCGATGATCTGCCAGTCGTTGCGATGCAGGCAAGTGGCTGGCAGGTGCAGCACGATGCGCCGCACGGAAGATTCCACCCAGGCGCCGAGCTTCATGAGGTGTTCGCGCAGAGTGCTGACCTGCGCAGCCCGGAAGGCGGTGCGCGCGGCCCGCAGACGCAGCTCCTGGTAGAGCACGTAGGCGGCGGCGCTCAGGAGTCCTCGCAGCTGATTGGCGAGGAAGCGGCTGCAGCTGGTGCGGTCGATTTCCAACCCCTGATGCAGCTCCTTGATTCGATTCTCGATGTCGCCCCGAGCGCAGTAGATCGCCTCGTACAGATGCCGGGGGGAGTGTTTGAGGTTGGTGACGACGAAGCGCGGGTTGTCTTTGGGCGTGCGCCCCGGATGACGGACGACCTCGGCCTTGATGACGACACGACGGCGCTGATCCCAGGTACCGGCGGCGTAGCGGGTCTCGCTATACAGGTGTGCCGTCTCGCCCGATTCGCGCGACAAGCGTCGGGCGGTGCCCATCAAGCGCGCAGCGCGGCGCTTAAGAACCTTGTTTTTAGCCATGGCGAGCACGTACTCGAGTCTCTCGCGCTCAAGGAAGGCGAAGAGCTCGGCAGAGGCAAAGCCGCCATCCAGGCGCACCCGCAGCCGTGCACGCGGGAAGGCCGCTCGCAGCTTTGGCAACAGCCGCGACAGGACCCCGATCGCACCGACCCCGGCGCCGACATTGCCGGGGCGCAGCAGGTAAGCAAACAGATACTGATCCGGCTCCTCATTGAAGCTCAGGAACCCGGCCACCGGCAGATAGCACCAGGTGTCATAGTGAGCGTTGAAGAAGGTCAGCTGTTGGGCGCCGTGCGTCGGGTCATCCGTCGGATCCAGATCGATCGTGATCCGCTTGGCCTTGCGCTTCAGGCGCTGGCGATGCCGCTCGATCACCGCGTCGGCGAGCGCCACACTCATCCGGTACAGATCCGCACGATCGAACGAGTTCTCAAAGCGCGAGAGCGTCGGTTGCGAAGCCAAATCCTCGCCCTTGACCGGATCGCGATCACACAGCAGCTTCTGGATGGGGTCGGCGCCCAAGCGCCCGACATCATTGCCATCCGGATAACCGCAAGCGATGGCATACAGCCGCTGGCGCACCAGGTCCCCGATTGCGTGCCGGATCTTGCCCGACTGGCGTCGGTCATCGATCCCACCGATCAATGCCTCGGTCAGTCCGACTCGCCGATCGCAAGCCTGAAGCAGGATCGCGCCACCGTCGGAACTGGCATGTTCCTGATCGAATTTAGCGACGATTGGCTTGTCCGCCAAATCCGAAAACAGAACACTTTGTCGTGTGCTATCGTCATTCATGCAAAGGCCTTTGTTGTGAGACGAAACGCTTGTGGTAAAGGGTTTCTATCACGATCGAGGCCTTTGTGCTTTCTCAGTTCAAGAATTATTCAGGCTAGTGCAGCAGTGTCGAGGTGTAGCAATGACCCTTGGCCACAATCGAATGGAGCAAGAAGATCTAAAAAAGGGCGCAGCTACATTTTCATCTGATATTGTCGCGGACCTCAGTAACGAATTGAGGGATGTCTTACCCGCGGCTGCCACCGCGTTACATGCTTTCTATAGTAGTCCTTCCGAGCTATCGGAGGATGAGGCAAAAATATCGCTCATGGAGTCGAAGGTCGCAGATGAGGATCTTGATCGCGTGTTGTCTCTCCTGCTTTGGTATGGCTTCCTCGGAGTTTGCGATGCCAACAATGAGCCGCGCTACATCTACCAAGTCAACTACGACTCGAAATTGCTTGAGTCGTTGAAGCGGCGGCGCGATCCCACCGTGAAGGGCTATCAAATTAATCCGGCGTTCTGGCCGGCACTTGGAATTCAAAGCTAATACGCGCCACAATGTTGAGACTAGCGAGGGCTGATTTCGATGGGCGCCGGACCTGGGTCCGGCAAAAGTCATCAGTTATTGCGCATGCTAATAAATGAGCTTGCGACCCGGGGTTGTCTCTGCCACCAGATGCTCCGGCCGGGCGGTAGACGAATTCACCCCTTGTAAAACGGGTATTCAAGAACCACAGCCGTAGGACGCACGATAAGGCGTTGCTTATCGAGAAGAACGATTCAAGAGTCAGTGCATTACTCTTACGGACGCGGAAACGGAGCGATTTCAGGAGTTACCCCGGCGGCTCTTACAAGCGCGAGACCGATCTAAGGATCTGTCGCCCACGGATTTAGTTAGCAGACATTGAGGCACTTCAGAAACAGAGGCAAGGTGTGGCGTGTGAGGTTTCGTTGATAGGTCAAGAGCGCGCAGAAGCGTATGAGCAATATTTGGCAGCAAAGCCGGGGAAATAGAATTGCGCAATCAAAATGATAAAATGCTCACTGTGTCTCGGGCAAAAAGCAGATCGGGTCGGGGCGCGCGAGCTCCAGGGATACCCGAATCCGAGTGGGGAAGCGGTAAGGATTGCAAAGTAGTGTCAAGATTAGCAAAGAGGCGCAAGAAACAGCAGGTAATCGTACTCTCGTAGCCACGTTTTCCGCTTTTCCGCAAACCGCATATTATCATTCCGCTGCCAAAGGACCGGCGGTGTCACTATCGCAAGCACTACGATTGCCTAGCCGAACGACGAAAGCGTAAATTGCCATCGCGGGGCAAGGCGTTTGGCCGACCGGCGATGAATGCGGAGGTGACATTGGAACGTCCTATAGCTACTCGATTGGATCCCTCCCAGGCGGAGGGAAATACTCGATCGAACTTCGTGTTCGCTACGAATTTGAGCGGCACCATCGTGTGGAATTCCGAGCAACTTAAGACCCAGCTCTCCGATTTATATGAAGTAGCGAAAGAAAAGACATGGAATCCCTCCAAGGACATAGACTGGCGGAGCTGCTCACGAAGAGATCAATACCCCGTTGCCGGGGAGAATAACCCATTACAGGGTTTTGACGAGTTTGAGTCCTTGGCAGAATCGGACAAAAAGCGGGTCGTCTGGTGGCAACACAGTATCGAAATTAGCGAGATCCTTCATGGAGAGCAGGCTGCGCTAATTATTGCGGCGCAATTGGTGAATTGCCTGCCAACCGTAGAGGGTAAATTGCTCGCCAGTTCTCAGGTGAATGATGAAGCTAGACATGTGGAGTTTTTCTCCCGCTACCTGCGCGATGTGGCGGGAAAGATTCACGCCCCTAGTGTCGAATTGGCGTCTCTCATCGAAAGAACAGTCCAGGATCCACGATGGGACGTAAAATTCGTTGTCTGCCAGTTACTCATCGAAAGCTTGGCAATGTCGAGATTTCAAGAAATAAAACAGTCTACCGAAGTCCCTCTTTTGCGTTATGCGATAGAAAAGATTGCCAAGGACGAGGCGAGGCATGTTCGCTTCGGTACGGCTATCCTAAAGGACTCATTGCAATCGCTCCCCGCTGAGGAGCAATCTGTTCGAAGCGAATTCGTATTAGACAGCCTATTAGCGCTTGCTAATTCGCAAAATATCTATACTCGGATTGCGCGTAAATTGGGCTGGAATGTTGCTGCGCTCCGATGCCACTTAAGGACGTATAGGTTAAAACGACCGGAGCTCACTCGTTCGAGATTGCGAATACTGATGTTAAATTTGGACGCGGTGGGTTTGTTAACTCCGAAGACTCGCAGTCGAATCGCCGAGATTGATCCGTGTGTTTAGGAGTCGCCGGGTAGTTCCGCTCGGTTAGCGTGGCTAATACAGCGAATAATCGTTTCGAATGTACAGCGATGACTCGCGAAAAACACACGACACTTTTTACCGAGATCGCTCAAAGAGTTAATTTGCCCAGTGAAGGAATTGCAGAGTGATAGAGTTGTCCGGAGAAGAAAGGTATAGGCGCTACGCCGCGCTGAGAAAGGCCTCGCCGTGCCATTGGGACGAGGATCGAAGGCGATGGCTTCTGACTAGGTACTCGGACGTCTACGGTGTCCTCAAGGATCATGAGGCGTTTTCTTCGGCTCGGACTATCTCGGTCGCGCAACAGGATGGCGCTGGGTCGGCATCCATATTAATGAGCGACGATCCGCCTAGGCATACCAAAATACGCTCAATAGTGGCGCGATCGTTTACAACTAAGTCGCTAGAGTCTTTGCGACCGTGGATTGAGGATACAACGCACGCCCTTTTATATTCAATCAAAAGTGGATCAATCGAAGTCATCGGCGCATTTGCCGAGCCCTTATCAGTTATGACGATCGCGTGCCTTCTTGGACTGGACACAAAACAGTGGAAAACACTCAAACGTTGGTCATCAGCGATACTAGGGTGCAACGATCCACGCGAAAAACAAGCTAGATTACGCGATGCAGTCACGGCGCATAAATATTTTTCCCGTGAGATCCAGCGTCGAAAGCGATATCCGCTGAATGATCTAATTAGTCGCATAATCCAGTGCGACGATGGCCATCCGGCGTTATCTCCCGTAGAAGCCCAAGCCTACTGTGTTCTGCTCCTCGTTGCCGGTAATGAAACCACCATAAGTTTGTTGGGCAATGCACTCAATGTGCTTTGCGAGCAGCCTTCGATTTGGCAACAACTGAGGGAAGGAAGGATTCCCACCTCTTCTGTAATAGATGAAACGCTAAGATTTGATAGTCCGGTGCAAATTATTCGAAGAGTCGTAAAGAAGACAATTCGAGTTAATGATTCACTTTTCCAAGCGGGTGAGACTATTGAGGCATGCCTAGGTGCCGCAAATAGAGATCCGGCGGAATTTGCGTGCCCTGACGTCTTTGACCCGACGAGGGACTTACGTCGACATTTAGCGTTTGGGCATGGCATTCACTATTGTCTTGGAGCTTCGCTTGCCAGAATGCTCGCGGAGGTGGCGCTGACGCAGTGTTTCGAGCGTTTTGTTCGAATTACGCGAGTTAGTTCAGGGGCCCGCACAAAAGCGGATACTTTGAGTGCATTTGCTTCGCTACCTATCTTCGCATCGGAAAACTAAAAAGGCTTTATCTCTCATTCCCAAGAGTGCTGTCGGGTGGGCCGACTATAAATTGGAGGGGCCAGTATGGATGGCGCGGAGTTAAACGATTTGGTGTCGCTTTGCGAGTCACGCGCTTCCGATGGCGCAGATTGCCCATTGTACTCAATCCTAGACCGAGCAAACAACGTCCGCGAATTATTTTCGTTTGGCTCTCTTTATACAAGGGCGCGTGCCATCGGTGCGGTGTTGCAGGCCATGGATCTACAGAATATCCCTGTGATTCTGTGGTATCCACATGGTGCCTCGTTCATTGAGAGTTTTTACGGGAGTGTACTTGCGGGCGCCATCGCGGTCCCCTTCGCCAAACCGAGAGGCAGCGACTATCAGGCACTCGCCAGAGCAATTGTTGCGAGCGGCGCGCGCACACTGTTGACGGTAGATGCACTGGCAAAGCACCTTCCGACTGAATTTTACAAGGCTAACAATCTGACAATCGTTTTGACGGATGCTATCGATTCTGCAAACGCGTCGTCATGGAGACGACCGGAGATAACTCCTGAAAGCATTGCTTTCATCCAATTTACGTCGGGATCAACGTCGCACCCGAAAGGGGTTGTTGTTACTCACAGTAATGTTATGCATAACTCAGAATCGATACGGCGAAACTTAGGTCTGAGCCGAGGAGACATTAGTGTTGGCTGGCTACCCTTTTATCACGACATGGGATTGATTGGGCACCTAATACAGCCGTTGTACACCGGGATTCACAACTATGTAATCTCACCGCTTGCTTTTGTATCATCTCCCGCAAGGTGGCTGGATGCCATGACTCGCTACAAAGGTACCATAAGCGGCGGTCCCAATTTTGCGTATGACTTGTGTTGCTCGAAGGTGCTGCTGACGGACGACGTGGATCTTTCTGCTTGGCGCGTCGCGTACTGCGGGTCCGAGACAATATCCGTAAAGACCGTGACTGCATTCACCGAGAAGTTTTCAAAGGTAGGATTTCGCAAAGCCGCGTTTCACGCGTGCTACGGGCTCGCCGAATCTACATTATTCGTTTGTGGAACGAGCGAGTGGAGACCCCAATCTCTCCCTGGTTCTTCGAGAACTTACTGTCGAATTGGCGATCGGGAATCCGCACACGGGGTGGTTCTCGTGGATCCATTGACGGGGTCCGCGGTTGAAGGCGACATGATTGTCGGGGAAATCTGGACAAGATCCAAATCCGTCGCATTGGGCTATTTTGCAGAACCCCGAATGACGCTTGAGGTTTTCTGTAATCTCTTTGAAGGGCGGAAGGGCTATCTGCGAACCGGCGATTTGGGATTCTATTGCGAGGGGGGCTTGTATTTTGTGGGTCGCCAAAAGAACCTGCTGAAAATACGGGGCAAGAGTCTCTACGCGGAAGATATAGAGCTACATGTATGCGAACTGGCTCGCCAATTGGGCATTGGTCGATGCGCAGCCTTGTCAGTCACAATCGAGGTCGAGGAGGCCACCGTACTTTTGCTGGAGCACGACGGGAAATCCCCAATGTCGAAAACGCGTGACAGTGTTTCCCAGGTTCGATCCTTCGTCTGCAGTGAGTTTGGTTTTGTGCCAACAACTATCAGAGTTGTTGGCAAGGATGTGCTCCCATTAACTACTAGCGGTAAGTTGCGCAGGAATGAATGCATCGAACGATTCACGTCGGGCGAGTATAACTGAACGTGCCAAAGGACAATGATGTTGCAACTTAGCCACCGGGGTGTTCGTTGTTTAAATGGATTCACGAGGAGTTTAGCCCTCACAAAGGGTGTTAGCCGAGTTCGCGAAATATACCAGCACCCGCTGGCTGTCATATCGACTACATCGAAGGGGAAGTCATTGAACAATCTGATC
>Ga0206950_1232_pt1 | contig 9793 bp, 8 predicted proteins | sample Alteio_BWOrgHeat_41_FD_152954 | JGI IMG/M metagenome (GOLD analysis project Ga0206950, IMG submission 152954) | Enriched cells from forest soil in Barre Woods Harvard Forest LTER site, Petersham, Massachusetts, United States -... | ecosystem: Environmental > Terrestrial > Soil > Temperate forest > O... | reverse complement strand
AGCCCTGTGAAAGAGTAGGCTGCCTGCCAGAATAACTCCTTTCAACCGGGATAATTGATGATGATTTATAAACACTTGACACCGATAACGCTCTTTCTTGCGCTGGTGACGCAAAATCAGACAACGGCAAAACCACCCCAGGATGACGGCATCGTTTTCCATCCCTATTATCGCTTTAACAGCAGTTCCGTCGATGCCCCCATCGCAAGTCCGGATGGCACCTTTGCAATTTCAACCCGAGATCCCAGGAATAACAACTACAAGATCACGGTTATCAGGTCCGACGCGGTCCATTTTGATTTATCCCCGGAAAGCGTGACATTTTTTTCAAGACCAAACAATTTTAGTTCCAGCCAGTGGAACATGACTCCGGTCGCGTTCGAAGGAGATGTTGTATATGGCAACATCTCTCCTGCTCGGCGGCCCGGTGAAGAAAAACCGTCCGCTTTCCCCATGGCTTGCCGGGTTAACCTTAAAACCGGTCAAGGCGAAGTGATCTTGCATAACAATCCGCGCCTTGACATTGTGAAAGCGGTCGGAAGTTTCCAGGATAAAATAATGTACGAAGCTTCCAGCAGCCAGAAGGATTCCGGAGAAAAACCTCGCGTTTGCATCCAGGACGCCCTTTCTGCGACGAACATGTTTGGAATCACAGATTTAAAAATTGACAGCGCGGCGGGCGCTCCCATTTATATGGGCAGCGACGACCGTTACTGGTACGTGATGCAAATCGGCGAACATCCTGTTGTGCTGGCTGGAAATGACAGCGAGAGGTTTTCTTTCCCCATTCCGGACGATCAGAATATTGCCGCGGTTGCGGGCTGCATGGGAGATAAGCTGTGCGTCGCGGCTTGGGGCAAAAAGGGTGAAACAACCGCCGGCTGGCTGGATCAAAGCGGCAATTTTAAACCGCTGGATATCATGTCCGTCGCGGCCCAAAACGGCGGCCGGATTGAATTATGCGCCTCAAACGGTCGTTACATCGCCGGTTCTATCACCGCCAAAACCAAATGCTGGGGTTTTGTCATTAATACCACAACGGGCAAAACCTCTTTCCTGCCCGGCATCAAGCCATGCGCCTTTGTCCCCAAATCAGACAACAAGATCGTGGCAATCGTAAATGACAGCGTCGGAATTATCGAAGCCATCAACGGCTTTGCGCCAACGCCGCAGGATAAATGGCCACAACCGGATAAGCATACTTCGCTCGGGAAAAGCGGCCTCAAATTGTAACGCCATAACGCCGCGCGAGTTCCGGCAAAGTTCCCGCGCGGATCGCGGCGCGGATATCGGCCATCAGGCGCACCATCACGGCGATGTTATGCTGGGTCAGCAATTGCAGGCCTAAAATCTCCTGCGCTTTAAACAAATGGTGGATGTAAGCTTTTGAATAAGCGCCGCTCGCCGCGTTGCCGAGCGTGTCGTCGAGAGGCGATTTATCCTCGCGGTATCTCGCATTGCGGATATTGATGCGCCCCATCGGCTCAAACGGCGCCAATGCCCAGCCATGCCGCGCCATGCGCGTCGGCGAGACGCAATCAAAGGTATCGATGCCCAGCGCGACACCGCGAATGATTTCTTCTATGCCGCCCATGCCGAGCAGATGCACCGGACGGTCCGGCGCGACGTATGGCATGGCGTAACCGGCGATTTCGATAATCGCGTCTTTGGTATCGCCCAAACAACCGCCCACCGCCGTGCCGAAGAACGGCCGCGAAGCCGTATATTCCGCTGCCTCGCGCCGCAGATCCTGATACACGCCGCCTTGCACGATGCCGTATAATTTTTGCGCGCCGTCATCGCTGCGATCAAATTCCGCGATGCATCGATCGCCCCAGCGGTGCGTCATCTGCATGCTTCGCGCGGTGTAATCTTTATCAACGTGAAAGGGCGTGCATTCGTCCAGCATCACAATCAAATCCGCGCCGAGTTCGCGCTGAATCTGTATCGAATTTTCCGGCGTCAAAAAAATCTGCTTGCCGTCGGTGTAAGATTGAAAATACGCGCCGTCCTCTGTGATCTGGCTGAGCGTTCTGCGCCGCCCCGGAATCGCCTTGCGCTTAATCTCCGCCGAAATCGAACCGTGCCCCATCGCGAAAATCTGGTAACCGCCGCTGTCAGTCAGCATCGGTCCATGCCACTGCATAAAATCATGCAAGCCGCCCATGTCCTGCACCAGCTTCGAGCCCGGCTGGATCAGCAAATGATACGTATTCGCCAAAATAATATCCACACCCAGATCGCGCAGCGTGTCGGCCGCACAAGCCTTCATCGCCGCCTTGGTCGCGCAGAAAATAAAGTTCGGCGTTTCAATCGCACCGTGCGGCGTGACCAACTTCCCAATCCGCGCGCGCGTGGCGGGATCGCGATGCAAAAGATCGAAAGCAAAGTTTGTCATTGGCTATGCCACAAGTGACAGATATCCGACAGCAACTCAATAGTGGGATTATAGTTTTAGAATCCCGTGTTTGCCGGCGCCACGCTTATTACCTTCTTTCAGAAGTTTTTTGAGGCCCTTAGCCAATTTATCAATATCAATTTTATTAAAAGTTACTTCGGCATCAGTGTCCGGCACATTTTGCAAGGTAACTTTTGTATGATCGTTATGGCAATTAATAATGGCAATGTCTTGGGCTGGAATAAATCTTCTGCCGCTCAGCAATCCTGTAAACCGAACTTCGGAAAACGCGATCCTTTTGGTTAGTTTTGGACGCATATCCTTACCACGGAAAGTGACACTTCGTAAAAGGGCTGCGCCTTCAACCGATTTCTTTGACATCATATATCTCCAAAGTTTTGCTTACTAATTAAGTCCGTAATCTAATAAACTAAAGACCCGGAAGCAAGCATTATTCTATTTTTAATGGCCGCGACATCAATTGCGCCAGCGCCGCGCCAACATTGATTTCGTTATTCACAACCGCGGCCACCACCGCGCAAATCGGCAATTCCACGCCATGTTTCCGCGCCAGCACCAGCGCCGGTTCAACCGTCATCACGCCCTCGGTCACGCTTTTGCGGTTTTCCATGATAGCGGTCAGTGATTGACCTTGTCCCAGCGCAAAACCGCAAGAAAAATTCCGCGACGTCGGCGCGTGGCAGGTCAGCATCACATCGCCAATGCCTGCCAGTCCCATAAACGTTTCCGCCCGCGCACCCATGGCGGCGCCCAGGCGCATCATCTCCGCCATGCCGCGCGTGATAATCGCCGCGCGCGCGTTCTCGCCCAGGCCCGCGCCTGTCACCATGCCCGCCGCCAAAGCAATGACATTTTTAAGCGCACCCGCCAGCGCCGCGCCCATCACATCCGTCGCCGCATAAGGCCGGAACGACGGCGTGCGTAAAGCCTCCGCCAGATCGCGCGCCAGATTTTCATCCCCCGCCGCAATCGTCGCGGCGGCAGGCAAACCGGCAGCGATTTCATGCGCCAGATTGGGGCCGGATAAAACCGCCAAAGGATTCCGCAAGCCCGCGACCTGCGCAATCGCGTCCGGCAATAACAACCCTGTTTCCAAATGAACGCCCTTGGCGCAAATCACGACCGGCGCGGCGGGGAGATGATTTTTCAAACTGAACAGCAACCCCGGCATATATTGCGTCGGCACCGCCGCCAGAATAATCCCGCATTCCGCCAAAGCGTGAATATCTGATGTCACAGTGATATTTTTGCGGCAGGAAAACGCCGGGCAAATAATCCGCATTCGCGCGCGCGGCGGCGATTTGCGCGGCCTGTTCGGCACGGCGGCACCACAGAGTCACCGGACCTTTATCGGCGTATAACACTGCCAATGCCGTGCCCCAGGCGCCGGCGCCCAAAACTGCGATCCCTTTTTCCTTCATGCGTTCTTCATAGCGCGAAGAGATGCGCCGCGACAACAAAAAAGGGCGCCCAAAGGCGCCCTCTTTCAAGTCATTATAACCAAACTACTGCAACACAATCGTCACAACGCGGTTGCGCGGCTCGCGAACATGATCGCCCGTCGGGACTGGCAGATCGCGTTTGGCGTTGCTGATGACTTTCACCATGCTGGGATCAACGCCCTGTGACAACAAGGCCTGACGTACGGAATCCGCACGGCGCGCGGAGAGCGCATCGTTATGTTTCGCGGAACCCGTCGTGTCGGTGTTTGACGTCAACTGAATAATCCCCGCGTGCTGCGTCTTCACCGCGTTCGCCGCGCTGGCGACAACCTGCTGGCCCGCGTCATTCAAACGCGCGCTGTCATTTGCGAAGAAGATTTTATAAGGCGAAGCCTCAATCATCGCCTCGGTCGGCACGCCGTAAGTCACCGGCGCAGGCGCGGGTGCAGGCGCCACAGGCGCAGGCGTTGCGGCGACAGGCGTAGCAACAGGTTCAACCGGGCGATCGAAACCGTAACGGAACGTAATCTGAACCGCGTGATTGCCGTAATTGTCGTCTTTCACTTTCACGCCGGTGTTGGTTTTGAATTTGTCACCTTGCATCGCGCCAAAGTAATTATAACGCAAACCCAAAGCGGCCTGAGGCGAAAGATCATACTCGATCCCCGCGATCCCCTGATAAGCGAAGGCAGCCACGCTGTCCTTATTAATCGTCGTGGTCGGCGAATAGGCATTGCCCATCCGGTGCGCATCTTGCCAGACCGCGCCCACGCCCAGACCTAAATAAGGCGTCCAGCGCGAAGCGTTATTAAAGTCATAAATCTGGTTCACCATCGCATCCCAGGAACGGAAAGATCCCGTACCGCCTGATGCGCCCGTGCCCTTCATTTTATTGACATCGTTGTCGCGGTAATTGCCCTCGATCTCGGTGCGCCAGTTATTGCCCCAGGCGTAACCCAGGTTCGCGCCGGCGGTCCAGCCTTCGTCATACTTGGCTTTGTCCTTGCCCAGCGCGCTTTTAAACACCTGGTCATCCGTGTGGTTCCAGCCGCCGTCAACGCCCAGGTACCAGCCCTGTTCCAGGCCGCCTTTGGTTACGGTTTGCGCCTGCGCCATACCGGCTGTCAAAGCCAGCACCGCTGCGGTCATTAAAAACTTTTTCATCGTTCGTCTCCGTTGTGTGAAAGATAACATAAAGTATCACGCGTTCCTAAGCCCAGCGAGTAAGATCATAGCGATAAGCCATAAAGTTTCAGTAAGTCCCAAAGTCTGTGATAAATATGTGACCATAATTTGCTATATCTTGTAGGCTGGAAATAATTTTCCACTATAAAGAAACCATGCGTCCTTCCCGGATTTTAACCGGCCTTACCCAACCGGCCATTATTTTCTATGCCCTGCCCTGGGTGATGGTGCTTTTGATTCTAGGCACCATCACGCAGCGTTATGCGGGCCTGTATGTTTCCGAACATCTGTTTTTTTCCTCTTTTATCTTCTGGTTCCGCGGCGTGCCTTTGCCGGGAATGCTGAGTATCCTGGCGCTGCTGGGCGTCAGTTTGATTGCCAAAATTATTTTGAAAAGCCCATGGCGGCGGCCGATGATCGGCACGTTGATCACGCATCTGGGCGCGCTGTTGTTATTGCTTGGCGGCTTATTGACGGCGGTCACAAGCCATGAAGGCAATATGGTTCTGGCGGCGGGCCAGGCACAAAATTTCTTCACCGATTATCACCAACGTGAATTGGTGGTGATGAAAAACGGCGGTGTCGTTTTCACATGTTCTGTCGCGCAATTGCGCAAAGGTGATGTCATCCATGACGCCGCGCTGCCTTTTCAATTATCGCTACAAACCATTTGCCGCAATTGCGATCTGGCGCGTGAGGAGCGGTTGTTAAAACTATCCGAACTCCCGCCCAATAAAACCGATGAAGCCAACCGCGCGGGGATTGCTTTTAATTTATCAGACGGCCTGGCAAGCCGCGATTACACCGCGCTGGAATCCGCGCCGCCAGTGGAAATCAAAAGGGGCAAAGACCGCTACGGCATCGCCATTCAAAAACATGCCTATGATCTGCCCTTTGCCGTGCGGCTGGATGAACTGCGTGAAGATCAATATCCCGGCACGGATATCGCGCGTGAATATCAATCCCTGGTCACGATCACCGACGGCGCCGTGCATTGGCAAGCGCCGATCCGCATGAACGAACCGCTGCGCTATCGCGGCTATACCTTTTACCAAGCGGAAATTGATCAAGTCGGGCCGCAGCGCCTCAGCGTCCTCGCCGTTGTGCGCAACACGGGCCGCGTGTTTCCCTATATCGCCGGGCTGGTAATGGCAGTGGGGATGATCACGCATCTTATGATCAGCCGGAAAATCGCGCCATGAAGAAAATTAAAAAAATTCTTGCCCTGTTATTTTGTTTATTCGCGCTGCAAGCGCAGGCGGCGGATCTCGATTATGCAACCTTCCGCGCGCTGCCCATTTTACATGACGGCCGCGTAAAACCGATCGAAAGTTTCGCGCGCATTTACCTCACTGAAATTTCCGGCGCGCCCACGCTGCCCGACATGACCGCGCCCCAATGGCTGGCGGAAGTTTTGTTCGATCCCGCGCATGCGATGCAGCGCAACATCATCCGCATCGATCAAACGCCCATCGTGCAAATGCTTGGTCTGCCGCCGCGCGCGGATCATTTTTATTCTTACGCCGAAGTGACCAAGGCCTTTGAAGCGCAATCCGCCGCCGTCACGATGATTTTGCAAAAATCCGCCGAGGCGCGCGGCGCGGTGGAAAACGATTTCATCAACCGCTACGCCGCCGTTACGGATTTTTTCCAATTGCTGAACGCAGCCGCCATTATCGCCCCCAGCCATGCCGCCATCACACCACGCGTCGCGAAAACTTTTAACTTGCCCCCGGGCGATTTGACGGCATTGGATTTGCTCCCGCACCAAACCGATATCACCGCGCGCCTCGACCGCATCCGCCGCGCGAAAGGCGGCCATATCCAAAATTATAACGCCGATGAAAAAGCCGTCGCGCATCTGGCCTTTTATCTCACCAACATTCAAATGCTGTCGGACGGCAACCGCCTCTTTCGCGTAATCCCCTCTGCCTGGGACAATAACTGGTACGCGCCCTGGGAATTGATCACGGGTGGCCACGGCGCGCCGCAGACGATTGAATTGCTGAACGACTGGCGCGGACTGGCCACGGCCTATGACGTGAAAAGTTCAGATGCCTTTCAAGAGGCCGCGCGAAAAATTCAAACCGATAGCGCCGTGCAAACGCACGCGCCCATCTGGAAATTAAAACTGGAAGTTTATTACCAAACCCTCGCGCTGATTCCCTGGGCCGTGCTGGCTTATGGTTTATACTTTATCTTTTTCATCATCGCCGCCGTGCGCAAAAATAAAATTTCAAATTTGACTGCGAAAGTTTCAATCGCGGCGGGGCTGTTCATCCATGCCTCGATTATTTTATCACGCGTCCTTATCCTTGGCCGCCCGCCGGTGAGTTCGCTTTATGAATCCCTATTATATGTCAGTTTTATTGTGGTTTTACTCGGCATCACCTTCCGCCGCCGCCATGCGGAATTCTTACCAGTCGGCGCATTGCTCGGCGCCATCATCCTCGCCATCAGCCCGATTTATGCGCCGCAAGGCGATACGATGAATGTTCTAATCGCTGTATTGAATACTAATTTCTGGCTGGCTACGCATGTTATCTGTATCACCACGGGATATGGCACGACCTTGATTGCAGGCACGCTCGCGCATGTATATTTATTCCGGCCTTCTGAAAAAATGGCCTTGTGGCTGCGCCGCTTGGCGTTATTCGCCCTGCTTTTTACCGCGCTCGGCACCTTGCTCGGCGGCATTTGGGCGGATCAATCCTGGGGCCGCTTTTGGGGCTGGGATCCCAAGGAAAACGGCGCTTTGCTGATTGTCTTATGGCTGGTCTGGGTGTTACATGGACGCATGACAGCCGCAATGAACCCGCACGCTTTTGCAGCTTGGCTCGCGGCGGCGAATATCATGGTGGCGCTGTCGTGGTTTGGCGTGAATTTGCTGGGCGTCGGTTTGCATTCTTATGGTTTTACTTCCGCCGCCGCCTGGGGCCTGGCTGCATTCTGCGGCGGCGAAATGATTTTAATTGCGGCGCTTTATATTTTTGCGTCGGCTCGCAATTACAGGCCCGCCCATGCGTTATAAAATCGCCATCATCGCCTTGGTTTTTGTGCTGTGCGCGGGCGCGGCGCTGTTTGATTACACCCAGCCCTATTCCCGCATCAAAGATCCGGACCAAAATATGGCCGTGCGACAGGTTCCGGATTTCACCTTTGAGGATTCAAACGACAAAAAAATTCATCACATCAGCGATTTTAAAAACAAAACCGTGCTGGTGAATTTCTGGGCCTCCTGGTGCCCGCCGTGCCGGCGTGAATTCGCCAAACTCAGAGCGATCGCGCGCAGACATCCCAATACCCTGGCGCTGGTTTTATTGTCGGAAGACGACAGTGCCGAAAAAGCCTTTGACTACGCCCATAGCCTGCCCGAAGCGCAAAATATCTACGTTGCCTGGGACGGGCGGCAACGCGCGGCGCAAAATATTTTTCAGACCTTTCGTTATCCCGAAACGATTGTGATTTCGCCAGGCGGGCAGGTGCAGCACAAAATTATCGGCGAAATTTCCCTGGATGAAATCCGCGAGATTAATAGCACGGTGCGTTAAATAACCGGGAATCCACGCCCCTGCGGGTAGATTTGCCGGAGTAATTATGTTACCCGAAACTCCATTTAGCCCATTAGGTGAGTCATGTCTTCGGCCGCAAAAGAATTACAAGAAGCCATCGCCGTCATTTCCCGCAATCAAAATCAGTTGCAGGATGCGGATTATTCGACGCTGGAACAGTTATACCGCCATGCCTTGGGCGGTTGGGGCCGCCAGCTGAATGACATTCTGCAAAAAAATTATCCGCCCAAGCGGGCGGAGGAATTGGCCGCGCAATTCGCGGATGCTTTTTCACTGTCCTTTCATGAATCGCACACGCCGCAAAGCGCGCTCGAAGACATCGCCGCGATCGAACGCTTATTCGCATCCGGTAAGCCCGTGGTGATCAGTTTCGTCGAGCAAAAAAGCGACGACGGATCCGAATATCACCTCTCCATGTATCACGAAGGCGAATCGCTTTCACCCTCGCGCCTGCTCAGGATTGTGGAAAATCTGGGCCTGACGCCTTTATCCGACCAGCATTTCACCTGTCACGTGCGCCCAAGCAACAATGACAGCGACGAGCGCGTGGTGCATATCCACGACTTCCCCATCAAAATGGAGGCGCAGCACTGGGGCACGCTGCAATCGCGCCCCGATGTTTTTGAAGAAGTCGTCCAGGCGATCTGGCAAAACCGCGAAGGCAACGATCATTTGAATGAATTGATCTCGCTCGCGGAATTGAATTTGCGCGAAGTGAAATTGCTGCGCGCGATCTGCCGTTATTTGATGCAAACGCGCCTGCCCTACAGTCAGGAATATCTGGCGGAAATTCTGGTGCGCCACGCGCCGGCGGCGAAAATGATGGTGGAATTTTTCCACGCGCTTTTTCACCCTGCCGACAAAGACGATGCGATGGTTAAACACAGCATCGAACAGATCGACGTTTATATTTCCCAGGTTAAATCCCTGGATGAAGACCGCGTGTTGCGCCGCATGTTCAGCGTGATGCAAGCCATGCTGCGCACGAATTTTTACCAGCGCGATAAAGACGGCGCAGTCAAACCGCAATTGAGTTTTAAACTCCGCAGCGCCGACGTACCGGATCTGCCGCGCCCACGCCCATTATACGAAACATTTATCTATTCCCACCGCGTCGAAGGCATCCATTTGCGCAGTAGCAAGGTTGCGCGCGGCGGCATCCGCTGGTCCGACCG
>Ga0206950_1106_pt2 | contig 9835 bp, 6 predicted proteins | sample Alteio_BWOrgHeat_41_FD_152954 | JGI IMG/M metagenome (GOLD analysis project Ga0206950, IMG submission 152954) | Enriched cells from forest soil in Barre Woods Harvard Forest LTER site, Petersham, Massachusetts, United States -... | ecosystem: Environmental > Terrestrial > Soil > Temperate forest > O... | reverse complement strand
TACCGCCTGCGCGCGGGTAGCGATGAGCCAGGGAGCAATCCCAGCCGCGATCGAGGATCGGCAGCGCCGCATTGCCGCCGTCGACGCCGAACTCGCAATTCTCGATCGCGAAGCGGCAACAGGCTCGGATCATCACAAACGCCGGAACGAACTGGTGGAAGAACGCGCCACCGCTGAGGAAGAGCAAAAAACCCTCGAAGAGCAGTGGGAGAAGGAAAAAGAGCTTGCCACCAAGCTCACGGCCGAGCGCGCGATCATCGAGGCCCCGGACAACGGCGAGGACAAGGACGCCGCTCGCGCCCGCCTCGCCGCGGTGATGGCTGAGTTGCGAGAAGTCCAAGGCGAGCGTCCGCTTATCTTTCCGCTCGTCGATGCGCAGGCGGTCGCCGAGATCGTCGAGGCTTGGACAGGAATCCCGGCCGGACGCATGCACACCAACGAAATCAATGCCGTTCTGCACCTTAAGGAGGCGATGGAAAAGCGCATCGTTGGACAACCTCATGCGCTTGAGGCCGTCGCCAAGGCCATTCGTACATCGCGAGCCGGTCTCACCGACCCACGCAAGCCAATCGGCGTCTTCCTTTTTGTTGGGCTATCTGGAACGGGCAAAACCGAGACCGCCCTGACCCTGGCCGATCTGCTTTACGGCGGCGAGCAGAACCTCACCATCATCAACATGAGTGAATTCAAGGAAGAGCATAAAGTCAGCCTGCTGATGGGCAGCCCGCCCGGCTATGTCGGTTACGGCGAAGGCGGGGTCCTTACCGAGGCCGTACGGCGACGCCCCTACTCGGTTATTCTGCTTGACGAAATGGAGAAGGCCCACCCAGGCGTCCAGGACATCTTCTTCCAGGTGTTCGACAAAGGCATGATGAAGGACGGTGAAGGCCGCGACATTGATTTCAAAAATTCCGTCATCATCATGACGTCGAACGCCGGCACGGAGCTGATCGAAAAGCTGTTCGCCGACCCGGAAACCGCTCCCGACGCGACAGCGCTGGGCGAAGCACTGATGCCGGAGCTGATCAAATCCTTCAAGCCGGCCTTCCTCGGCCGGGTGACGCTGGTCCCCTATCTGCCGCTATCCGACGAAGTGATCCGGCAGATCGTATCACTGCAGCTACAAAGGGTCGGTACACGGGTTCGAGACTCATACGGAGCAGCGTTTGAGTACGATCCCCAACTCGTTGAAACTATTGCGGCGCGGTGTACCGAAACGTCGTCGGGCGCACGCAATATCGAGAAGATCATATCAGGGACGCTTTTGCCGGAACTTTCGGCGGAGGCTTTGGCACGACTAGGAGCAAGTCAGGCGATCAGCCGGGTGTCGGTCGGGCTTAGCTCCGACGGCTCGCTGAGTTACACTGTTGAATAACTGGCTCAACCCAACGGCAACGGGAGCTCACAATGGCGCTTTATATGCAATTTGGAACCAGCATAACCGGCGGTGTCACGGAGGAAAAACACACAGGGTGGATCGAGCTGTCTAGCTTTCAATGGGGCGTCGGCCGCGGGATCGGCTCGGCGATGAGCGGGCAAGCCTCTCGCGAGTCCAGCATTCCTAGCATCAGCGAGATCGTCGTGACCAAGGCGATGGACAGCTCCTCTCCAGGCCTATGGACGGACGCCGTCGCCGGAGCATTGGACACCACCGTCAAGATCGCCTTCACGACAACGGCAAAAGGCGACACAACAGATTTCCTGACCTACGAGCTGACAAACACGGGGCTCAGCGGATATTCGCTCAGCAGCGGCGGCGACATGCCAACCGAGTCGCTGAGCTTGAATTTCACCAAGGTCATGTGGACGTTCATTGGGACCGATCCGAGCGTCGGCGGTACCCCCACCACTCAGGGCTACGACCTGACCCTTGCGAAGACGACCTAATTCGGGTTCACGTAAACTTCAGGCAACGGCCGCAACACCCGTTGCGGTCGTTGTTTTATTGCCCGTCGATTGACTGGGCGGAGAGCACGTCGATCACCACGGCGGTGATGTTGTCATCGGATTGCCCTTCCAGCGCCGCAGTGACCATCTGAGTTGCCGATGCCGGATCGGCATCAGCCATTACGCGGGCGATTTCCTCCTCCGCCAGTGTCTTGGACACGCCGTCGCTGCACAGCAGAAAGCGATCGCCGCTGCGTAGCCGATCGGTGGTTTTATCGAGGCTGACGACCTCACTTTGCGCCCCCAGCGCGCGGGTAATGACATTCGCGCGAGGATGGTTTAGCGCCTCGATCGGAGTGATGGCACCGGCGTCGACCAATTCCTGCACAAAACTATGATCGTGGCTGACCTGGGTGAGCATTCCAGCACGCCACAAATAGGCCCGAGAGTCCCCTGCCCACAAGCAAGCGTAATGCTCACCGCGCGCCACCAATACGACGACGGTGCTGGCAAGTATGTCCGTGCCTCCACGGCGCATTGCTTCCTCTTGAAGCCGCTTGTGCGCACGGTCCAGCCTCAAACGCACCTCCGCCAGCAGCTCCGCGCTGCCGAGCCCGGCAGGCACCGCGCGGAGCGCATCGGCAACAATGGTTGAAGCAACGTCGCCCGCCTGATGTCCCCCGGCGCCATCCGCCACGGCCCACAGACCGAGGTCGGGGCGATTGACAAAGCGATCCTCGTTATGATCGCGAACCGCGCCCGAATGGGTCGCCGCGGAAGAATGAAAGCGGCCAGCCGACATCGCACTGCGTTCGATCGGATCGACGCTAGTCATACGCAGTGACTCCCTCGGCTGGGATAATCGGTACGACTGCATCAAGCATCTTAACGAATTGCGAGGCATCCGGCAGAGCTGCGCCCGCGAAGGTAAATCCCGGCATGCGTTGTGATCCTTGGGACCAATAGAGTGCCGTGATGCCGCTCGAGTATGCCGATGGGTCGACGCCTGGATCGGCTTGGGCCGCCTCGGCAGCAGCGCGGATACGGGCAGCGAGTTCGTCAGGCTCGAGATCGCTCTCTACCGCCACCAACCCAGCCTGTTCCGCCGCAGCGAGGAAGCCTCCGTTGTTACATACCAGTTCGGAGAGGTTCCCGCCGGGGACAATTGCCGCGAGAGTCAGCGGGAAATGGCGACCAACGCGATCGACGCTCGGCATCCAAAGACCCAGGGCCGCATCCGGGCCGCAAATACCTGGCGCCAGAGCGAAGGACCAGATTGGCGCTTCCAGCCAGGCCGCCACCCATTCATCTCCCAATTCGGCCCGGCTCGCGGCGATCCCTTCCTGCAGCCAGCGATCCCAGGGATCGATAAAGGCATACGGCAAGCCGCTGCGAATAAAATCGCCGCGCGCCGGGATCTTGCCGTAAAAGCCGAGCGCACAGTCGCGCAGGGATAAGCTAATCGTCCCGCTTATAGGTTGGGACATCGGAAGTCCTTCAAGACGCCGGAGGCGAATGGATTTAGCACCGATCCGGCGCGGAGCACGAACGTCGCTTGGCGGTCGCCGCTGCGTAGTGTGAGCCGGTAGCGATCGACCGAACCAGCCTGTTCTAAGCTTCCCTGGTCGAACAGCCGAAATAGCGCCCACGGGCCGGATGCCTGCAGGTCGCCACCCGTTGGTGCTGGGTCGAACGTCAGGCGGGCGTTGGTCATGCCGTTGGCACCGGGCCATGTGATCTGCGTCGATTGCGCCTGACTACCATTGGTGTAGGCGACATTGGTGCCGCCGAGATTGAGCGTCACCTGCTTGGCCCCGGCATCGGCCGAAACCGGGGTTATGTCGAAACGTACCGAGGGAACGTTTCCGCCAGCCCCGAAAAACATGTCGCGAATGACCGCGGCACGCTGAAATTGCGCCAGGTCCGCTGGAGCGATCGGCGCCGGCACACCGTCAACCGGCTGACCGCGCCAGACTGTCCCTGTTGTATCGACATAGGGACGCAGCTGAGTGTTGAAGAAACCGTCGATGAGGCCGCCAGGCGCGAAAAGCTTGGCAAAGTCATCAAGCGGTATTTCGCCGCTCGAACCGGCGGTGAAAGGATAGCGCCCCGCCACCGCCTGCCGGCATAGGCTGGCAGGGCCCCCGCTGGCGTTGAAAGCCTTCTTGACCTGATCGACGGTGCTTCCCGTGCGCAGTACTGTGGCGCTTGCCGCCATCGCTTCCAGCCAGCGTGCGACCGGATCAGGCGCGGCCTTCGCCTCAGCATGCAAGAGAGCAATCGGGTCATCCCCGGTTGGCGCTGCCGGCGCGGTATTGGGTGACGCCATCGCCAACTGAGACAGTTGCTGGCGCAAGCTGTCGATCGCCTTTAATGCGAGATCGAGCGGCGCCCCCGCACCGGCGCCGACATAGTCGCGCAATGCTTGATAGCGATCGTCTATCTCTTTGCCTGGGACTTGGGACGCAGGTGTCCCGGCTGGCGCCGAAAGCAACCCTTTCAGCTGCCCGACTGCAGCCGGCGTTGACGGTGCGGGCACAGCAGCAGCCTTGTCTGCTGCCGTAGGAGCCGGCGCCGGTGGCGGCTGCGTGAGGTTGAACTGACGCGCGACCGCAACAAGCAAATTGCGGATCGGCGATTGGGGAGAACCGAGGATGTAAAGATCTTGGGCCGCCTGCTGCGGATTGCGCAGCGGGACGATCGACAGGTCCGCGAGCAAGGCGTCCCATTGCTTGGCATAATCGGTCTCGTAGAGCGTGATCACGTCGTGTTCAATCTGGCGGCTCTCGGTGCTGTCGGGCGCCAGAGCCGCCGCAGTCCCCAACACCCAGCTCTCGTTCGCCACCTCCTTAGTCATATTGCCCAGCGCCGGCAGTAGCACGTGGTAGAACCCGTCGATGGTATAGAAGCCGGGAACGCCCTCACTGAGTTGCTTGCCCGAAGCTCTCACAAAAACCCGGACACCGGCTCCGCCCAAAGCATCGGACGGGCGCCACATCGGGACGGCCTGCGCAGCCGTTGACGGGACGATCCGGGAATAGACCCGGTTGGCGATCGGAACTCGGCTGAACGTCGTTCGCGCTACAGCGACCAATTGGTTGTCAAGCTCGATCGACGGCAGCGGGTTTTTTAGCAGCGCGTCCAGATGATTCGCGAGCGTGTCACGGCTAGGCGCCATGGTTGGGCCAGCATAGGCCGTCTGCCAGTCGAGCATCATCCAAGCACGCACCAGATCCCGGTCAAGCGGACCGGCAGCGCCGAGCATCAGATAGACTCGGGTCGCTTCGTACAGGAAATCCGGCTGATTGAGGTTGCTGCGCATCTGGGTTTCCAGACGCCAGAGCAGTCGCGGCAACAGTATCCGTTCAAGAGCGTGCCGGTAGATCGACTTTGCTCCGGCCGAGAGCTTTGCGTCTTGCGACAAGAACCAGGTTGAGCTCGCCACACTCTGCCCATAGCCATGCGGCAGCGCCCGCGCCTGATCGAGCAACGGCAAAATACGCGGCAGGTCAGCATCGGTGACGGGATCGAGCGGCACATTACTCGCCACCTGCTCGTAGGCTGTCAGGGCCACCGCCATCTCGTCGATGGATTGCTGATTAACGTTGCGGTCGTGCCATAGCAGCGCGACGCCAAGAAACACGATTAGTCCGACGACGGCGAACGCCCCGCCGCGAAACAAAAGGCGCCGCGTGGCCGCGCCCGGTCGCTCTGAGACCAGCATGGCCTCGCCGAACATCACATTCTTGATGAAGCGAGAAAGGAAATAGCTGCGCCCCTGTTCGGGCCGCAGGCTCGTAGCCCGGCGCTGGTCGATGCCAAATGATCGGGCAAGGAGATCGGTCAACCGATCGATCGGCGTTCCCTGCTGAGTTCCCGAGGTAAAATAGAAACCGCGCAGCATCGGCGCCGGGTCGAGCCGGGAACCGCCGAACGCCTCCTGCAAAAATTCGGCGAGGGCTGGTTCGAGGCTTGCCATCTGCGGCGGAAAGCCGGCGATCTGAACCCTGCGATCAGGACTCCGTTCCGCTTGCAGGCGGTCGATGAGGCGCTCGTTGAGGCGCTCGATCAGCCCCGCGAACTCACCGGCAAACCCGCCGACGGGCCCAGCGTCGCTAGCGCTTAGCGGGAAGGTCGCTCCCCAAACCTGAGCCCGCCTATCGCGATCGAGGTCATCAAAGAACTCAGTGAAGCCGGAGATCAAATCGGCCTTGGTGAAGACGGCATAGATCGGTAAACGAACCGACAAGCGATCCTGAAGCTCCTTAATACGTCGTCGGATGGCGCGGGCGTGAGCGAGGCGCTCGCCCTGTGCGGCCCACCCGATATCGGTCAACGCAATAGCGACGATTACACCGTTGAGGGGCTGGCGCGCACGGGTCCGCTTGAGAAGGTCCAGAAAGGCGTCCCAACCGGCCTTGTCTACCGCGGCGTCCGAATCCTGTGTGGTGTAGCGTCCGGCCGTGTCGATCAGCACTGCATCTTCGGTGAACCACCAGTCGCACAGCCGCGTCCCGCCGACACCGGAAACCGCGGTCTGACCCATCTCGGCGGCAAGGGGAAAGCGCAACCCGGCGTTGACCAGCGCCGTGGTCTTGCCGGCTCCGGGGGGCCCGATGATCACGTACCAGGGCTGTTCGTAAAGGTATCCTTTGCTGCCCCGTGTCTTACGCAGCAACGTGAGCGCGGTGCGCAGCTTGTCTTGCACCGCCGCGACTTCCTCGGCTGAAGCCGCAATAGTGGGATCCGGAGCGGCATCCGCCACTCCCTCGGTGAGCTTTTTTTCGCGACGGTGGCGGCGGATGGCGAGCACGAGGGTAACGGCGCCACACAGCGCAAACAGCCCGACGACAACGTAAATACGGTTCCACTGACTTTGCAGGAAAGGCACGAGCGGACCGAGCTGCCACACAAGGCCAGCGAGCAATGCGAAGCCGACAAAAGGACCCGCGAACCGCTTCAACAGATCGAGCAGGGTCGAGTCCATCCCCTACTCCGAACGATGAAGGACTATTTCAATGCGCCGGTTCTGTTCCCGGTCCTCAGGCGTCGCATTTTTGTTGAGGGGGTCGGCTTCGCCGCGCCCTTCCGCGGCGATGCGGGACGCGTCGCTCAGTTGTCCGGCGAGAATTGCTTTCGCCGCATCAGCGCGCGCGGCGGAGAGCTGGAAATTGGATGGAAACTGGATGGTATGGATCGGCTGGTTGTCGGTATAACCGATCACCTGAATCGTCCCTTTTTCCTTTTCGAGGTCGGCGCCGATCTGCGTAAGCAGCGGCACGAACTTCGCCTCGACTGTCGCGCTCCCGGAGGCGAACATGCCGCGGTTGTTGATGCGGATAATCGGGGTTGGCGGTGTGCAGATCACCGTGACCAAGCCCTGGTCGACCTCGGGCTTCAGCAAAGTGCAGAGGTCATCGATCGGCGGCGGTAAGACCGGGGCCGGAGGCACCGGCGCCGCAACAGGCGCGCGGGCGATTTGCGGCATGTGGTCGGGCGGCGCTCGCAGCATGCGCGCGAACAGATCGTCGGAGCTGGCGTTGAGCGAGGTAGTGAACCAAATGAATAACGCTGCCAGGAGCGCGAGTGCTGCGCTTGCGACAACCCAAAGCGGCACGATCGGCCGCATACTACGATAGGGGGCGGCGACCCCTTGCCAATGCGGCGACAACTCGGGCTCGATCTGCTGCCGCTGACGGACTAGCAGCGCGTAGACTTCCTCGCGCAGCCGGTCGAGTTCGGCAGGCCCCCGCGCCGACAGGCGGTACTGACCCTGAAAGCCGAGCGACATGCACAGATACATCAGCTCGATCACCGGCAGGAATGTGCCCGGGTTCTGACACATCTGGCGAAGCAGGTTGAAAAAACGCTCCCCGCCCCGCACTTCCTGATGAAACGTCGAGACCAGCGACCGCGCATCCCAGACACCAGTGCTGCCCCAAGGCGTATTCAGCACGACGTCATCGACGCTGGCGCACAAGGCATAATGTGCCGGCCGCAGCAACTCGATCGATACTCCGGTCTCGCGGGTGCGGTTTTCGAACTCTCGCAACGCCGCCACTGCCCGCTCACGTAAGTCACCGGGATCGGGCTGATTAAGCGTATTGCGAAGCCGGGCAAGCAGCTGAAGCAATGGCACCGCGGCCGCGACAAGCGGGCTGAGCCCCACCGCCATTTCACCAACGGCGCCATCCGATAGCGGCGCGCCACTGCGCGGCTCCGGGATAGGGCTCGGCGCGGGTGCCGATGACGGCGCAGGTGCCGGCGCGACTCGGCGCCCCGCCGGAGCCGGGCGAATTACCGTGCGCTCGCTGTCGTCAGGCTCGGAAAACGGGTTGTCGCTCATGCCATCCCCCGCAATCCGCTAACCCCGGATCGCCCAAAGCTCCAACCTAAGGTTAGGAAAATCTCCGGATACATGAATGGCAAAGCCGCCAGAGGTTTGCATCTGCTGCCAATGCGGGCTGTTGCGGTCGAGCTCGAAATATGATGCTCCGGCATGGAACGGGATTTGCCGTGGCGCGACCGGCAGCGGTCGAACTGAAATGCCAGGGATCGCGACATTGACCAGATCGCGAATATGCTCCACCGCACCGATTTTCACCTGACTGGGGAATAGCCGGCGCAAATTCTCGGTCGGCACATCCGCATGCACCGTCAACACGAAACTCGACGCACGCAGAATCGAGCGGTCGGTGATAAGCCCAACCCTGACCCCATAACGGCGCTCCTGCAGCGGGATCGATACTGCGGTCTGCTCGAGCACCGCCGACAACGAGCGCCGCAAATCAGCAACTACCGGAGCAAAACTGCGTTGCAGATCTTCGTGCCGATAGGCCGGATAAGAGTTGGGTCGCCGCGTCGTCTCGGTGAATGTCGCGAATTCACCAGCCATTTGCACCAACGCCGAATAGAGCGTTTCGGGATGGACGTTCCCCGTATCGGCCCAATGTGCCAACAAGGTTTGCCAGCGATTGATCGATTGCAGCAACAAGAAGTCAGCGACTTCGGCAACGCCGGCCGAACCGGGCGCCGTCAGACGGGCCGCCAACGCCTCGCCGCGCTGGTTTATCATTCCGGCGAATTCGCTGATGAGGCCCGATAGCGGCGGGGTCGCGGCGCATAGCAATGCCGGAGGGATCCAGGCCGGATCGAGCGTTGCACGCCGGTCTGCCGTCACCTCGACGACACGAGCTAAGCCAATGCACAGATAGCCGGCCCGCTCGTCTGTCTCGAGCAGGTAGCGCAGCCGCAGCCGCGCTACCTGCAGCGCAGCCGGCTGCGGTGAGGCCGAATGCGTGTCGTAGGCCTCGAACTCACGGGCCAGATAGCGACCCTCGCTGTCGCTACCCTCGCCGACTTCGATAGCGCCAGGCTGACGTATCGGCGCCGCCAAATAGACCACGACATTGCGCGCGCTTTCGGGCAGGTCGAGCGGCGGCGGATGATCGGTCTCTCCAGGAATGGCGAAGGGGGTGCCATCTTCGAACACGCCGGCGGCCGAGGTCAGCGCGAACCGCCCAGTTGCCAGAAGATCGCGGTCCACCGCCATCTCGACAATACCCCACGGATGGGGTCGGAGGGGGGCCACGCGGCCGCGAAGAATTGTCTCCAGCCAACGATCTTGCTGCTGAAAGTGCTGGGCACGAAGGAACATCCCCTCGTGCCAGACGACCCTGTTCGTCCAAGTCATTGGGTACCGGTTATAGCATCAGACAAAGCCACCGGCGCCGACGGCGGGAAGATCGCGCCACATCCCGTCACGTCGTCCGGTCCCGCGCAGAGGCGTCGCTAAGAGCCCGTTCATAGGCGCGGGCGAACGCCTTGCCGAAAACGCTATCGAAATCGTCCTCGAGCGCTCTCGTGATCTTGCCATGAAGTGCTTCGAATTCGTCCCAAGCCTGGGCTTTGCGCTGTCCCGGCACAAAAGCCAACCCGCCTCGCTCGG
>Ga0206950_1231_pt1 | contig 9886 bp, 8 predicted proteins | sample Alteio_BWOrgHeat_41_FD_152954 | JGI IMG/M metagenome (GOLD analysis project Ga0206950, IMG submission 152954) | Enriched cells from forest soil in Barre Woods Harvard Forest LTER site, Petersham, Massachusetts, United States -... | ecosystem: Environmental > Terrestrial > Soil > Temperate forest > O... | reverse complement strand
AGAAATGCTTTGACAATTCCATTGGCAATATTTTTAAAACAACTGCATGAGATAAAAGATCATGAAATTATTCAGCATTTAAATCCTGATCCGTTCGAACGATTCAATATCAAACGGCGAGTAGAGAAGGGACTTGCGCTTCTTACTATGTTAGCCTCAAACGGTGTTATCACGGAGAAAGCTGCCTTGCAGCAATATATGGAAAATATTGAACACAATTTGATCGATGAAGAAAGAACAGTTGTGCATGGAGATCTATACGCCAGACATTTATTGTTAGATACACAGAAGCAATTAGTTGCGGTTATTGATTGGGGCGATATGCATTACGGATCCAGAGCAGCCGATCTTGAGATTTTATATGATTTTATACCTAAAGAAAGTCATTCATTGTTTATAAAAGAATATGGAGCAATAAAACAAATAACCCTTAAATTATCCCTGTTTCGTGCATGTTATGGTGGGTTGATTCTATTGAATTATGCCAATGAGATGAATGATTTAGATCTTCTAAAAGAAGCACTCCAAGGCATAGATTTTGTTTTAGAAAATATTAAAGAGCAGCGCATCTGAAATAATTCTTTTTTGTTTTAAGCCTTCAGAGCTATGTTTATCCTCTATTTGGCACAGTTCAAATGTGGCCTTCCACAAGGCCCATGCTTGTGCGCGAAGCCAAGTGTCTTCATCTAAATTCATTTCTCTGATAAAGATTTTACGTGCTTCTCCATTCAGAAAAGTCCAAGCGATCACAAGATCGCAAGCAGGATCACCTAAAGCCATACCGCCAAAATCGATAATAGCAGATAATTTACCGTTCTGGATTAACATATTACCAATGGCAAAATCACCGTGAACCCACACAGGAGGTTTATTCCATTTTGTTTGACAAGCGCGCTTCCACAAATTCATCGCTTTATCAACATCAATGATTCCTGTTAGAGCTTCTATTTGTTCGCGAGCACCTTTGTCATAAACACTGATATGATCACCGCGCCACCAATTATGTTGGCCTGGTTCAGGACCATCCACGTCCATGATATGGTGTAATTCTTTTAAAAACTTTGCTAGATCAAAAGCAAGCTGTGGTAGGGCTTCATTATCAAGTGTGAGAAGATTAATACTTGTGCCTTCCAGCCATTTATAAATAGAAAATGGATAAGGGTAGTTATTAGATGGCGCTCCAATCTTGATGGGTGTAGGAATACTGACACTCAAATGAGGTGCAAGTTTTGGCAATAACTGTTGTTCTTTAGGCACCTTTAATGCATAGGATTCAGCTGTTGGCATGCGAATCAACAGCTCATTACCTAATCGATAAGTACGATTATCGTGGCCTTGTTTTTCAACTGATCTAATAGGCATATGAGCATATTCTGGAAATTGTGTTGCGATAAGCTTGTGAGCAAGATGAGAGGTAATATCAAGTTCAATCATGGAATGCACCCATATAAAGCTTTTTTTGCCATTGTCTTAGTTGTTTTTTCCAAGGATGAAAAAAAACATTCCCGCATGTATGATGAAAACAAAATAGCTCAAAAAAAGTCAGGTACGAACAACAAACATTACAATTTATTAATTTCATAATCAAACTTTTCTGATAGTCCCAAAAATTGATCAGCCCATCCACTGGAAACGCTAACTTCTTGTATGTGACACGTGGGAGCAAACAAAAGCTCTAGTTCTTGCTTGAATTTTTGCTTATTTGGGATTATACCTGTTTCAAGCTGAGTTATCACGTTATCAATTTCCGCGAGTGCAGTATTAGCATCTGGCCATGGCGACCAAAGAAAATTGTTGTCTGGCAGGGCTAAGAATGTTCGTGTTTCCTGAAGTACTTTAATAAGACCAGATATTTTTCTTCGGTTGATTCTATCTTTAAATTTAACGATGTTGTTTGTTATTAGAGACATCCACTTGTTACTCCTCATGTTCTTTCTCTAATTCTAATTTTTTTAGCATTTTTATTGTGTCATTGAAATGTTTTTCTACAAGTGAAGAGTCATTCTGAATTAGATCCCTATATTTATCATATTCAACATGAGCTTTCTCAATTGCTTGCTGATGACTAATTTTCCCTGCATGAGTAAGCACTTCGCGTTCGTTAAAGCGTAAGAACTGATCAAGTTTCGTCACCCAGTCTTTCATGTACATTACACGACGATTTTTTGCTTGTAACTCAGCAAAATCAAGGTACATAGAGACAAGACGATTCAGTAGATCAAGTTCTTCATGATTTAAATAATTTTTTGCCACTATCACATCTGAACGGGTAAGCTTACTGCCAGCCCATGTTGTCAATCCCATATTTGGCTTTTGAGCGTTTGCACGCTCAGCGATAATTTCTGCGGCAGTTTGGCCGTGTGCTGCCCAATGCATTTTATTTTGGACAACTTTGAAGAATTGTCGAGACATCTCTGTATCGGGAGTGTAATCAATGCTGGTGGCATATATGTCCAGCACCTTACGCCAAAATACCTTTTCGGAAGATCGTATATCACGGATACGGGCGAGTAATTCATCAAAATAATTTCCTCCACCGGCTTGCTTTAGGCGTTGATCATCTAGAGCAAACCCTTTAATGAGGTATTCTTTCAAGCGCTGTGTAGCCCATATACGAAATTGGGTTCCGCGATGTGATTTGACTCTGTAGCCGACTGATATAACGACGTCAAGATTGTAGTAGGTCGTTTTGTATCTTTTTCCGTCACTGGCAGTTGTCAAGGAATCCTTGACAACTGAATGCTTCAAAAGCTCGCCTTCTTCAAAGATATTTTTAATGTGTAAACTAACATTCTGCTTGGTGGTTTGAAATAATTCGGTCATTTGGATCTGGGTTAGCCAGGCCGTCTCATTTTGGAAGCGCACTTCAATTCGTGTTTCTCCACCTTCAGCTTGGTAAATCAGCACTTCACTGTCATTTTCACTCGTGGTCATATGGCCTCCGGGTAATTATTAATAGGCTGCAAATTCGTTTTAGGCTTTAAAAGTGTCTATTTGGATAGAATGATGTTTAGTGGCTAGTATAACTGATCTTACCTTCGAAAAGGCTATAGGTTTTATGTAATTATATCCTGCTTTAGTGGAGAATCCAAAAATCAACTCTGCTTATTAAAATGTTGGTCGACTAAGTTGTGCAAGGTTTTTTCGTACGAATCCTAGGTTTTTGTGCTGTGGCAATCATAGGTTATTATGTCATGTGATTCCAGGATCGTTGTTGTAAAGGGGCAAAACAGGTAGATTTATCAAGAATCCACTGCGGTAACCCTTGCTTGACTTTTGCGCGACTGGGTTATGCTTTGTTGTGCTTGGTTAGGCATTGTAGCGAGCGCCTGGCAGTTAAAAAGTTGTTAAAAATCAAGGGGCTAATTTTAAAAATGTTGCCTTTTAATCCGTTGGTCGATGGTTCGAATCCATCACGGCCCACCAAAAAAGCTAAAAATATCAATTGGTTACACATATTTCTCCAACGCTAAATTATTCTCAGTGATCTGATTGCGCAACTTTTGCGCGATTTAAAATAAAGCTGCTCTTAATTTTTGATCATATTCGGGTTATAGATAATGAAGAGCTAAGCTTATTATTTTTGAACTCGGAAAAATTTGCCTTCCGAGTATTTCCGTGTCCTTCCGGTAAATACCTTTAAGGCAAAAGAGTTTAGTGGAAGGAAACAAATTGACATGTATAATAAAATTAGCATTATGTGGAGATGAATACAATGGTTGCCAGTACAACAGTGATGGATGTTAACACCTTGCCAGACAAATTAAGTACTTTTATCTGGCGCTACTTAAAGGATCAAAAGGTTTGTTTAGTCGGTTTCATGGTTGTTTCTATGATGGCTGCTATAGAAATTTCACTAGGACCGTATTTATTAAGAGTGATGATTAATACTGTAATTCAATATTCATCTGATTTGCATAAGATGTTGGCAGCAATAACTGTTCCTGCAACAATCTATATATTGTTACCAATGGTTGAGACTTGTGAGCTTGGTTTACATAGTTATATTAGTTTAAGATTATTCCCAGCTATGAAAGCAGCTGTTGGAAAAGATGTATTTACATATTTGCTTCATCACTCGTTTGCTTTTTTTCAAAACACTTTTACTGGGAGTCTTACCAAAAAAATTGGTGATTTAGTAGAAAGACAGGCAGAACTAGTAAATCTCTTAGTTGATTTGGGCGAACGTGTGTTTGTTCAGATGATTGCAATGATCACATTAGGTTGTGTGGTAAGCCCAATATTTGGGATGATTATTTTTGCATATGCCATTGCGTTTGTTTATATTTCATATGTTGCAGCAAAAGGTGCAGAAAAATTTGCCAGACAATTGGCAGAGTCAAGTTCAAAAGTAAGCGGTACTATATCAGATTCCATTACAAATATAATGAGTACCAAACTATTTGGCACTCTAACCAATGAAGTAAACAATTTGAGTACAGACATTGATAAGTTAGTAATAGATGATCGTGCAGCGCAATGGTATAACTTAAAAATAAGTGTTATGCAACGTATAGGTGTCATTCTATTAATAGCAACAATAACGATAACGCTGATATATGGTAATATGCATGGCTGGGTAAGTGCTGGGGATTTTGCTATGGTATCAGCATTGGCGATTACATTTATCCGTTCTGTTCGTGATATAGGTTTGTGGATCCAAAAGATTTCGAATTTAATTGGGGTATGCAATCAATCGCTGAATTTTATTCGGGTGCCACACGAAATCATCAATCTTCCTAATGCGCCACTTATTAAAATAACCAAGGGGGAAATAAAATTTGTGGATGTGGACTTTCAATATCCAGACAATGTCCCGTTATTTTCAAAGCTAAATGTTACCATTGCACCAGGTGAGAGAATAGGTTTGGTTGGTTATTCTGGTGGCGGAAAATCAACGTTTATAAAGTTGATCTTGCGCTTGCTTGATACCCAAGGTGGACACGTGTTAATTGATGGCCAAGATGTGAAGAATGTGACGCTAAATTCAATTAGGAAACAAATTGATACAATTCCGCAAGAAACAGATTTATTTCATCGGACAATAATGGAAAATATTCGTTTTGCGAAGATGGATGCAACTGATGCCGAAGTAGTAGAAGCTGCTAAAAAAGCTAGATGTCACGAATTTATTTGTGAGTTTCCAGCACAATATCAAACATTAGTTGGTGAACATGGAGTAAAATTATCTGGTGGCCAAAGACAGCGGATTGCTATAGCACGTGCTTTCCTTAAAACGGCGCCCATTTTGTTATTAGATGAAGCCACTTCATCTTTGGATTCAATTACCGAAGATCAAATCAAAGCAAGTTTGCACGATGTTATGCTCAATAAAACCACCATAGTCATTGCACATCGATTATCAACGTTAAAAGATATGCATCGTATTCTTGTTTTTGAGCAAGGTAAAATAGTTGAAGATGCTCCTTTACATGAGCTATTAAAGAACCAAGATAGTCTTTTCTATAAACTTTGGCAAATGCAGGCAGATGGCTTTATTCAGTGAGAAAAAAGGGTCAACTGTAGCCTCGACTGTAGCCCAGCTATAGCCTCGGTTGGGCAACTGTGCCGTTTTGGGATTAGGAATTTGGAAAAATTTGTCTTCCGAGCATTTCCGTGTTTAGGAGATCAAAAAAGGTATGATCCTGTATTAGAATTCCGGACACCATTTTACGCCACAGACCCCATTTCTTCGAACTCTGCTGGGATCTGATAGTTAATTGCAGAGTGCCTACGCTTGCGATTATAATAGCATTCTAGATATTCCACAATCGAAGTCTTTGCTCCTTCTCTAGTCTCATACCTTTCATCGTGTACTAACTCAACTTTAAGCGTATGGAAAAACGACTCCATCGCGGCATTATCGTAACAGTAACCAACTGAGCTCATGCTACAAATTAAATTGTTGGCATTCAATAAGCGTTGATAGCTACCAGAACAATATTGTATGCCCCGATCAGAATGAACGATGACTCCTTCAGGAAATCGTCGTCTAAATAACGTCATCTTTAATGCGTCCTCTACTAAATTTGCCTTCAAACGATCACTCATCGACCATCCAACTACCGCTCTCGAATATAAATCAATAAAAACGCATAAATATAACCAACCTTCCGCAGTTGGGATATACGTGATATCGGTTAACCACTTTTCATTCGGCTTGATTGCTTTAAAGTCTTGTGGCAATATATTTTTAGCAACAGGATGTTTATGATGAGAATCGGTCGTTACCTTGAATCGGCGTTTGGCTTTAGGCACAAGGTTCAGAATCTTCATCCTTTCAGCAACTCTTGCTTGTGTACAAGCCAATCCCCTCATTTTTAGCTCTAACGCTATTCGCGTGGAACCATAGCGGCGTTTATGCTCATGAAAAATTATCTTTATCATGTTATCCAATTCCTTAGTTTGATGATCACGCTTGCTAAACGGTGTATTTAACCATTGATAATAGAGGTTTTTTGGTATTTCCAAAACAGCACATAACAAGCGCACTGGGTATTCAAGAGAATAACCTTTAATAAACGCGTATTTTACAGCTCTTGGTTTGCAAAGTACGCCGCGGCTTTTTTTAAGATGTCGCGCTCCATTTGAGCCCGTTTTAATTCCTTTTTAAGTTCTTTATTTTCACGCTCAAGATCGTGATAATAACTTTTAGATTTTGGCTCTGTTTTTTCAATATAAGATGTTTTATCTTTCATAGCTCTGCATATCCATTGGTATAACGTAGTCCGTTTAATCCCTAGTTCCATTGCTATTTGTTGAGTCGGCCTATCTGATGACCTGGCCAGTTTAACAGCTTCGCGCCTAAATTCCGATGAGTAGTATGCTTTCATGTTTGTCCTCCAGTAAGTAATGTAATTTACTTGTCCGGAAAACTAGGGCAGGATCAAGTTTTTCTAGTTTTATTTTCCTATTTGGTGGATATCCATACTAGCCAAAAATTTTTTTTAAAATATATTCTAATACAGTACGTATAGTTTCAGCGGGATCTGCTGTTGAGCAAGGTTAGAGGTTGACAAATCGATCTTAATCTTGAGAGTATGAAATACTTCAAGTATTCTGATAAATGAGGTATGGCTATGAACATTCAAGTGTTATCCGAAAACCAAGAAATTAACGTAACAGCTGAAGATTTAATCATTGAATGTGATATTCCAAAAGGTGTTCGTATCAATGTCACCAATGGTGATATTGTTATTCAAAAATCTGTTGTGGGAGAAGATGTTAAGATTTTTGCGTTCAGAACCCGATTAGTTAATTTAAAAGGTAAAAATGGGTCAGTATTCATTGCTGATTATGCAACAACAGACATGGAATGTCATGGCTTAAAAATGAGTGGAGCAGTGCAATGGGGTCATTATGGTGCACTGATTGTTATTGATGGTGAAGAAATGTTGATCCCGACTGTTGCAACAAGGCCTGTTTTAAAAGGGAACGTTACTGTTTTAGGAAATATTACAAAGACAACGGATATTAGAGCTTCCGATGAAGTCAAAGTTGCTGGAAAGAAAATGGTTGTATTGAAGCTAGAGGAAGAAGTTCTAGACCAGGATGTTTTATTGAGCTTATTACTTAACAAGGATACCTATGAAAATGTCTACTTGTTAAAGGCCCTTTGTACTGCTGAAATTCTGAGTCGGAAATTTCAGTTTGAGTCTCCACTCATGAGTGCTGCTAGGAATGGATACCGCCAGTATGTCGAGGAGTTGCTTCTTTCGGGCGTGGATGTTAATGAAGAAACGATATTTGCTCAAACAGCGCTTTCAACAGCTTTGGAGAATGGACATCTTGCTATTGCAGAACTGCTAATTGATGCAAAGTGTAACATCCAACCCCGAAGGTATTGGGCTAGGTCAATACTGTATTACGCAGAGCAAGGGGGTTGTAAAGAACAATTTATTGAACTCTTAAAAAGGAAAAATATTGTTCTTGAAGAGCAAAAGTTAAACGATTCTTCAAGATTAGGTTTTTCAAGTGAATTTGGTAATGTTAACAGGCCGAGTGGTGCTAGCAATAGCAACAATAACAGCGCGAGTCTTGATCAGCATAGTAGTTCTACTGCTTTGTCAGAACCAAGATTTCGAAGTCCGTTTGAAAAAACGCTAATCAGCGTTGCTAAAGCTGGAGATATTAGTTCTGTCAGGGAATTTCTTGCTTCTGGATCTGACGTTAATGAAGAAACATCGTTTAATGATACACCTCTGACACAAGCTTTGAAGGGGGGACATCTTGCTATTGCAGAACTGTTAATTGATGCAAAGTGTAATATTCAGCCACAAGGACCTTTTGCTGAGCCAATACTGTGTTACGCAGAGAAAGGCGGTTGTAAGAAAGAATTTATTGCACTTTTACTAAAGAAAAAAAATCTATTTTCTAAAGCCCATTTTGATATGAGACGAAAAACACCTAGGGAAACATCGTTTACAAAGGCTTTGGAAGATAATGATCTTGATTTTGTAGAGTTGTTGATTGATGTAGGCTGCGAAATTCAGCCACAAGGATATTTTGCTAAGCCAATACTGTGTTACGCAGAGAAGGGTTGTTGTAAGAAAGAATTTATCGCGCTTTTACTAAAGAAAAAAAATCTACTTTCTAAAGCCCATTTTGATATCACAGGAGAATCAGGTAGGGAAACATCGTTGACCAAAGCTTTAGAAGATAACGATTTTGATTTTGTAGAATTGTTGATTGACGTAGGCTGCGAAATTCAAGCACGTGGACGTTTTATTAGGCCAATACTCAATCATGCAAAAAAAGGAAATTGTGAAGAACAATTTATCGCGCTTTTAAGAAAGAAAAATATCGTCCTTCAAGAGACTGAGCAGATAAACCTTATGAAGGCGGCCAGTATTGGTGATGTTTATTATGTGAAGGAATTTATTCTAGCCGGGGCCGATATTAACCAGAAAACATCGTTTAATGCTACACCCGTGACAAAAGCTTTGCAGAATGGACATCTTACCGTTGTGGCATGTTTAATTGAGGCCGGTTGCAAAATTCAACCAGAAAGTTTTTTTGCAAAACCAATACTGGAATATGCAAAAGAAGGAAATTGTGAAAAAGAATTTATTGCACTATTGGAAAGCAAGAATATTACATTGGGAGATAAGCATAAAATTGAAAATCCTTATGAATTGACGTACACACCTTTCCAAGCAAGCAGTAGTTCCACTACTATAGGATCTATTATTGGGGCAACGAAATTGAGTAATAAAAACGTATGCCAGTCAAATAACAATTAACTACTCTATTTTAAGAGGATACGTTCTTCAGAGAACTCCACGAGGAAATTGGTTTAGCCGCCAAGGATGTCACGATAGTGGCACGAACGCGTCGTTGGTTAAAGTATCGGATCCCCCCCCGCATGGTTCGTCGCGGTTCGCCACGGTGTATTGGCCAGAAGCAAGTATGGTATCTGTTACGTTTAGAAAAAGGGGTCGAGTACGAGCAACGAGCATTAGAAATAAAACTTAAATAAATAGACTCAAACTTACAAGTCTTAATTTAAGTTATTGAGTTTTATTTGGTCTCGTTAATTTACCATTGGGAAGAATAAAATCTGCCCGAGTTGCAATAAGAATTCCTAAGGTTGAAGCTTGGCAAATTACACCAGCTAACCCCCAATAAATAACAGGGTTTTCGAATAATGCTAGTAAAGGCCCTCCACTTATTCCACCTAGCGGATAGTCTTGTGGTGGTAATCCATATCCTAGTGTATCTATGTCTGCCTCTGAATAGATACCAGTTATTTCTTTAGAATCTATTTTTGTTGCAGTAATGAAAGAAGCATAGATACCAAAGCTTCTCGTTCCATGTTTGAGAATACGTTCTATACCAGGGTAGCCAGCAAAAAAGACCCCTTTCCCTTCTTGTGGAGGGGAAATAG
>Ga0206950_1230_pt1 | contig 9937 bp, 8 predicted proteins | sample Alteio_BWOrgHeat_41_FD_152954 | JGI IMG/M metagenome (GOLD analysis project Ga0206950, IMG submission 152954) | Enriched cells from forest soil in Barre Woods Harvard Forest LTER site, Petersham, Massachusetts, United States -... | ecosystem: Environmental > Terrestrial > Soil > Temperate forest > O... | reverse complement strand
CGGGGCCTCGCGACGAGCGCGTGGTGAGCCTGTCGCAGGAATTGAATGCAATGCCGTTCCGTCCGATGGCGGCGCGGCTATCGACATATCGTAATCCGGACGGCGTCGCGTTCAAACTACAGAACCTGAGACAAGTGGCAACCGGAAAGGGTCTCGGCAACGTCTCGAAGATTGATCGCGACCTGTGGGCTGAATTGGGAGCGCAGCCAGCTGCGGTTCGCCGACTCGCGCGGCAGATTCGCAACGGCATTGAGGAGCTTCGGACCGAGGTTACCCCGACAGTCAACGAGAGCGGCGACGACACCGAGTTTTTTGAAGGCCGTGTGTTGACGGAGATCCATCGGCGTCGTGAACGTTCACGCGGGCTGCGGCGAGCGTTGCTCCGGAAGCTCCGAGCGAATGGTCAACTTACGTGCGCACTCTGCGGTGCGACCGCACCTTGCGACGACCAGAGTCTCGATGACGCGATATTCGAGGTCCACCACGCCATCCCGCTCGCGTCCTCTGCCGAACGACGCACATCGGTTAAGGACGTCGTGCTTCTTTGTGCTTCATGTCATCGCCTTATACATCGACTCATAAGCCGGCTCAAGTCATGGGTCACCGTCGCAGATGCAAAGCGATACCTTCGGAAAACCTTACGCGACGCCCTTTGAGTGGGCTATCGATCCACGCCGCTGACGCGACTGCGAACAATACGAGCCACCTTGGTAGCAACACGCTCCACACCAGCAAGCACATCCGATTCCCATAGGCGCATTACTTTCCAGCCCGCCTTCGTCAAAGCCAGCGAGACTTCACTGTCGCGTTCGATTCGCCGTCGAAACTTAGGAATCCAGTAGCCGAGATTGCGATGTGCGAGCCGCGCGACCAGCGCGTGTTCGCCGTGTTCGCGCAGCACGCGAGCGTGCCAAAAGTCGCCGTCTACAAATACGGCGACACGCGCGGCACTGAACACGATATCGGGTGTGCCAACGAGAGTCCGCGTGTATTTTCGGAATCGTAGCCCACCTCGATGCAGGGCACGCCGAAGTGCCACATCTGCCGCGTTCTCGCTAGAACGAATCGCCTGCATATTGCGGCGTACTTCGTCGCGCGGCTTTAATCGGTGCTTCGACTTCACATCAGTCAGGCGTATTGTGTCAGGCCGCGCCGCGACGTGACTTTTCCGCTTTCATTGAGAGCGGCTCGGCGTCAATATCCACATTCCAAAGTGCAGAGGCGATACGCCGACCGACTGCCTCGGCGACGGGCGGCGGGAAGGCATTGCCTATCTGTCGGTATTGAGCGGTCTTTCGTCCCGAGAACTGCCACGCATCTGGGAACCCCTGCAGACGCGCAGCCATGCGCACCGTCAACTTTGGCAGTCCGTTCGCGGGAAATTCTCTCCCAGGGGCCTCGTTGGCGATTCCCATCCCGTCTACGCCGAGTTCACGCCAGGCGCACTTCGCGCGCGTAGGGCCAAGATCCGGGCCGCCATGAAGCTTCGACCCGCCCACGAGCGTCGGGCCGACACCGGAAGCGCGCTTCACCCACCGCGCAGTTCCTCTCCATCCATTCGCACCCATCAAATCGCCCAGTGCCTCGCCAACGGTCGGATGTGCCGTCGGATTTCCCGGCCACCGGAAGCGACTGGCTGCTGGCCCTTTCAAAGCGATCAGCACAAACCTCGGACGAAGCTGCGCGACTCCGAAGTTGCACGCGTTTAGCAGTTTCCAATCGACAAAGGTATAGCCTAACGACGTGAGCCTCGTGATGACTCCATCGCGATAGCTCGCAAACTTGCTCCGCGCAAATCCTGGAACGTTCTCCAGCATCACCGCCGCGGGACGCGCCTCTTCAACAAGCCGTAAAGCGGTTGGAAACAGATCGCGTTCGTCGTCCGCGCCGAGTTGCCGTCCCGCCACTGAAAACGGAGGACACGGTACACCGCCCGCGAAAAGATCAACGCCTCGGAAGTCGCGGCCATCGAGATCGCGAACATCCGCGCAGATCGGATTCCACTCGGGCCTGTTATCGAGTAGGGTCTGGTGCGCGAAAGTATCGATTTCGTAAGTGGCCCGATGACTGAACCCCGCTAAATCGAGGCCGAGCGCCTGACCGCCAGCGCCCGCACAGATTTCGACGGAAGATAGAGACGTATTCGAGCGTGCTACACGTTTGACCGACGCCATGGGTACTCCGTTTGATTCGTGTTCGTCTCAGCAAAGCAGAACACCCTCATGCGCTATCCACGCGGCGGCGGAACGCACAACCAATGATCCGCCGGCAGTTTCTCGTTCTTACCCATCGCAAGTAGCTGTCTGATCTCGCGCCCTTGTTGCCTCGTGCTCAACAGGCGCATCCCGCGCAGTCCGTCCACATTGTGTTTGTCTTGTCTCAACCGACGCATTGGATCGCCGTCTGGCGCCATTGCGACAGTTGCAATAGCGGAGCGCGGAACAAGCTGCATTGGAAACGCCTCTGCAAGACGCCGTACTCGCTCTTGAATTGAACCACCTTTGAAAATATAAGCACGTTGAGTGTGAGACAAAGCCGCGACAAAGTTGGGCCGCAGCGGCGCTCGTTCGACCACCCAAAAAACATCTTCGTCGCGTGCTTTCGCGAGCAGTGATTTCTTGCCGTCGCGATTTCCCTTTCCGCGCGTCAAGCGTGTGTCAGTCGGCACGAACAATCCGACCGCAAAGGAATCCGAATCACGCAAACATATTCCGAGACAGAGTTCATTCCTGTTCTCCGGCCCTATCATCCACCTTGCATACTCTTTCGACCACTTGACGTCCGTGTCGTGGCCCGCGAGCACAATGTCACGGTTTCCGCGAGGCATCTGCAGATCATTCCGAAGCAGAATCTCGAGCTTGGTCCCCACGTATGTCTGCTCGGTCGTGTCTAGCTGATTCAACTCGCATCGACCAGTGCGAGCGCCATCAATTACCTCGTCGAGACCGCGGCGAATGAGGTCGTTGAAGTAATCGACAAGCAACTTACCCGCCGCGCCGCGTTGCAACGCGTCACTGACGGCCGTTTTGACGGCAGCTTCGTCTTCAGGCATGACTGGCACTTTTGAGCTCCCGGAATTGCTTAGGAAACTTGCAACGGTTCCTCGCGAGTCCGTAAGGCGCGCAAATGTGCATCAGCGTAGCGATGCTACGCCCGACGGGCGCCAATGTGTTTACGAGCTAATCTTTTCGGGCGATTTTGCCTTCGTCGCGTTTCGTGGTCGGGGATTGGGCTCCCGATCGCGAAACTCCGACGTGCGGACAAGTGACGCGTAAGTGACGTACCGACCGGATCCTCGCCGCATGATCCGACCTCACTGTCTCACATGCCGCTGGCCGCTTGTAGAGCCATGCCGGGATCGCTGCGGTGCCCGCCGTGCGCTCGCAATGCAAGCCATTCTCAGTCTGCGGGCCTATCTCGCTGCCACAATAGATCTAGAGGCGCGGGCCACCCGGACGAACAGTCATTCGCTGACGAGTAGCGCAGACTCGATTCAACGCTCCGCAGCCGCGCCACTATTCAACGTCCCAGTCGTTGAGGTGGCGACGAATACTCCGCGCGATGATGCGACCGAGACGCACAGGAACTGCATTGCCGATCTGCCTTGCAATGGACTGCATCGAGACACGCGTTAGGTCGGGATCAATGAATTGATACTCCTTGGGAAACGTCTGGAATAACGCGGCTTCCCTTAGCGAAATCGCTCGATCTTGATCGGGGTGGCCAAACCGACCGTTGCCCAGACCAACAAACTGTGTAGTCATGACAGGGGCGGGTTCATCCCAACTCATGCGCCCATAAACGCTGCGGAAAGTTTCGCCTGTCTTCCGACGATGACACGCTAAACGCAGCTCCTTATCCCAATCCATCCAGGAACCCCCGGCCGGTGTCGCTCTGATCCTGCGAAGATTCACTTCGCTTAGCCCGCGGGAGCGATGCAGCGCGTCCCTCTTACAAACGCCGCCAGCTGGAATCGCCTCTAGCCGCCCGATCGTCTCACGGACGGTACGACTCTTCGAGTGCGTCGCAGGAATAAGCTTGACCTGGCCGTAAAGCGATGCAAACAAAACTAGCCGCGTCCGCCGCTGGGGAATTCCGTAATCCTGGCCGCGAGCCAAAAAATGGCTTACGAAATAACCGCGTCTTTCCAACCGACGCACGAAGTCCTTGAAGACCCGATGCCGTGTTAAACGCGGAACATTTTCTATCGACACGATTTCCGGCTGCACACCGTCTACGAAATCCGCAAAAAAACGTAAGAGTTTCCACTTGTCGTCCGGAGACTCGCGATTCGTATATAAAGAAAATGGTTGGCATGGAGCGCATCCAACCAACACTCTGATATCGTCTTTGCTGAAGAGCTTTGCGATATCCTCCGAAGACATTTTCGAAACGTCGCCCTGAACGAATTTTGCAGCGTTATTTGCTTCGAACGCAAAGCGGCAGCTTGAGTCAACGTCAACTCCCGCCGCGACCTTGAAGTGCTCTTTATGGAATCCGTGCGTCATTCCACCAACGCCACAGAATAAATCAACAACGCAAGTCGGCATCGCCGAAATATAAGGCGGGATTTCCTTAGTGCACGAGAATCACTGAGTGAAAGTAAACCAATACGTACGAATGGTTTACGTCGTCACCGTCACTCAATGGAGGGCCATTAGAACGAACCAGCGTACGTCTTCGATACACGTCGACGTTACCTTATCGACCACCACTTATCGAGTCAGCCGACACATGGCATCTAACGCGCCCAAGTCTGCACCGCGCAAGCTCGTCATGACTATCAGCCTGAGTGCTCTCGAGCACTTGGGAATGAATCTCTACAGCAACATCCCCGCAGTTCTCTCGGAGATCGTTGCTAATGCCTGGGACGCCGACGCAAAAAAAGTTACGGTCACGGTCGACGCTGAGTCCGAAAGAATTACTATCGAGGACGATGGCACCGGCATGGATCGCGCCGGTGTCATTGACCGCTTCCTGACAGTCGGGTTCAAGCGCCGGGAGGTCCTCGGAAAAACAACGGCTGGCGGGCGAAAGCCCATGGGGCGCAAGGGCATTGGGAAGCTGTCGATTTTTTCGATCGCAAGGACGGCTGATGTCTATACCATCCAGAAAACGAACAAGACGGCGTTCACAATGGACAGCGAGGCGATCAAGAACGCGATTTCCGGAAATCCAAACAACGCGTATGAGCCGGAGGAAATCACGGATTGGCCCGCGGGATTCAAGAAAGGGACGCGAATTGTTCTCTCAGGCCTATCGAAATCTGTATCCGGGATGACCATAGAAGGCCTGAAGCGACGCGTCGCACGTCGGTTCTCCGTGATCAGTCCAAAGTTCGATTTCACCGTGCGTGTCAACGGAGAGACTATCGGACCTGAAGATCGAGCTTACCACAATGCAATCGAATACTTATGGACATATGATGCCCAAAAGGACTTCGTGAAGTCCTGCAAGCATCTTGAACGTCCTCGCGAAAGTCGCGCTCACGCAGTGCAGGCCGAGTTGACGAAATCGGATCTCAGTCTAAGCGGGTGGATAGGTACGGTCGCAAGCCCAAGCCAGCTAAAGGACGAGGACGGAGAGAACCTCAATCGCTTGGCTATTTTCATGCGCGGAAAAATGGCGCAGGAAGATGTTCTAGACGAATTCGGCCAAAAGGAAATTTACGCTGATTACGTCATCGGCGAACTACACTGCGAGGAGCTCGACGTCGACAACAAGGGAGACATGGCGACGAGTAGCCGCCAGTCGCTAAAGCAGGACGACGCTCGCTTCGAAGCTCTGAAAAAAATCGTTTTCTCCGAACTTCGGCATATCGCGGGAAAATGGAGCGATTGGCGTCGGTCTGATGGTGCAAAAAAAGCGATATCTGTTCCGGAAGTGTCGACTTGGCTTCATAGCCTACAGGGCGAAACGAAGAAAAAGGCGGAACGTTGGATCGGTCGATTGAATACCATCCGCTCGTCAGACGAGGCCGACAAGAAAGAACTACTCAAAGCCTCAATCCTTGCCTTCGAGAGCTATCGTAGCAAAGAGGAACTTGATCGTTTAGACAAGATCAAGGATGAAAATCTCGAGCAAATTCTTGAGATATTTCAGAACATTGATGACCTCGAACTGAGCTATTACGGGCAGATCGTCAAACTCAGAATAGAAGTCATTCGCGCTCTGCAGCACAAACTGGAACAGAATGATAAAGAATTAGTGCTCCGCGACTACATCTACGACCACCTTTGGCTCTTAGATCCCGCGTGGGAGAGGACAAAAGGCACGGAGCATGCAGAAGCGAAGGTCGAACAGTTCTTGAAGGCGAACACAGCGAGTCTTACGGCGGCGGAAAAAAAGGGTCGGATCGACATTGGATATCGAACGACTGGAGGGAAGCACGTTATCGTAGAATTAAAGCGGGCATCTGTTTCAATTCCTTTGGATGACCTGACAAAGCAAATCAGAAAATATCGTGATGGCGTCAAAAAGATCCTCGAAAAGACCACCTTTAAAGATTGGCCAATCGAGATCATTTGCCTCGTAGGAAAGGCGCCCCCGGAATGGAACGACGCGTCGGGGACTGGTCCGACTGGCGTAATCGCTGCGCTAAAAAATGTAGACGCGCGGATTGTGTTTTACGATGAATTGCTTACAAACGCGCAGCAGGCATATGGAGATTACTTAGAACAACACACGAAAGTTGATCGCCTCTGGAACGTTTTCAATGCGATTGATGATTTCGCTCCTCCGTCGAAACCCGCAAAAAAGCCAGCCAAACATGGTCTCGCGAAGCCGTCAAAGAAGGGACGGAAGAAAAAATAACTAAGCCATGAGTTGAGCCTACCTGTGCGGCCCGCGCGGCACCCGCGCATCTCGCCGTTTCGCGATCCACGGCGGACACCGCGAGATGCCGTCACGCCGATGGCGAACTCGGCGGATCTACGAATCGGTGCAGGCCCGCCTCCTCAAACAGCCGCTGCCAGGCGCGCATCGCTCGGATACCAAGCTCGACGGCGCTGACCCGCTGCCCGGCAAGAAATACGATCATGTGCTCGACGGTCACTGTACCGTGGGCGCCATCACGGAATTCGACTGCTCCGTCGTACGCCCCGGTGCGCTCGCGCTTGAGATCACGCGCAAAGTGCTTGCTGCCGTTCGCCAGGTCTGCTACCACACGCAGGTCCGGTTCGCTTTCGGCCGCTGCGACTATGGTTGCACGAACCTTCTCGTCAACTGTGAAGTCGTGTCGCAGCCAGTCCTTGATATGCCAACAGTTCTGGAAAAACGCCCACATGAAGTCTTCAACGTCATTGAAAGTCGGGCCGTCAACCACCCCGCGCATCGACACCCTTGCCGCGGTATACCGATCCAGAAACCGGTACGCTCGTGCAGTTTGTTGCAGATACGCGTGCGGCGGAAGCTCACTCAGTTGTTCATCGACATCGAAGGTCATGTCTACCCACCCGAAGCGAAAGGCCGTAGTTGGCGACGGCAATGTTCAGGGACCAATCTGGGGGAGCGGGTACTGCAGCTCAACAGACCCGCTCTGCAAAAAATAGGCAAAACCAGCGAGCGTTCTCCATCTGAGGTCTGGTGTTCCTCGTGCCAGAGCCAACGCAAAAACGCCCCGCGATCATCTCGCGGAGCGCTCGTGTAACCTCAATCATGATCTTGCATTACAGTCGGGGCGAGAGGATTTGAACCTCCGACCTCCTGCTCCCGAAGCAGGCGCTCTACCGGGCTAAGCTACGCCCCGATTACCGCAGAGTCTTTCCTTCCTAAGTCCAGTGCGCTCAGAGGGACTCGAACCCCCAACCTTCTGATCCGTAGTCAGATGCTCTATCCAATTGAGCTATGAGCGCGCGCTGCCGTCCGCCGTCTGCCTTCCACCGTCTGCCTTCCACCGTCTGCCTTCCACCGTCTGCCTTCCACCGTCTGCCTTCCACCGTCTGCTTCAAATCGGACAGCCTCCAAACTTACCCGCGCGAGCCCCTCACTTCAACGGTGCGTATCTAAACCCGTACACCCCGCCAACCGGGAAATCGACCTTGAAGTTCCCCGTTCCGCCCGCAACCACGCCCGGCACGGTCGCCGTCGACTTCTGCAGAACCGCGCCATCCTTGCCGAGGAACTCGAACTCGAGCGTGTAGTCCTTCGTCGCCTTCGTGTGGTTCTCGATGTTGCCAACGAGCAGCGTGCGGTTCGGCTGGCGCTGGAAATCCGTGAAGCCGACGCGCTGCGGCATGTCCTCCGCGAGCTTGCCCCAATACTGCACGGAGTCGATCGCCCACTTCTTCACCGCCACGTCCTTCGTCGCGTTGCTCACGCCGGTGAATGCGTACGTGAACAGCATAAGGTCGTCCGGATTGCTCGGATCGAGCTTGATCAGGTCGTGCACGATCGGAATCATTTCCGGTGCGCGCTTCGCCTCGTACAGCATCGCCGCGAGATTGTACAGATAGTCGCGGAAGTACGGGTTCGCCTTCGCAGCTGCGCCGAAGAAGGTGATCGCGTCGGCCGTCTTGCCGCCGGCCGTCGAAAGCACGCCGGCCTGACCGAGCGTCTGGTCGGTGAACTTCTCAGGTGTCGCCTTGATGATCGCGACCGCTGCGTTCGAGATCGACGTATCGCTCGTCACCGCGGCGCTGATCGAAATCCCCTGCATCGCAAACGGTGCTTCGTCGCCCGTCGGGAATTCCTTCAGCACCTGCAGATATGCCTTGGCTGCATCGCGATAGAGCTTCGCCTTCTCGGCCTTGTCCGCCTTTCCGTCGCCGTATTCCTGCTGAATGCGTCCGAGCGTGAAGAGGAAGTTCGAGCGCACGACCGCGTTCAGCGTGTCGCCTTCGAGTTTGTCCGCGGCGGTCTGGAGGAACGCGATCGCCTTCGCTTCGCCCTTACGGATCTGCGCCACGCGCCAGAGCACGTCGTACGGCTGCGGTCCGCTGTGGTTCAGGATCATCGCGCGGTTCGCGAGCTTTTCGGCTGTGTCAGCCGCACCGGCGCCAACCGCTGCGTATGCCGCCTTGATGCGCGATGTGTACGGCGTGTAGTTGCGCCAGCCGAGCGTCGTGGCTTTGCACTTCGGCTCGGCGGTCTCGATCTCGGTGAAGAGCGAGTCCATGACCTTGAGCAGGTCGACGTACTGCGCTTTGTCACCCGGGAATCCGATATCGCCGCGCTTGGCCGAGTCGGCGTAGTTGATATAGAAGGTGACGAACTCGGCGAGGAGAAGATCGCGGCCCATCGGGTTCGCCTTCTGCTTGTCGTCGAACAACATCTTCGAGACATCCTTCATGACCTTGTTCGCGTCGTCGACGGACTTGACGTTCGCGAGCTTGGGGCGCTGAAGGTTTGCGACGGCGAGCCCGGTCGGCTGCATGAGATCGACGGGGCAGGGATCAACCGGCGGTGCTGCGGCTGCGGCGCCGGCGGCGGGTGCTGCCGGCTTGGCCGGCTGCTGCGCCGAGAGTGCGAACACCGGCGCGGCCAACGCGAAAATGGAAAGAGCCCGGAGACGGCGCTTCATGGCGAGATGGTCCAGTGAAAGTTCAGGAGTGGAGACGACAGACGGCGGACGGCAGACGGCGGTTGTGACGTCAGATTTCAGACGGCGGCTCACATCTGTTCCTACCCTGCCGTCCGCCGTCTGTTGTCCGTCGTCTGTTTTTCAGTGGGCAGTACAAGACTCGAACTTGTGACCTCCACGATGTCAACGTGGCGCTCTAACCAACTGAGCTAACTGCCCGGGTGTTTTTTGCTGCCGTCCGTCGTCTGCTGTCTGTCGTCTTTATAAGCGGGAAACGGGACTCGAACCCGCGACCCCAACCTTGGCAAGGTTGTGCTCTACCAACTGAGCTATTCCCGCGAGGAAGCGGGGTGGCGGACGCCGAAGCAAAACCCGACGTCCGGACCCGCTTAAACAATCAGGGTCCACGTCGTTTCG
>Ga0206950_1229_pt1 | contig 9951 bp, 4 predicted proteins | sample Alteio_BWOrgHeat_41_FD_152954 | JGI IMG/M metagenome (GOLD analysis project Ga0206950, IMG submission 152954) | Enriched cells from forest soil in Barre Woods Harvard Forest LTER site, Petersham, Massachusetts, United States -... | ecosystem: Environmental > Terrestrial > Soil > Temperate forest > O... | reverse complement strand
GGCCATGTCGTCGGCGTTCTTGTAAAGAATTCGCTCGATTAATTCGAGGTCCTTTTGGTCTAGGGACATGTGATATAATGGTGGCTGTTAATGCAAGCCGACGACTATGCGGCTTTGCTGGGAAGGCCGCGGCGGCGGCTCTCTCCCTGGCGGATCACCTTGGCGCCTTGCTGGCCGGCGGTGATGCCGTTGCGGTAACTTTCGAGGACTTTCTCCGAGACCCATCGAACGATGGCTGCGGTATCCTCGCTCCCTTCGAGCTTCTTTTGAAACTCGGCTTCGAACTCCTGGATATACGTCATGGAAGTTTGTTGTTGGCTGATAATTCGACCTTTGTGCGTGGCGGCCAGTGAAGCCGCTCTACCCTCTCGGAATGCCCGTCCGAAGTCACAGGCGTAACGAGCGCGGTGGAACGCCTTCGACCGGGCCGGGCTGGAACGACCTTGACCGGACGGTAAAATGAAGAGAGGGCGGCGGCGAACGAAAGAGGGGCGATATCGGGGCAGAAACGCAGGGACAATCACGGTTCGCGAGTCATATAGACTTGCCGATCGCCCTATCGCCGGTGCAAAACGGTAAACGTTTTGTAGTGGAGGGGGTTTCTAGCGGGGTTATACTCGGACCATGTCAAAAGCTGAGCGACAGGCATCGAGCAAGGAAGATATCAAGACGATCTTCCATCCGAAAAACATTCTCAAAACCATCGCTTCTCAATTCCCGGGAATCTCGGCCGGAGTCGAAATTCAAAACCAGATAGATGGCAAAAGAGTGGAGAGGAGGGTTAGTGCCTTGGAGGCGGGCAAAGTTCACTTGATCGCGAAACTGCAAAGGCTGGAGGCAACGGTTGTAAAAACTCCGCCGCCTACTTTTGTGGAGTGGCCCCTTGCTGTGGGTGAGTACATGAAGCGAAATGTTGAGTTGGCCATCGAGCACACGCCACCAGATGAGCCGAGACATGAATATATTCAGTCCGTGGCTAACGGCTGCTTGGTTGGAGACGATTATGTGCTCACATGCTCTGAGGCCTTGAACCTGGCTTGGAAGGTGGCAAACCACAAACGAGGTAAGGTGATTGCGTTGCTCGGAATGTGCCGCTACGACTTCGAGCCGGAGCCAGTCGACCCTGCAACTGGACTTGTGCTCTGCAAACTCACCACACGCAATGAGAAAAGCTATCAGCGGACACGAGAGATTTTCAAACAGCAGGATGTTGATTTCTTTGTTGAGCCACCAGTCAAGGAAGTGCCGAAGTGGACGATCACCCCTTGGCAAGGCCAAGAGTGCGGGTTTATTGTGCCCAGTGACAGCGAGGACAGCATGCGGCTAATGGAGTTAACTCCCTCTGATTTTGGAACGACAGTTATATCGCACTTCAGGCTTCCCAAGGAAGATGCGCTTAAGGTTTTCGTCACGGCCCCTTACGGTGGTAGAATCCGCGGATACGGCTCGGCCGTGTTCTCGCGAGATGCAACGTTGCTGGGGATCATTAGCGGCGTGGAAAAATATGAGTACGATGCTGGGCGGAGAGCCGTAGTAAAAACTTTGCTAGGGTTCCCCAGATTTACGAAGCCGAAACTTAAGCCCAAGGAGGAAAAGACCCCTGCCACTCCGTCAACCTGAACATCAACCTGAACAGCATTGCGAAGCCGACTTGCCTGGGGCATTCTGCCAGTCATATGAATCAGGATGATCTCCGCGCGTATTCCGTTCTGGTTAAGTGGCTGCTGGACCTGGCTGAGTCTCACTCCGCAACGACGAAGCTTTTCCTGGGTAGAATCGAAAACTTGGAGAAATCCCAAACGATTCGTGATGAAATCCTGCGACGGCTGGAGGCCGGAGAGCCTGCCGATGACTTGAAGGAAATACGGGGCCAACTCGCTGATATAAACGAGGAAGCTGCTATGGCGTCGGAGGCTTTGGCTGTTCCAGTTCGAGCGGCGCTAGCCCGTTCAGAGACTTTCCGTGAGCAAGCTGAGGCCATGCTGGCCCAGCTGGAGAAGACGCTCCCACCACTTACCCCGCCATCGCCTTCAAAGCCGTGGCCGGAACCTTAGACATCGCAACCGCACTTTCCGCGTTCAGGACGCCCTTGGCTATCTACTAAAACCGTTTTGACGTCCTCCGCCATATCCATGAATTTGCATTCCACGTTAATGCCTCATCAAGCCCGTTTTCAGCTATTATCGCGCGGAACAAAGTTTTTGATTGACACGTACTTGGTTTCGGTAAAAGGATTGCTGAAGTGCGACTGGAATTTAGGGCTTCCAGTCCAGTCGCTCAGGAACCATGCACAACAGGCGTATTGTCAGCTGCCGCCAAATGGAAGCCCGGACCTGCCAGACAGAAGGGCCGCTCAAGCGGTGTGATTTCAGTTCGCCTTTGTTTTTGTGCGAATCAACACCTAACACCGCCAGCCTATGAGAACCCTCTTCCGTTTATCGGTTATTTCTGTCGTAGTCGCTTTATCCCATTTGGTGGGTTTTAGCCAAACAAGCACGACACCTCTTCCCCTTGGCTCACCCGGTTCCGTTGGTGCCTACCCCGAAGTCTGGCAGAGCACCATCAAGGACTGGCATTCGACCGACTGGCAGACGACCGCAATGGTCACCAATCCAGTAACTGGCCACTTCGAGTCACAGGTGGTGCGAAAATTCACTGAGGTTGGTGGTGGTATCAACTACATCAATCCTTCAGGTCAGTGGCAACGGTCGGAAGACACCATCGAGATCAGCACGAATTCTGGCGGGGCCGTGGCTTTGCACGGACCGACGAAGGTTTATTTCAGTCCAACAGTCGGCTTGGACGGACCAACCATACGCATCGTCTCTTCGAGTGGCGTGGTCTTGCAGGTGAGGCCCATGGCCATCGATTACGTGGATGGCTCGGGCAACTCGGCGCTCCTAGCGAACATCAGACCGGATGCTACGGGCGAATTAGTGCCCCCGAATCGCGTTGTTTACAGGTCGATAACCACTAACGGCTTGGCCTGCGACCTAGTTTACACCTATACACATGGGGTTTTTGAAAGTGATTTGCTGATTTTATCACAGCCCGCCAAGACACCCGATATGCTTGGCTTGGACGCTTCAACCGCGAGGATTTCTCTGATCCACTTGGTTACCGGGCCGCTGCCGAATCTTACCGCCCTCGGAACTCCAACAGGCATCGCGGACGAGCGCATGGATTTCGCCGGACTTAGCTTCCCTCAGGGCTATGCCTTCTCGACCGGTGATTCGAGCGATGCGAGCGGGACGCCAAATCCTGGGACACCTGGGCAGGTGCAGATCCCCGGTGGCGCCAGCAGCAGCGACCGCATCCCCGTTGCCAAACGGATTATCCCGATTGGCCTAGGCCAGTGGGGCTTGGCTGAAGAGATGCTGTGGGAGGAAATTAAAACCAAGCTGGAGGCATTACCGCCTTACCGCCAGGGCGCCAGCCTTTCAACTCCGGCCCCGAGACCGGTCTTGGACGGGCAGACACCTCCGTCAAAGAAGAAAACGCCGCCGACGCCAAAACCGATGAAGATGGCCACCGCAGCTTACGGGCCTAAAGCTGTGGACCTCGACTTCATTACGGTATTCAATGCAACCAATTACACATTTGCCTCAGGACAGACATATTTTTTGAGCGGGCCTGTGACCTTTTCAGGAACCGTAAATTTCTACGGCTCTTGCGTCATCAAGGAAACCAACGGTGCCTCTTTGACTCTCAGTGGGCCGGTAAACTGTTACGGCACCGCAATGAATCCTTCGATCATAACCTCCTTCTCGGACTGGGCTTTCGGTGAGAACAGCCTGCCAGGCAGCACGGGCTATCCAAAGGTGTCCGGCAATCCTGCACTGAAGGTAACTTACGCGACGCTTGGGTTGAGCCTTACCGGTCTCAAAATCCGGTGGGCGCAGACCGCATTGGATGTGGAGGGCACTGGAAGCGGACCAATCCACGCACTGGCTAATTCATCTTTTGAGTGGAGCACCAACGGGATCGTCGCCAATGGGTGCACACTTAACATTTCGACTTCCTCCAAATGCACTGTGACCACGCCGACAAGCGGCACCGCAACCATTACAGGGTCTCTTCCGGATGAGTGCGGCGGCAGCGACAACGGTCTTCCGCAGAGTTGGGAGTTTGAATATTTCGGGACCACCGGAATCAGCGCCAGCGGCGATCCTGACGGAGATGGCCTGAGTAACCTAGCGGAATACACTGCCGGGACAAATCCCAACGTTTACGACGGGCCGAGGATTCAATCCCAGCCGCAAAGCCAGACGTTGGTTGTTGGCGACACGGCTAGTTTTAATGTTGGCGCGACCGGCACCGGGACGCTGAAATATCAATGGTATAAAGGTGGTCAGCCGATTTCAGGAGGAACCGCAAGCACATTTGCCGTGCTAAACATACAATTGAAAGACTGTGATAATTATTTCGTGGTCGTTACCAACTCGTATGGGGTCGTCAGCAGCTCGCTCGCATTTCTGAGCGTCGCCATCGCTACCAATGGGGTTCCGGCGCCGTATGGGATTGTGGCTTGGTGGCCGGGGAACGGAAATGCAAATGATGCGGTGAGCACGAACAACGGCAGTTTCAGCGGCACTTACATCAACGCCGAGGTTGGCCAGGGATTTAACGTGCAAAACTCCAGCACTTTCGTGAGGATCCCGGCTGCGCCTGCGCTCAACATTGGAACCAACAATGGCCTCACGGTGGAGGGTTGGATAGAAAACTATGACAACGTGCCACGGCCTGTTTTTGAATGGGGCACAACCAACTCTTATGGCGTTCTTGTTTGGGTAAATTGGCCATCCAGTGGGGTCCTCTACGCGGATGTGGTCGATACCAGCGGTGGTTATCACAGCTTCCAGAGCGGCGGGCCGCGTTTCACCGCCAACAGCTTCCTGCACGTCGCATTGACCTACGATAAAACATCAGGGACGGGCACACTCTATTTGAATGGGGCCGTGGTTGCCACAAGTGCGATCGGCACCATAACGCCGCAGACTTCGTTTGATTTTTACCTCGGTTACCGCCCTTACTCGACGGGAACCCCTTTCAACGGAATCGTTGATGAGGCGAGCCTCTATAACCGGGTTTTGGAGCCAAATGAGATATTAGGCATCTACACTGCGGGAAGCTATGGCAAACTCTATCCGATGGTCGCAGCTCCGACGATTACTTCCGATCCGCAAGGGACGGTGGGTGTACCTCCAGGGAGCACGACGAATTTCACCGTTACGGCCTCAGGGCCAACACCCTTTGGCTACCAGTGGATGTTCAACGGCAACCCTATTGCCGGAGCAACCGCAAGCAGTTACACGATTACCAATGTTCAGCTTGCTAATCGCGGGCTTTATTCTGTTGTTGTGGCCAATACCGGTGGAAGCACACGAAGCCGTAATGCCTACCTGTCGCTCAGCACCGACGCTTACAATTATGCCATAATCCCCTCAAACATTATTAGCTGGTGGCGGGCCGAGGGAAATGCCAACGACACCTGGGGGACAAATAACGGTCAGTGGCAGGGAACAGCCAATTACACGAATGGGGAAGTGGCGCAGGGGTTCAGGTTTAATGGCACGTCAGGCAATTATGTGCAAATTGCAGACAGCGGTTCGCTTCAATTGACGAATCAGTTTACGCTGGAGTTTTGGTATAATGACACCGGTCTAGCCAATGGAGCTTATGGAGGAATGGTCGCTAAACGACCGCTTTACGGCGCCTGCAATTTCGGCATTTCCATGCTAGCCGGGACACCCAACGAGGAATTGCTGATTTACTTTTTGGATCCTAATTACAACAGCGGGAACTATCAGGCGATTTATTACACGTGGCAGCCAGCGCGAGCTTATTCTCATCATGTGGCTGCGACGTTCAATCAAATCAACGCGACGCAAATTGAAATAAAGCTGTATGTTGACAGTCTGCTGGCCGCCGACCAAACCTTCTCTGGAAACCTGACGAACACGCTCAGCACGGCTCCCGTTACCATCGGAGCTTCCAATTACAACGGGGAATGGTTTGTCGGCATGCTCGACGAGGTCTCCATCTATTCGAGGGCACTGAACATCAACGAGATCAGCAACATTTATAATGCGACAGTTAGCGGCAAAAGCTATATTCCCATAACAATTGGCACGCAGCCGCAGAGCACTAACATCCTGCAGGGCTCGACATTGGCTTTGTTTACGCTCGAATCAGGCACCTTGCCGATGACCTTTCAATGGCGATTCAACGGTAGCCCCATTGCTGGAGTATCAGTGGACGAGATGTGGATAACAAACATTCAACCGGCGAACGCGGGAGATTACGTCCTGGTCGCCAGCAATGTGGTCGGCGCAGTTACTAGCGCGGTCGCGGTCGTCAACGTGCTTTGTCCGCCCTCGATCGTTGTTCCGCCTGCCAACCAGGAGGCGCCTCTTTTTGCCAATCTGACCTTTACGGTGACGGCCTCCGGCACACCGCTGCTGAGCTATCAGTGGAATTTGGACGGACTGCCCATTCCAGGTGCCACCAACAACACTTTCAACATTCCCAACGTCCAGCTTGCCAATTATGGAAATTATTCCGTGCTGGTCACCAATCTTTATGGAACGGCGCTCAGCACTAACGCCGCTCTCAGCTATGCCAGTCCCTGCACCCCGGCACCGTCCGGCATTGTCGCTTGGTGGCCTGCGGAAGCCAATGCCACCGATGTCATCGGCACGAATAACGGCATCTTTGCCGGAGCCTATACGAACGGCGAAGCTGGTCAGGCATTCACGATTACCAACGGCAGCACGGTCGTCCGAATTCCGGCGACTGGATCCCTAAATGTGGGCGCAGGCGGAGGACTGACCGTGGAGGGTTGGATTTACCCATAAGATAACGCGGCTCACCCCTTGTTCGAGTGGGGGCCGACCAATAGCTACGGGTTGCACGTGTGGCAATTCACCGATGGGTCTTTCTACGCAAATCTCGCTGACACCGGCGGCGTTAACCATATTGTTCAGACTGGAGCCAATCTCGTTCAGACAAACCTCTTTCAACACCTGGCCCTTACTTACGATAAGACCTCCGGGATCGCCCGAATCTACGTAAATGGAACTCAACAGGCATCGGCTTCAATGGGCGCTATCACGCCCCAAACATCGCCCGACTTTTACCTTGGTTACCGGCCAATCACGGTGAATGGAAGTCCAACTAACCTCAATGGTCTGAGCTTTAACGGCATCATCGATGAAACAACCATTTATAACCGAGCCTTGTCCGCAGGCGAGATCCAGTCGATTTACTACGCCACCAGTGCGGGCAAATGCCTGACGCCTCCGGCCGGTTCCCTTTGGGTAAACATCACCAGCCCCACGAACGTGCAATCTTTTATTGATCCATCGAGCATTCCACTCCAGGCAGCCGTTTACGACAACACAGGAACCAGCCTGACGGTTAAGTTCTATGCCCACCTTACCAACTCCACGACGCTCTTGATTGGGACAGCGACACAAGCAAGCAACAGCGTGTATTACAATCTGACCTGGAACAACGCCCATTATGGCAATTACCCGATTACCGTTCAGGCGGTGGACAATCTCGGTCTATCCAACTCGGCTGTTGGCGTGTTCACAGTGCTACCGACCAACAATCCCCCAATCGTTAACATCACCTACCCGACGAGCAACAGCGTCTTCGCAGCGGGCTCAGACATCACCATCACGGCCACAGCTTTGCCGGGGACAAACGGGGGCACGGTGACAAACGTCGAGTTTTTCGTGAATGATCAGCCGGTCGGAAATGATTTTCGCAGCCCCTATAGCGTCACCATCTGCTGCTGGAAACCCGGTAATTACGTGCTTCAGGCCATCGCCAGCGATACAAATCGTGCGGCACAGATCTCGGCTCCCATTAACATCACTGTAGCCGCCTCGGTGCCTTCCGATGCTGGCGGTTTTTGGGACCCGAACTTTGCTTTAGGTGGAACAAGCTCCTTCACCAGCATCAACTCGATGCTCGCCAGTGGCCCTAACCTGTTTGTTGGAGGTGTTTTTAACCAAAACACGCTTCCATCAGATGGTATCCTGCGGTGGGACGGAACAAATTGGTATGGCATGGGATTGGCCAGCATCGCTCCCGTCAACGCTATTGCCCAAATCGGCGGCACAATTTACATCGGCGGCCACAACATATCAGGACCAGGCATCCCTGCAATCAAGCAGTGGGACGGAAATACAGGCTGGACTCAGTTAGGCACGAATATGCTGGAAGGCTCAAGTATCTTTGCCCTTGTAGTTGTTAATTCCGAGCTTTACTGCGGAGGTGACTTCCCGCAAGCGGGTGCTGACACAAATACAACTTACATCGCGAGGTTTAATACGGTTAGCAATCTTTGGGAACACGTTGGGCCGCTTACCAACGGTTTAAATGCACCAGTTTATGCCATGGCTTACGTGAATGGGCACCTTTACGCGGGAGGAGCCTTTACCAATGTCGGAAGCCAGTTAAACGCGAGCTACGTCGCGATGCTAAATGGGAATGATTGGGTGCCGTTAGGGACAGGGCTTGGAACCAACATCAGTGGTGCTCCGGGCCAAGTTTATGCCATGGCATCTTGTGGCACAAACCTCTTCGTAGGTGGAGATTTCACCAGCGCAGGCGGCAATACCAATGCGCAGGGAATTGCGCGTTGGAACGGTGTAAATTGGGCACCAATCCACGCTGGACTGACGGCGAATACGAATCTCGGCGCTTACCCTTGGATCAATCTGATCGTAAGATCGATTTCAACAAGGGGCGACACGATTTATGTCGGCGGACAATTTGGCGGCACACAACCGACGCCAACGAATCTGGCATACCAAATTGCGCGAGCCACCTGGAACGAGCAACAGCAGGACTGGACATGGGAACCTCTGGACGTGGGGGTTTACGGTGCGCTCGATGCGAATGGCTTGCCACAAAGTGGAATTGTCAACGCAAGTGCGATTGTGAATGGACCATCTCCAAGCAGCTACGATCTTTATGTCGGGGGCCAATTCATCAAATCAGGTTTCTCCGAAAAACAAGATTTCAATCTGGCTCGTTGGAGCGTGGGCAAGCCGTATCCAACAAACGTGCCGACCGTGGTCGTCACGGGCCCCGTCGCGGACACAATTTTCACAAACCCGCCGACATCGAGCATCACTTTCACTGCCGCGCCTTCGCCTAGCACTAGTGTGTCGGTGGCGTTCTACGTGGATGGCCAGCCGTTTGGTTCGGCTGTAAACGGACCCTTTACGGTCACTGGACCAATGCCTACCGCGGGATCGCATCTTGTTAGCGCGGTGGTAAACATTTCCGGTGACGGGGTTTTCAAAAGCTCCTCGAAATCAGTTCCGTTCAAAGTTGTTAACAGCGGGACCAACATTCAAGCAAATGACGATTTCTTTGTTGTTTATGCTGGCTCGCCGCCAACCTTGCTGCCGGTGTTAGCCAATGATCTTGGGACGGGTATTAAGGTAAGCGCGGTAAGCATGTCTGCCACGGTCGCGCTTGACACCCCAAGCCTTGGGACAGCGGCGATTTCTTACGATGGAAGCGCCCTGGTGTTTACTCCGCTTCCGAATTATTTCGGCACCAATATCCTCAGCTACGCCATCACGAACAGCTCAGGTCAGGCCGACCAGGCGTCGGTGACGGTGGATGTGCAGGCTAAGCCCTTTGTTCAGATCACCAATCCACCAGGGTTCACCGTTTTCACAAACAGCGCCAGCTTCACACTCTCTGGCACAGCCGTTGATTACGATGGAACGATTACGGGAGTCAAGATCTTCACCAACGGAGTCCAATATGGCTCAACCCTGAGTCCCAACAGCTCAGGCGTCTTCAGCGCCAGTTGGTCGCAAACCAACGCCGGGTTCTACACTTTTGTCGCCACTGCCACCGACAATGACCGGAACACCAGTTCGTCGCTCCCGGTGACCGTGGAAATCATGTTGGTCAACA
>Ga0206950_1228_pt1 | contig 9991 bp, 11 predicted proteins | sample Alteio_BWOrgHeat_41_FD_152954 | JGI IMG/M metagenome (GOLD analysis project Ga0206950, IMG submission 152954) | Enriched cells from forest soil in Barre Woods Harvard Forest LTER site, Petersham, Massachusetts, United States -... | ecosystem: Environmental > Terrestrial > Soil > Temperate forest > O... | reverse complement strand
GGCGGTACGTGACACGGGTAAACCGGCGAATATCCAGAGGCTAGGAGGGCAAGGAAGGCAGGCTGCGGCCTTTCGAGGTGGAACGTCACTGTCTCGTCTTGCGTGCTGATCTCTTTTAGATTGCGATACCAGGCCTTGCGCGGGTTTGCCCGCAGCTTATCCGTACCCGTGCCGAGGATGAGGTCCCAGGTGCATTTGACGTCCGCGGCGCTAAACGACTTGCCGTCATGCCAACTCACACCCTGCCGAAGCTGAAAGGTAAGTGCGGTCATATCGGCATTCCAAGACCACTTCGTCGCTAGATCGGGCACAATTGTCGACAAACTGTTCTGGGCAATATGCTGGTCGAACATCACTAGGTTGTTGAACACGGCCATCATCGGATTCTGGGCCGAGTTGAGTGCCTCCTCGTGGATCGACATGCTTGCCGGGCTGTCATACAAAAAAACTCGGAGAACACCGCCCCGCTTTTCCGCGAATGCCGAAGTGACCGCTAGCAGCGTAACTAGCCCAGCAGCTGCGCATCGCAGCAGAAATCTTTGCATATGCCCTGCTCTCGAGGCGGGTTTTAGTGCGATTATCGGTCGAGCCATACGTCGGTCAAATCCTGGCCAATGAAATGGCTTGGGGTGATACTCCAGCCCCTTACCTTCGTGCTCATGGCCACGATCCGATTCCACCAAAGCAGGGGAACGGTATACGCCTCGGTCAACGCGCGGCGCTCAAACGCTCGAACGATTTTGATTCGTTGCCGTTGATCGACGGTCATTGCCTGCCCGATGAATAGTGCATCGAGAAAGCGATCTGTCGACCCCGAGTAGTTAACCGGCGATAGATCTTGAGAAACGTACTTCGTCATTTGTATTATTGGATCATCGTAATAATCACCGGAAAAATCCAACGCGATATCAAAATCCCGACCGTCAACAATTTTCTGCCAATCTGATATTTTCTGCCGGTTTTGAGTGGTGTTGACCCCAATCTCCTGCCAACTTGCCGCCAATAAATCGGCACCGGCATAGTGTGGTATCGGAATATCACGCACCAGCACGTTGACAGTGAGGTTGTGAACGCCCGCCTCGGCAAGGAGCCTCTTCGCTTCAGCTCGAGACGCGGCAATATCGTGGGAGAAGCCGGGGAGCGTCACCAACTCGGCTTCGGGCGTCGCCAAATTCGAGCCCGGCCGCATCAGGCCGCCAACATATTTCAGAAAGGTCGAGGCCTGGAGTTGCTGTGCTGCACCCCAGCGATCAATAGCCAGCGACAGCGCCCGGCGCACTCGTGGGTCGTTGAACGGCGGGCGCTGCGTGTTGAAAACGACCATAAGATTGGAGAGCCACGGGCTCTCACTCACGGTAAATTTTCCTCCCAGCGCCTGCAATTGATCTCGCTGCGCCGGGGTCACTCCGCGAAACTCGGCCATGATTTGGCCGGCCTCATACGCCTTCATAATAGACCCAGCGTTCATGAAAATGGCTTTGTATCCGTCAAGGTAAGGGTGGCCGGCAAGAAAATATCGGTCCCATTTACGGCCCGCCCAATACTGACCTTTGACGTGCTCAACAAAAACAAAGGGGCCTGTACCAAGCACATGTGTCTCTGGATAATGCGGGTCTCCGGCGAGTTTGGCGGCGCTGTAAATGCAATTCCACGGCGACGCGAAGCTCGCCAACATTTCTGCTTGCGGCCATTGTAAATGAAATATGACGGTGGTCGCATCCGGCGTATCGATGCTGGATATCACTCCATAATCGACCTGACGCGCCGAAACAATTCCGACGGGCGGATGAACGATCCGCTCATAACTTGCCTTGACGTCGGCCGATGTCAACTTAGACCCATCATGAAAATACACATTCGGGCGCAGCTTAAACGCGTATGTCAGATTATCAGGAGATATCTGCCAGGACTCGGCAAGGTCGCCGATTATTTGTGGATAATTGGCCGCGTCGAATTTAAGCAACGTAGAATAATGGGGGGCGACCGGATGCAAGAATGCAAATGATATGGCGCTGTGACAGTCATAGCTCGTGGGTTCTGCGGTAACGGCAAATTCAAGTATGCCACCCTTTTTTAGGTCATCGCCGTAAGCCTTTGTGATAACAAGCAGAACGATTGAAAGAACAATGCCGGTTGCGCGGAGAGATCGTGTCAAACAATTCCTCCAAGATCCGAAGTGTGATAGGGCACAGTTCCTTGCGTCAACGTTCCGGCTTCTGGGTCTGCTGCCAGTTTTGGAACTGCTGAAATAACGTGGCCTTCTCGGCGTCGGTCATCGGTTTCCCCCCGGCCGCCTGACGCCGCTCGTCAATAAAGCGGGCGAACATATCTTTTAGTTTATTGGGATCTTGAATCGAGCTGACGCGGGCGTTACGTTGCAACCACTGCGTAGCAGAGTCGTGACGACGTAATGTTGGAAATTCCGCTGCTAAGTTAACTTCGGTCCACTTTGTATGATACCCTGGTCCTAACAACGATTGAAACCCGGTGAAAAAGACATCTACGAAATTAGCGATATTATTATAGCGATCAGGGATTTGACGAAGATCGGCGGCCAGCAGAATGCTACCTACTGCGATGGTATCTATAGGCTGGTCCGGTTTGACCAGGCCCGGATAGTCGGCTGAGGTTAGACGTGTTGGCGCGTAGGCGGTGTTCTGCGTTGCGTCAAACGGTATGGGCAGAAAGTGCAATCCATCTTCGGGGCTCAGGCCAACAAAAAGTGGGGCTGGTTTGCCTGTAACAAACGTGATCGCGGCAATATCGCCTTTGCGCAATTTGTCCAGCGCGACTTGTTGGGCGTCATGAGTAACGGTAACACGGAGCTTCAATTGATCGAAGAGGCGGCCGGCGGTTATATCTGTACCGCTCCCAGGAAGATCAACGTTTACCTTCTGGTCGGAAAGATCCGATATGACTTTAATGTCCGGGCGTGTGAGTAAGTGAAATTCCTCATTGTAAAGTTTTGTGATGTAGGTTAGCGAATCAATGCCAGGAATCACTTGATGAGTTTTAGCATCATCGAGGACATCTGCTTGTACGATTGCTAGATCAATCCCGCGAAGGTACCTAAGGTCTGTAATGTTTTTCAAAGAGCTCTTGCCAACAATGGGAACCACCCGCCGGGTTGCTCCATCATCTACTAAGCGCGCAAGGTCTTCGGCAATCCGCACTGAGATGCCATCAGACCCTGTAGTTTCTAATTCGACTACTCCACGGTTTATAGCCGCCGCCTGCTGACCGAACGCTGTTGGCGTCGAGAAGGTAACTGCAACGCACCCCGCAATTAACACTGCGGATGACAGACTTGACTGGTTCATTGCACAGCTAGTCCTGTCCCGCTTCTGTGCTCTTTAACAAAACTTTAGCCTCCCCTGCTCCGAGCTCGCTAGCGCGTCGGTACCAACGTGCGGCCAGGGTCCGATTGCTGTGTACTCCGATCAAACCAGCCCGCGCGAGAAATAGCGGATCGTAGGACCCACCTAACCGGAGCGCAGCCGTAGCGTCTCCGGCTATCGCCGCCCTCTCGTAAAAAAGCCGCGCGGAAGCAACATCGCCCGCCGCGAGCAATGCGTCCCCGCGTTGTAGTAAAGCCGGTACGTCCGCGGGGGAAACAGGTGCCTCGATCGGAACGATGGCGGGCGCGGCCGCGATGACAGCCGCCTTTTCCGTCGGCGGCGCGCTGGGTATGATGATCGTTGGCCTCGTGTCCCCGGGAAGCCCAGCCGATGCGACCTCGCCCGCCCTGAGCAATGTGTCCCCGCCCTGCAGTAAATCCACCACCTCCGAGGGAGTAACGGGCGCCTCGGTTGGAACGATGGCGGGCGCGGCCGCAATGGCCGTAACAATTTCCAGCGGCGCCGTATTGGGCATGGTGAACGTCGGCCCCGTGTCCACGTTAAGTCCACCCAATGCGACCGGAGCTGAGAGGGCAGCCTCGGAGAATCCAGCCGCGACCGCAGCTGTTGCTAGTGTCGGAGGTGAAACGACGGCGGGCTGGAGCATGGCAGCACGATATTCATCAGCTGGGCGGTGCGCGCGCCAAAGGGGGCCGGTGCCCGCTGTGACGACGACCGCAGCCGTGAGGACGAGAATCGCACGAGTTGCAACCGCAGCAGGTGATAAACGCGTTCTCAACTGAAGGCCTGAGCCCGCGCTAGGAGATTGCCCTAATTCGGCAGGAGAGATCAGCCGTGGATCGTCCGTGGTGTCGGTGACAGCTTCGTGATGGATGTCGACGTTGGCCGCCCGAACTACGGCGGTGGGCTCAGTCGCTTCCGCTTCAGGTGTGGCCTGCGTGGGTACCGTCTGCACCCGTCGCAGAAGTGGCCGGTCATCCCCGTCAGCGCCTACCAACTCGTTGAATATAACGGGGGCGCGTTCAGGCCGATCGAGATAAACATCGACACCGGGCGGCCGCTGCAGCGGGGTCCCTGCGGAGGTGTTCTGCTGGAGTTCAACCGAAACTTGCTGCGCTTCCGGAAGTTCATTGATCGCCGACGCAGCTCCCCCGCTCTCCCGGCGGTTTTCCGCCTCATGGACGGAGCACATTGCCCGGCCCACAATAATCACCCCTACCGGCTCACCGAGACGAAGTAATTCTCTCTGCACTAGACTGATTGCTTCTTCATTCTTCGCAGACATCTGATCCGCAAGCTGCTTGTATAGCCGTGATGTCTTGTCGGATGACCTTCTCGTAGTCTTCATCAAAAGTTCCAATCGGATCGATCGTCCTCACCAAATTTGACATCATTTCTTGCGCAAGATACCTAGACCGGCCGCCGCAGCGGCCCTCTTCTTGCGCAAGATACCTAGACCGGCCGCCGCAGCGGCCCTCTCAATTTTACTCTTGGTCTGACTGTTCTACCGGTCAACTATCAATAGGTAGTATTCTGTCGGCTAAAAGGTAGTACTCAATTCAGCGGTCAATAAACTCGCGTAATCACGACAAATCGGTACCGAGATTGTCTCCATGCGCCTTGCGGGTGCGGGGTTCTGCAGTGGCGATGAACGGTTGGAATCGGCGGATTGTGTTGAAAAACTGGGTGTTGCGCGGGTTGAGGGCGGCTGATTCACTCCGGTCGTTGGGAGACTGGGGTGCTGCCAATGATGGGGGAACGTCAGATCGGGCAGGAACGCCTGGAAGACGCGTTTTCCCGAGTTTCTTAAGTCCATCACGCGCGGCAAACTGACGGCCGACGCAGAGGTCGCCGAGAAGCTTCACCAACGGGCGTGCGGCTATTCGCACCCAGCGGTCAAGATCATGCAGTACGAGGGGCAGCCTATCGAGGTCGAGTATACCCAATACTATTTGCCTCAAAGGGAGTTACTTCGGCTGAGAGAACTTCGGCTTGGGGCAAAGGCCGAGGGTCTGCTGTGGGGCATGACCGGAAGACCACGAGATCGGCTACTTGGCACCGATTCAGTACTTTGGCACCTTCGATCGAATGCTTTGCGTTGATAGTGTAGACGTCAAAGAGTTGGATAACGCGCTGGAGCTTGCTTAAGGGGCCGAAGCTAAGTGAAGCGGTCCCGCACAGATATCAACAATTCGAGTGGTATTTTGGGCGCGCCCCGATAAAAGGTTTCTATCCACGGCCGAATTACGCTTGACGGTGGCAGATTCCGCGGAAGATCAATAGCTTAACCGATTTCGCTCAAAATATAGGCAAACAATAAATCGCCGCAGAATCGCTGGAGTGTTACCGTCGGGTGACACACTTATTCACGAACTTATCCACAGGAATAGCGGACAGCGTGCGGAGCAGTCCACTAACCTCATGGTAGATCAACCACTTATGCTGCTGCCCACTTGATCGACACCTCGGCCCGCCCCTTCCAGTATCTTGGTATACGGTTTGACGCCGGCCGTCGCCAGCATCGCCGCGGTCAGCTCTAGTATAGAATTCGTAGTTGATTTGATTGGCTTTTGTTGCACCGCTAATTTGAGTCGGTATCCTTTGGATCGCGTCCTCTGAAGCATGCGTATTGGCGAGACCTCGGGCGTGTAGCTCACGCCCGACGCGTTCGTGCACGGTCGCACAAGTCGCCCTGGGGTTATGGTTAATGGCTCGTTAACGGTTCGACCTGCACGCTGTGAGATGCCGTGACCAAACGATACTTCATCAAGCGCGTGCCGAAGGTCGCCGAAATTATCGCGGCGCAGCAACGCCGCCGCCAGCTTTTCGAGCATCGCGAAGGTCGACCCCAGCACGAACCGCAGTTCGTTGCAGACGACGGCATTCCATGGTCGGCCATCATCGAGGCTGCCGATCGGGTTCGATTAGCGGAGGTCGCTATCTGGCACGTGGAGAGGGGTGCGCCGAACTTTACGCCCGACTGCGGCCTTTCAGTTGGCTCCTCGCCGCAAATGATCGGATTTGACGACGACTAGGGACGGGATACCACGCCCCGGCTGGCGCCGATCAAGGCGGCGCTGGCGGACGAGATACCGAAGTCGCCCGGTAGGAAGCGACCGCGCTAAGAAGGCCAGACGGTAAGGGTACCGGCGCGCGGCGGTACCCTAATTTCGTCACCGGTGGTCGCGTTGACGAGGATGGTGGACGTGGATCCTGCGCGCTAGCTGCTGCCATCGCTATGTAAGGAGGGGTGCGCTCGTCGCCGTCGCCGTTGATGAAACGGCCGTAAGCCAAGACGTCGTGCCCGACGCCCCATGCGGTGACGACGAGGGTTACGGCGACTAGTGGCTTGTATGGGCGCATGTTGTGGGTGCCTTCGACTAAGACACGCTCTATCTGGTATGGACGGATTAGCCGATCAAGGGCACCGAGCTGCGCTAGCTATAGCGCCCCGGCGGCTCCGGCCGTCGCGCTGGGGTTTTCGTTTTGCCAAAAGGGATTCGGCCGTCGATTTCCTTCTAACCGGGATCGTTGATCGGCGGTGGGGATGAATTTGACCCCGCGGAACGTTCTCTGTTTTCACCATTGATCGGAGATTAGGTTATGCGACGATTCGGATGGCTTCTGGCGCTCGTGATTATTGCGGGCCTGCCCAATCTGGCTCATGCCCAAAATGGCCCCTCGAACAATTGGGGTTGGGGTTGGGGGTATTATCCCCATCCTGCTAATGCCGTCGGTCCCTGGAACAACTGGGGTTGGGGTTGGGAACGTCACGATTGGGATCGTGACCGCCGTGATGATCGAGATCGGCATGATCACGACGACCATGACCGTGACCATGACCGTCGCTAAATGGAGACCCACCTCACGCTAACCTCGGCGCGCCCCTTCCACCGGCACGACTTGCATTTGAGCCGGCGCTTGAGGTCGAGGATCTTCGTGTAAGGCTTGACGCCGGCCGTCGCCAACATGGCGGCGGTCAGGTGCTCGGTGTGACAGCAGGCGCACTCGACGATGACCCAATCGTCCGGCCCGATGTCTTCCGCACGACAATCGTACAGTGGCCGCACCATCACGACGCTCCGCGTTCGCGATCCGTTCCCCGCGAAGAAACGGCAACGAGGCACATGTCGTCAAGGCCGATCGCAAGCCAACTACTGGTAGCGCTCGACCGAAATCGTTAAAACCGATTCGCGTTGTTGCCGCTTACGCGCGGCGCGTCGAACGTACGGGGTACAGCGGTGGTTCGGTCCGAACTCGTATCGAAGCTGGCAGCGAGAAGTTCGCATCTATCGCCAGGCGTCGTTGAGAAGATCGTCGACACAATCTTTGACCAGATCGTCGCCGCTCTCTCGCGTGGGGATAAGGTCAAGTTGCGCGGCTTCGGAACCTTCTCGACAAGGGCGCGGCCCGCGTTTGTAGCGCGCAATCCCCGCAGCGGCGCCGAGGTGGAGGTCCCGACCAGGTTCTCTACTCATTTCAAGCCAAGTGGCCAGATGCATTCGCGGCTCAACGGGTGATGCCCCAAGATCGAATTCACCCTGGACCGCGTCGCCCCTGGGGGGCCAGGTCGGATATGCGGGCTACGTACATGCGCACCACACGACCATAGGCTCAACTTATGCCGCATAATCCTCCCCAGGACGCGGCCCATTCTCTGTCAAAAGCACACAAACGGAGTTATATGCGCCGATCCACGCAAAAGGGGATCCCCCCATGACCCTGCGGAAAAGGCATCAGCAAGCCAACGACGGGCGACGATCGTTCGCTCGCTTCGCGGTTTGTTTGATCGTCGCGTTTGGCCTCGGAGGGTGCGTGGCGGCCGGCGATGAACACGGCCGCATAGTCTCGCGCGTTACGACCTTCACCCTACCCGCGGCGATGATCGCGGCAAACTCGTGGTGCGGCCGATACGGCCTCAACGCCCAGGAGACGCGGATGCGGGATTTTGGAAACGGCGACATGGAGTTTGCCTGCGTTCGGTAGCGCGCCGCTAATTTAGCCCATGCCTTAGATCGACCTCACAGACGAGGAGGAACGGCACGCGCTCGCGCCGCGACTGGCGCCGATTTGCGCCCGCTGACGAGACACCCTCGCCGCCGGGGCGGAAGGGCTGCTGAATCAGAAGGCTGCTCTTGCTGCGGCAATGAACTGCCCACCAGGACGCCCCATTTCGACAAGCACATCGTTCAGATCGACGTTCATCCTAATGCGATTCTTTGGCCATCCCCCGGGATGGAAGACCTCAAGACCGGTACCTGGCTCGATCTCAGTGGACCCGAAGTCGAGCTGCCGCGGCCGCGCCCGGCACCAGCTGCTGCCGCTCCGGTGGGACGGCGCAAGAAGGCCGGATAGCGGACTAACGCGTTGTGTTTATGTAGAGCTCTGTCGCCAGATCTTTCCGAACGTCGCCTTTGGGTATGTGAGCCGGGGCAGTGGCCTCGCCGACCGCGTGCCTCAGGTCAACAGGATTTGGTGTCCGAAGGCTCGGGTCGCCTTCCGCAGAGAACGAACCCGGCTGGAGCCATTTCTCATAACAAGTTGTGCGTGCCGCGGCCTTGAAGCGGTTGAAGTCGTGGTTTTCAAAATAGCACCGAGCGAGCGCGGTTTGCCGTGCCACGTCACCAGGATTGATCTCTCTCCATAGTTTGAGGATCTCGTCTCGCTCGACCACGCCCGCTAAACTCGCTACCACTAGCAGCACGGCCACGGGATGAATTCGCATATCCCCCCATCCTCCGGGCACAGCCGCACCTCTCCCGGGTCGTCGCCCCGTCGCCTAGTTTACTGCTAACGTCTTCGTCCAACCAATTAGGAGGCCAGAGCTTTCGAAAGGCACGGTTTTGGCCCGGAGCCGAAGTAGCCCGAGCGACGAATCCCCCACGAAAAGCCTATTTCCGATCGGTGTTCACGTTGACTAAATCCGATAGCCCAGCCTGATAATCACCGAGGCCGTGCGCCGTTTGGAAAGCACGGATGTCGGCCGGTCACTGGCGGAGGACGTGCGTAAGAAGGCCAAGACGAAGGTTAAGGCAGGCCAGGGCGACCGCGCCCGGTGAACCGCGTCGAATTAGTATCATGCTATGCGCGGGCGGACCCCACCAGCTGGCGAATAACGTCGCCGACCGCTTGTTGAAGTTTCTCGTTCTGGATTTTGCTGAAACTGTGCGCGAATTCCATCAGCAAGCGCTCACGCTGGCCGAGCGGTGTCTGGCCGCCGAGTTCCTCGAAAAAATAGGAGATGGGCGTCTCCAGTGCCCGGGCGATTACATACATCATCCCCGCCGAAACGCGATCGGCGCCGGTTTCGTAATTGTGAACCTGTTGGGTGGTCACGCCGATCATTTCGGCGAGCTGACGTCCGAATAGGCCCATGAAAAGACGACGGTCACGGATGCGCCCGCCGATGTGGGCATCGACGGTTGTTCGGCTCTTCTTCAAGATCATCATCCCCCCGCTTGTGTGTTAGGAGAAGAGCCCGCCGCGGGGGATCGCTGCGGGCTCACTTCCACCGGTCAGAGGAAGGGCACGGGGAGAATGGGGTCGCCCCGCGCCAATACCTACAATGCCATGAAACCGTAGCGCGAAAAAGCATCATTTCGTGCCGACCAGCGACCGACGCCGAGATCAGT
>Ga0206950_1227_pt1 | contig 10008 bp, 7 predicted proteins | sample Alteio_BWOrgHeat_41_FD_152954 | JGI IMG/M metagenome (GOLD analysis project Ga0206950, IMG submission 152954) | Enriched cells from forest soil in Barre Woods Harvard Forest LTER site, Petersham, Massachusetts, United States -... | ecosystem: Environmental > Terrestrial > Soil > Temperate forest > O... | reverse complement strand
ATTGTTCTTCATCATCCCGGTCAACATGCGGGCGAAGTTCCTGCTGTTGTTCGAAGGTCTCCTCACATTGTTCGGGATTGCGTTTCCGTTTGGTGCGGTGGCGAATGCCGCTCACCTCGGAGGCATGTTGACTGGCATGTTTTTTGTCCGGTATGCGATGCATTGGAATTTTCACTGGCCGACCCTGCGCCGCGGCCGGGGCGCCCCGCCGCGCCGCCTGGTCAAGGTCGGTTCCACCAGTTCCGCCCGCTGGGGCCGCGCTAAGTCCAACCCGGAGGCGGAAGTGCCCGCCGAAGATTTCCTAAGCCGCGAGGTAGATCCCATTCTGGACAAAATCTCCGCACACGGAATTCAAAGCCTGACCGATCGCGAACGGCGCATTCTCGAAGCCGCGCGTGAGCGGATGGGCAAACGCTGATTTTTCGGTTCAAAAGCCTTCGGCGCGCGGACATTCCTGTCCGCAGCAATGCCCGAATAGGGAACGCTTTATGTCGTTGGATTCCATAGCGGAGCGGAGCGCTGAGATGTTCGTCAAATGCTTTGGGCATCCACCTCGCTGGAAAGCCGCAGCGCCTGGCCGGGTCAATCTGATCGGCGAGCATACCGACTACAATGAAGGTTTTGTTTTGCCGATGGCCATCGATCGCTACACGATTCTGGCAGGGGATCGGAACACCAAGCGCGAGGTGACCCTGCACAGCGTGACCACCGGGGAAACGGCCAACTTCAGTGTTCGCGCCCCTGTGCAGCCAGGCCAGCCCAGTTGGTCCAATTACGTGCGGGGCGTCGTAGCCGGATTCCAGGAACGCGGCTTCAAGGTCAGCGGGTTCGACGCCATCATCGATTCGACGGTGCCGTTCGGCGGCGGGGTTTCCAGCAGCGCGGCCCTCGAAGTCGCCACCGCAACCTTGCTGGAAGCGTTGACCGGGCAGAAACTCGATCCGATTGAGAAGGCTTTGTTGTGCCAGAAGGCCGAGCACGCGTTTGCCGGTGTGCCCTGCGGAATCATGGATCAGTTCACTTCCGTCCTCGCCCAGCAGGATCACGCACTGCTGTTGGATTGCCGCTCGCGCAAGGCAACGCCGGTGCGGATGACCGACTCGGCCATTACCGTGCTGATCATCAATTCAAACGTGCGCCACAAGTTGGTAGACGGTGTTTACGCCAGCCGCCGGAAGCAATGTGAGGAAGCCGCTCGGATATTGAAGGTCACCGCTTTGCGCGACGCGACGCTTCCGGATCTTGAGGCCGCTCGCGCGGCGCTGGACCCGGTGGTTTTTCGCCGGGCGCGCCACGTCATCACGGAGAACGAGCGGACTTTGCAGGCAGCCCGCTTCATCCAGGCGGGTGATTGGCCAAAGGTTGGAGAACTCATGTATGCCAGCCATGCTTCGCTCCGCGACGATTACCAGGTCAGTTGCCTCGAGTTGGACACCATCGTTGAGTGCGCCCAATCCTTGGGGGAACCTGGAGGCGTGATTGGCTGCCGCATGACAGGAGCTGGTTTCGGCGGGTGCGCCGTAACCCTGGTCCGGACGTCAGCCGTTCAAACTATTGGACGCAAAATCCAGGAGAGCTACGAACATAAGACGGGAACCATGCCGACCATATTTTCGTCCCGCCCGGGCGGCGGCGCGCGGATTGTTAAACCTTGAAGAGCAGTTGAAGACGAGTAAACAACGGATGAACCCGGCGCGGCAGAGCCGCAGCCGAATCGTTAATACGTTGAAACGTTAAAGCGTGAACCGTCAAAACGCTAAGAATTTGCGCAAGCTGCCGACATTTTCACGCATAGTAGTACAGATTACAGATGAACACGGGGGTTGAAGCGCCTCGGTTGGCACAGCGGCCTGAGCGGTTTGCTATTTCGCAGAGGGGCTAACTACGACGATCATGAACGTGCCGGGTTTTGGACGGGGTCGAGTTTGCCCTTCGGACGGAGGCCCGAACTCCGCGGTGGGGAGATAAAGCGTATGGGTCGTTGGATCGATACCCATAGTTCGAGCGCCGCGGGGTGTCTGCACGGTCTGGACTACCTGGAATTTACCCGCGGTCTCGCGGGCGACGGTCAGGGTGCCGTCGCCGCAGCTGGCAAAGGCGTCGTTGCTGAATTTCGTGGCATCGACACCTGCGCCGATCGCGAGATCGGCAAGGACCTTGCCATCATCCGCGCCCATGACGATCAGCTTCTGCGGTTTTCGACAACCAATGAACAGGCGGCGTCGCGCGGGATCCATCGACATACCCACTGGTGAGCCGCCGGGAGCGGTGGGCCATTTATCAACAACCTTCATCGCCTTGGTGTCCACCACGGCGACCTGATCTTTGTCCACGAGGTTGATATATGCCTTTCCCTGGCCGTCGGCGGCGAGAAACTCAGGCTTGCCTCCCAGCTCAACCGCCGCGTCCGCTTTGCCCGTCGCGAGGTCCAAGTCCGGCGAGATCGGGATCATCACCCCGGCATCCCCGCAGACGACCAGGACCTTGCCACTGGCCGGGTCGTAGATCACCCCATCGGAGTCATCAGCCGTCTTGACCTTCCCAAGCACCGCGTAAGTCTTCAGGTCAAAGACGGTGACGGAGGCATCCTCGCCGTCCGTGATAAACCCTCGTCCGGCACTGGGGACGAGGGCCACGCCGTGGTTGCGCTTCTGGCCGGGGATGTCCGCGATGGTCTTGCCTGTGTTGGCCTCGAGCACCATCGTATGCGTCGAGCGCGGAACGTAAAGGAGCTTGTGCTCGGGATCGACGGTCAGGTAGTCCCAGCCGCCTTCACCTCCAACATGGAAAGTCTGGGAGACGTGGTAAGAGCCCGCCTCGTTCGAGGAGGGCGTGGAAGATTGCGCGTGAGCAAACGATGTGATCAGGATGGCCAGCGATGGCGAAAAAACGGCGTGCGTGAATTTACCTATGCTCATAGACAAGACCTTTCATGCCCTGAAAATACAACCGCGCCCGAGACTGGCAACGACATTGTTTCGGCAAAGGTAACTCCGTTCCAAACAGGCGCAGGTCGTCGGAGCTGGAACCTGGAAATGCGCCCGTGTCATGGCTCGCGGTCCAAACCTCTCGTCACAATTTTCTGCCCTCATCATCGACTGGCTCCTCGCCCATCCCACGCCATGAAAGCGCTAACCCAAGGAAAACTCTATGCCCAATCCTCCCTCGGTTTGATCCTTTTCTGCTTCAATTCCCGAGAACGCGGTAATACCCCGAAGGGTTATCGGGTGCGATTGGGACAGGCGGCGCAGCGTTGGTCAAAAGATCGCGCCAATTTGCGGGGGCTAATTGAGTTGCTAATTGCACCCTGAAAGGGGGAACTCCACCCGTCCAATGCAAGACGAGACCGCCTGCTTGAGCAGAGAGTGTCTCTCGAATTGGCGTGGACAGGATTGCCAGGGTGTCATTAATCGTTGTGTTTCCTCCAATTCCCGGGGCCCAGCTCGTCGTTGTGGCCGTTACGATGACAATGTTGGTTTTCTCAGGCTGCAAAGGGATCTTCAGGGCACTCCAACTTTCGAATCCGGAGGCTTGGGCACCGGTCCGAGTGACCGTGTTGGTCCAGGAAACCGCTGCGATAGGTTGACCCAGGGCAGACGCGGTACCTGCCAGATCCGCCGTGCTGGACCCCGTTACGTAAAGCTGGCCGTGGGTGTGATTGGTCGTGGCGACGAGCGGTCCGACGGCTGATTTGACACCCAGCCTCTGAGCGAGCAACCAATCAACCACCGGGACCGTGCTGAAGCCGGTGGTCAAACTGCTAAGGTGGCCCCCGGAACTATACTCGGTGTAGAGAGTGGCTGCTCCTGCCATACGCAGTGCGCCAACAGCAGAACGCGTAGGATCCAGGCTTCCGAACTCGTCGTTCACCGAACAAAACGCCCAGAGTGGCAGACGGGAGATGGAAGTGGCGCTGCTGGTTCCCTGCTGGCCTGCCACCAGGAGCGCCCCCGCAAAAACCCCTGGCCGTTTCCCCACAATATCCCACGCGGCCGGAAACCCATCGGAGAACCCGGCGATGTATACGCGATTGGTGTCGATTTTAAAACTGGAGACGAAGGTAGCCAATAGATTGATGATTTCCTGAAAGTTCTCAGTGGTCCAAGTATCATTTCCCAAGGTGCGGGTCGGCCACACCACAATTGCTGGATCGGTCATTTGCTGACGAAACGAGGCGAATACTTTGAACGCGGGTATGTTCCCGTATCCTGGCCAGCCTGGGAACCCGTTGGTGAACGACATCTCGTCGCCGCCCCCGCCATGAACCATGCAGATCAATGGATAGGACCGAGCTGCCGAATAATTGGTTGGCACAAAGTAGAAATAGGGAAGGCGGGTAACCCCAATAAAGTTGCCTTTGATAAGCTGCTCGGCGGGCGGAACCACGTAAAGACGAGCCAGCTCGCTGCTGACTGAGCCGGCCAGGTTAGTGACCAGCACCTGATAATCCCCTTCATCGGCAGGACTGGTATCCGTAATGGTGAGAGTTTTGTTGGTTTGGCCTGGCAAGTCCTGGCCGTTGAATTGCCAGTGGAACCCGAGCGGGGCAGTGCCGGTCGCGTTGATCGAAAACGAAATCGCGGAGCCGAGGTTCGCTGCCTGGGAATGAAGTGCGTTGGCGGGTACGATTTTGGGCGGGAGATTCGATTGTGCCCAACCGGTGGCGACTATAGCCACGAACATTCCAACTGTGGCGAAATTGATTTTTGTGGTCATTGTATATCTCCTGAGTAACTTTCTCTTTTTCGAGCGTTTGCGTACGGGTTTTGAACGTTTCGGTTTCTCGTCGTCATTGGTCCGGGTTAACACGGGGGCACTTTTAGGGGAGCTTCTTCATGGCACGGCCATTCCTGCCCGCAGCAACTCCGAACACCTATGGGTCCGAGGACTTTCAGTCCCAGGTCGAGCGTGGTTAGAGTCACCAGGTCGGTCGGCAAGGTGAGCCGAACCCGAGAGGGTTCGCAGACCGTAGCCGGAGGTCGCAACGCAGTGGAGACCTCCGGTAAACCGAGCAACAATGCTCCGCACCCCGGAGGGCGTGCCAGAATCGTTTGTGACAGCGGGTGTGTTGGGTCCAACGCAAGAAAGGTCTGGCACCCCTCCGAGGTGCGCCCGTGTTGTTGCCGACCTGGACCGGAGGTCTGCGCAAGCTCCGGCCTGCGACTACTGTCTGGCAACCTTGACACGTTGCGGACGGAACCTACCGAGTTCGCGCCGACAGGCGGGCAGCCTGTCCTTTGGGATAGAGTTTTCATGTTAGCTGGCATTGATAGGGCTCGGGAGCACTGGGCTGAATGGCTCGAGGTTATGGAACCCACGCCGCGCGGTAGAAGCTCTGGCCTATGGTCGGAACGCCATCCAGATTCGTGTAGACTCCAGAAGCCGGCATGGTGATGGTGGGCGACGAAGTCCAATTCTTTAGGTCCGTAGACCGCAGCACTTGATAATGGTAACCGCTCACTCCGGCAAAGCTCATCTGCGCTTCGCTTCCGACGGCTTTCACATCCAGGATATCCGGCGTCTCGGGCGGCCAGAGCCTGAAGACCGTGCCCAACCCGCATCCGCCTGCTATAGTCGTGCCGTAGAAAGCCCCATCCTTTCCTTCCATCAAAAGCGGCGCTGGGAATTGGCCGTCGCTGCCAGCACCCATAAAGCTGTGGAGCACGGTGAATCCGCCACCATCTTTGTCGAGCTTGAATACTGCGCCGAGCTCTTGGCCAACCTCGTTTGTGTAAGCGCCGCCAGAAGCGGCCGTGCCGTAGAGAGCACCGTCGCGACCTTCCACGAGTTTGCCTGGGGACCGCCCGCCAATGTCCGTTGGACCGAAGCTATGTAAAACGACGTAGCCGCTGCCGTCTTTGTTGAGTTTGAACACCGTGCCTAGCCCTCCGTACCCGTATTGGTTCGTATAAGGGCCACCGTAAGCGGTCGTGCCATATAGGGCACCGTCGCCGCCTTCGATAAGCGCACTTGGACTCTCGCCGTCAACGCTGTTGGTGAGGAAGTTATATAAAACCGCGTACCCGGTTCCGTCCTTGTTGAGCCTGAAAACGGTCCCTGAGTCGTTGGTTCCGCCCGCGCCAGTGGTGCCGTAGAGCGCTGCATCGCTGCCTTCCAACAATGCGGTCGATGGGTACGCGGCGTCGGATGCATTGGCCCCAAAGTTGTATAATACCTTGTAGCCGCTTCCATCTGTATTGAGCTTGAACACTGTTCCAAGCGTCTCGCCATACTGGTTCGTGTAAGCGCCGCCCTCAGGGGTCGTGCCGTAGAGCCACCCGTCGCTGCCCTGTGTCAGGCCGACCAGTGGTTGCACGCCGTCACCGACATTGCCGAAACTATGCAACACGCTGTAACCGCTGCCATCCTTCTTGAGCTTGAAGACCGTGCCTAGCCCACCGAAGTTGTAATCGTTAGTGTAGGGGCCGCCACGAGGAGTGGTGCCGTAGAGAAAGCCATCCGCACCTTCCACAAGAGGCGACCCTGAAACCGCAGAGCCATCCCAAACCTGATGGTCCCAGAAGCGCAAAACAGTGTAGCCACCGCTACGCGCCTCCAGTCTGAATAGCGCCGCCTCTTCATTGCCGCCAAACCCAAAGCGCTGGGCGGTACCGTAAAGCGCGCCATCGTTGCCTTCCACAAGCCCGCCGAATGGGGACATCAGGTCAGTCGGCATAAGCCCGAAGCTGTGCAAAATGACGTAGCCGGTGCCATCCTCATTTAGCTTGAATACGGTGTTTTGGCCTTCTGGTCCACCGCTCAGGGAAGTGCCATACAGTGCCCCGTTGGTTCCGAGGATTAATCCAGAAACGAATGGATAGCCGTATGTGACATCTCCCGGGAAATTGTACAAAACGCTATAACCGGTACCGACCTTGTTCAGCTTGAACGCTGTTGCCGGGCCATAACTGGTGTTGCCGGGACTGACAGCCCCATAAGCCGTGGTTCCGTAAAGCGCTGCGTCTCCGCCTTCAATCAGTGCAGTTTGCGGAAAAGCCCCATCGCCTCTGGCGCTGTCGAAGCTGTAAAGCACGCGGTATCCGGTCCCATCGCGGTTTAGACGGAACACAGTACCGAATCCGTATTGGTTCGTGGAAGTTCCGCCACCCGAGGTTGTGCCGTAAAGTACGCCGTCAGTGCCTTGCATGAGAGCGGCTGTTGGAGAATAGCCGTCGGCGGCGAAGGCTATAAAACTATGAAGCATCGTATAGGCGGTGCCGTCCTTATTCATCTTGAAGACGGTCCCGGTGCTGTTCGTGCCACCGAAGTAAGTGGTTCCGTACAACGCGCCGTCGGTGCCTTCCACCAAACCGGCCTGCGGTCCTTGGCCATCGGCGCCATTGCCAAAATTGTGCAACACGCTGTAGCCGCTGCCATCTTTGTTGAGCCTGAAGGCCGTTCCGAAGCCCCCATAAACTTGACCGTAGGCCCCACCCCCAGAAGTCGTGCCATATAGCATGCCGTCGGTTCCTTCCACAAGCCCGGCCAGTAGATGTTCGCCGTCTGCGCCGTTGCCAAAGTTGTGCAAGACGCTGTAGCCACTTCCATCTTTGTTGAGCCGGAAGATCGTTCCGTTCGTATATGTACCGCCGGATTGAGTAGTACCATAAAGGGCGCCGTCCTTCCCTTCTACCAGCGGAGAAGAAGGGTTTTGGCTGTCGATTGCGTTCGTGCTGAAGCTGTGCAAGACACTGTACCCAGTGCCGTCCTGGTTTACCTTAAACACCGTGCCCCGGCCATCCCCCCCACCATAGGTCGTGCCATAAAGGGCGCCGTCCTTCCCTTGGGTGAGCGAAGCCAGCGGGATTGTACCCTCCTCAACACCTCCGAATGCTTTCAAGACCTGGTAGTGGACTGCGGCGTGCGCGGCTAAAGTTGTCACGCTCGCCCCCAAGGACAATATCAGCAGTTTAGTTACTCTCCGGATCTGACATGGCCGGTATGGCCTCGCCCGGCGTCTTGCAAAGATCTCATCGTTTGTTTTCATTGTTCTCCTATTCTGTAATGAACTGTACAATATCCCGCCAGACGTTCCTCCCAGCGTGGGGAGCTAGCGGCTTTTCAATGGTCAGGTATGCAGGCCTTTAAGCGGTAGAGATCTTCGTGGTCGGACAGGCTGGCAGCCTCTTGCTGGTGTTTGATGAATTTCTTGGGCGATTTCCAGTGCCAGTGTTCGACGTGCCCGTCGGTGAACGAGAGGTTGCACCCCTGGTCATGTCGGTCCGTCGGCAGATCCGCCCAGGTGTTCGGCGTTTGGTAGCGGTCACTGAAAACCACGAAGGTGCCGTCGTCGATGCTTTGCTCGTGCTCGTCCATAAACCCAAATACTTTCGAAGGGGGCGCGGTCAGGAGTTGCGTGTATTTAGATTTGTCCTCCGGCACGTCTCCCGGGTTTGCACCCGCCCAATCCCCGTTCAGCCACCAGTTCAAGGAGTAGCTGCGGGTTTTCGGGTACTTTGGTTGGCTGACGAGAGTTGACTTGTCGGCGGGGCAACAATAAACGGCAAGAGCACCCACATATTTGAACAACACTCCGCCTTGGATGTTGGTGTTGCCGATGTCCAACGCTGCATCCCCGAGCACCCATGAACCTGGTCCGGCTTGGTAGGCGACGCTGTCGGGTATCGTGATGTTTGGCGGAAGAGCGTCGTTGTAGTCCAAGGTATAGCTGTACCAGGCCAACTGGAGTTGCTTCAGATTATTTATGCAGGAAATGGACTGACCCTTGACCTTGGCTGTCGATAAAGCCGGTAAGAGCATGGCCGCCAGGATGGCGATGATGGCAATGACCACCAGGAGTTCGATGAGGGTGAAGCCGCTCAGTTGGTTGAGAGTTGAGAGTCGAGCACAGAGGGACAGAGTGTGTCGAGGGCTTGAGGGCGACAGGCAAGTGTGCTTGGGGCGGCCGCTATAGGTGTCAGAATTCATTTTCACGTCAAATCCATTCCAGATCACGGGTTTACGTTGGGAGCCAATATGTTCCTTGGCATTTCTTCAACAGGCGTGGCTCGCCAAAATCGCACCGTGCCATCGGCGCCACTGCTGGCGATGAGATTGCCGTCCCGCGCCACGGCAAATTCCACGCCTCCAGTGTGGCCTTTGAGGGTAAGGGCGACTTCATGTGTCGCCAGGTTCCAAAACTTGAGCATCCCGTCGTCACCGGAGGAGACCAGGGTCTTTCCGCCAGGCAGAAAATTGATGCCCCAGACAACCGAGGCATGCCCTTTCATCTGCCAGACGCGCCCGCCCGTGGGATCGGTAAGGTCATGCAGAACAATCGCCTGGCCCCAAAGGGCGACGGCCAGCAAAGTGTTATCGGGCGAAAACACGGCGTGATTGGACTCACCGCCATCGCGGAACTCGCGAAGTATCCGCCCTGCTTTGAAATCCCAAACTACCAAGCGGCCATCCTTGTAGGAGACAGCCACCGAGCGGCCGTCTTGCGAGAAGGCAACCGAACTAGCCTGCGTGCCAGCGCCGGGCAACACGTTCAACCTCTGCCTGGAACCGAGGTCCCAAAAGGCGAGCCGGTTTGGTGGATTCACCCTTTCAGGAACCATGTCGCCGGCAATCGCCAGGACCCGGCCGTCCGGGGAGAACGACATGCGACCAGATTCGAAATCGTTCGTCAGGATAACAGACTCGACTGGTGCGCGACCGCGTCGAAAGGTAGAAACGTCCCACAACCTGATGGTTCGGTCGCCGCCACTGGTTGCCAGTGTGCGGCCGTCGGGCGAAAACAAGGCTCCGAGGCCCACCTGAGTGTGGCCGCTGAGTTCAGTGACGAGCTCGCCTGAAGACACTTCCCAGATCTTCGTTGTGAACGGTGCGTGATAGCTTACCGACGCCAGCAAGATCGCGTCGGGCGAAAACGCCAGGCAGGGGACCCAGGATTTGTTTGCGAGGATGACATCGGACGGGGCGAGCAGCTTCGCAACGTCCCAGACCTTGACGGTTTGATCCCAACTTGCGGAGATCACGCTCGCGCCATCTGGGGTAAAGGCGACT
>Ga0206950_1220_pt1 | contig 10057 bp, 12 predicted proteins | sample Alteio_BWOrgHeat_41_FD_152954 | JGI IMG/M metagenome (GOLD analysis project Ga0206950, IMG submission 152954) | Enriched cells from forest soil in Barre Woods Harvard Forest LTER site, Petersham, Massachusetts, United States -... | ecosystem: Environmental > Terrestrial > Soil > Temperate forest >... | reverse complement strand
TACCAGGCGAGCGTCAGGGCGACCATGCCGACGGCGATGATATAGCCGCGGATAAAGAAAAATGCGCGCGCGCCGTAGCGTTCAAATACCAAAACCGTCCAGAGTCCGGCGATGGGATAGACGAACGATAATTTCACCAAGCACGGCAGCGCTCCGAAGAGGATCGTCAATATTCCATCGAAGGGATGCGGATCGTTCAAATAACGATCGCCGTGAAATAGGAAGGCCAGAAATCCCCACAGCGCCATCGACTCCGGCTGCACCGTACGCGTGAAATAGAGATGGACCGGGATGACGCACATGACCAACGCCGCTCCCAGCGCGACCTCCGAACCCAGGCGCTTCCGCACAAAAAGAAATAAATACACCGCGCCCCACGCCGCGAAAAGACTGCTTAAAGCGCGTCCCAGCATTTCATGCAGCCCGAACCCCTTATAAAGGAGAGCGAGCAAATAACTGTATATCGGAAATTCCGTTCCCGCGCGCGCGGGAATGCCAAAATTGTCTAACTCCGGATTCAAGAAGTGCATGCCATGACGGAAGTAATTGCGCGCCATTGAGGCGGTTTGGCACTGACGATGCGCATGATAATCGAGGAGGGGCGACGTAATGCCCGGAATGTGGACGAGAAAACTCCAGGCCAAAATTAAAAGGAGGGGATGTGCGGTCAGACGTTTTAGCGCCATAAAAAAAGAAAGCTGGTGGACCCGACAGGGATTGAACCTGCGACCTCCTCCATGCCATGGAGGCGCTCTCCCAGCTGAGCTACGGGCCCACCAGCTTTCAAGAGCAGATATCCTACAAAAAAGGTCAGGGTTGCGGACTCGCCGCCGGCCGGTGCGCGACTTTGCGGTAGGCCTCGTAGGCGGGCTTCGTTGAAAAATCTTCGCGGATCAAGCCGAAGTAATCGATGCCGTTGCCGAAATGTTTTCCGGTGTCGCGGAAAAAAGCCCAGAAAATTCGTTCCACGCCGGGCCACTCGAGCGGATCGCCGTAAAGTTCCGTCACCCATGCGGCTTGTTGTTCTTCCGTCGGACTACGGCCGAGCCACCACGAATTTTCGGCGTCCGGTTTTTTGACGCCCGGGCATCCCACTTCGGAAAACCAAATCGGTTTGTCTTCGTCGTCAAATTCGTTCATCACGCGTTTGACGCTGATATAAATTCCTTTGAGCGTCGTCATGTGGTTGGCAGCCAGCGGATCGACGAAAGGATGTAAATTAATGATATCGAAACTATCGCGGCCGGCTTTTTTGTAAATAGTGCGCAAGCGGAACGGATACTCTTGCGCGAGTCCGCCTAATACGATCATCGCGGTGGGATCTTCCTTTTTAATGGCCGGCGCCACCGCCTTGAGCAGCGCGCTGTAGGCCGTCAAGTCGTCTTGCGGTTGCCAGTACGTCGCATGATCGGGCTCGTTCCAAATTTCCCAGTACTTCACATCTTTATTGAAATGTTTAACGACTTCGCGGGCGTAACGAATATAAAGCTCTTGGTCGGGCGCATCGTTATAACTACCGCCGCGCCAAAGCGGGTTGTATTCGAGAATTCCTAAGACGCCCATGTCGCGGTCGCGCAAAATTTTGACGATCGCGTCGTACTTCGCAAAATCAAAACGCCCGTTCTCCGGTTCGATGTCCGCCCACAGAAAATCCATGCGCACCATTTTGACGCCGGCATTTTTCATGAGATCCGCCGCGCGAACGATATCTTCGGGTTTGGCGAAATGGTAGTTATTCCAATCGTGGTTCCACGGCAAAAAGGCGAGCACGCCGTAGGGCGAGTCGGGATCGCGCGGATCTTCCGCCGCAGCGGGGAGACGGGTCATAAGGAAACTCAGTATAGCAACGACGCAGAAACGACGTTTCATTTGGCGGTCTCCATTTCTTCGACGGCATGCATGACGGTTAGTCCCATATTGCGATAACCGCCGATGTCGGGATGCAACCCGTCGGACGATCCACTCAGCCGATCGACATTGGAATCGGAGCGCGCCGCTTTATTCAGATCGGCCAACGGAATATGAAAACGATCGGCGGTTTTTTCAATCCAGGCGTTCAGCTCGCGAATCTGCGCCGCCTGTTTTTTTGTCGCGCGATCGAACGGCAAAACCGTGGCGGCGACCGGCACACTATTCGCTTCTTGAATGGTGCGGTACATGGTCGCCAAGGTATGCGCCGTGCTTTGCAGATCCGCCTCTTGATAAATATCGTTCACGCCGGCCAGAACGACAATGTAGTTGGGTTTTTTGATCAGCGCATCGTTTAAGCGATTGAGAATTTCATCGCTGCGTTGACCATCGATGCCGAAATTAAGAACGGTCCAATCGGCGTGTTTTTTCATCATCCAATACCCGTAGAACGCTTGCTCATCGCCTTGACCTTGCGGCGGCTGTTCGAGCGGCGATAAAAGAAAAGGCGTTCCCGCCGTCGTTGAATCGCCCAGCGCGATGATCGTGAGCGGACGCGCCAGAACCGGCGCCGCGAGGCTGCAGCAGAGGAGCAGTCCCCAGCGTGCCGTCGAGCGGGATGTTATAATCACGCTTCAATTATGCGAATAATCGGTGGGCAAGCGAAACGACGATCTTTGAAAGCGCCGTCCGCCGCGCAAGGCGTGCGGCCGATTTTGGCGCGCATTCGTAAATCGCTTTTCGATATTTTGCGGCTCCGTTTGGCGGACGCGCAATGGCTCGATCTCTATGCCGGCTCAGGCGCCGTAGGTATTGAAGCGCTTTCGCGTGGCGCCGCGAGCGTCACCTTCGTAGATCGCAATTCGCTTTGTCTCAATATTATTCGGCGAAACCTGCAAACGCTCGGCATGATAAACCGCGCGCAACTGATTCGCGCCGATGCCACGCAAGCGCTTTTTTCCGTCGGCGGCCCCTTCGATCTCATCTTCATGGGCCCACCCTATCACGACGCCAAATGGAACGCCCTGCACTTCACCGTCCCAACGCTAAAAAATATCGGCCACGCGAAATTATTAAAGGAAGGCGGCTGGGTCATCGGCCAACACCACAAAAAAGAACCCGTCGCCGCCCCCGAAGGCTGGACCCTCTTCCGCCAAGAATCCTACGGCGACACCATCCTCTCGTTTTTTATGAGGGGACGTCCCCTCGCTGTGCCTTAACTTCTTAACTTGCTAGGGAAAAATATTTTTTAGTTGTGCAGATTTCGGTGAACGTGATCTTCAAGTCTTCTTCGTAGTTTTGTAAAGTCCCGCCATGGCTAATCGTTTTCTAAACATAATCGCGCTCCCAGCATTTTTCGTCGGGATATCAATGACGGCCAAGGCAGCGTCATTGCCTATCGTTGGGGTGCCTGTCGTTTCGCAGAGAACAGCCGTTGTCAATGTCCCCACGCAAATTACGGTTCAAGTTCAAATCGAGGGCGGTACTTTAATTCCAGGGAGCGCCACCCTTTTGCAATTAAATCCCAATGGCTCTACCAACATCCTTGGAGTCCTTCATGACGACGGGATCAACGGAGATTTCTTACCGAACGATGGCGAGCTTACTTTAGTCGTTCCATTAAATGCGGCGACGCCGAGCCAAGTGCAACTTCAAGTCATTGCCGCTTTTAAAGGGGTGCGGCAAAAAATCAAGTCATCGGTCGTGACTCTATTTTTTCAACCGGCGAACGCGGCCGATCTTTCGATCCACAGCCTGAGCGCCGCATTGAAGGCGGGAAATCTATCCGGTTCGTTGCAATGGTTTCTGCCTTCTCAAAGCAATTCTGATGTGCTTCATGGCCTTAGTCCTACGGGGATGGCGGCGCTCGCCAAAGATTTTTCCGGCGCCACGTTAATAAGCAGTAAGCCGGATTTTCGTACCTATCAGACAACATTCCTGGAAGTGAATGGATCAACGACGCCCGTCACCTTCGACATGGTTCCAAACTCTCAGGGCCAATGGGTTATTTCAAACTGGTGATAAATGAAACACACCGCAGCCCGGGCTAACAGGAATCCATTTGAATAGCGTGGTACAATCGCTCGATATCGAGTGATTGTACGGAGGCAAGAACTATGCGTAAATTAAAAATTGATCTTACCGTAATTCTGGAAAAGGAAGACAAAGGCGGGTATTCGGCCTATGTCCCTGCGCTTCCAGGGTGCGCAAGCCAGGGTGAGACGCGGAGTGAAACCCTCAAAAATATTAAAGAAGCGATAGAGCTCTATCTCTGGAGCTTAAAGGAAGACGGCATGCCACTTCCAAAGCGGGATTTGGAGTTCGAAAAAATTCATATCGCGGCGTGAGCCAGCTTCCACAAGTTCCGGGACACAGGCTTATTCGCGCATTAGAACGCGCAGGATTTATTCTTCTTCGGCAAGCCGGCAGTCATGCCATTCTTCGTCACTCGTCAGACTTATCACGTCGTGCTATTGTCCCGATTCACGGTTCCCGACCCATCAAGCCTGGCACGCTGCGCGCCATTTTGAAAGGCGCGGGTCTTTCGCCCGAAACATTACGAGAACTTCTTTAATATCTATGACGGCACACGGCGCGAATGAATCTCAAAATCATTAAATATGGCGGCAGTTTGTTGGATGATGCGGCGCAGCAGGCGCAATTGTTGGATCAGATTGCGGCGGGGGCCGGCGCCGGTTTACCGCTCGTTCTCGTGCATGGGGGCGGCAAGGAAATTTCGCGGCAGATGGAGAAGGCGGGGTTGACGCCGAAGTTTGTGGATGGGCGGCGATTTACGGATGAGGCGACGATGAATGTCGTCGAGAAGGCGCTGGGGGAATTGAATGCGCATATCGTGCGCGAACTGGCGCGGCGCGGCGTGCGGGCGCGTGGGTTGTCCGGGCGCATGAATCACGTTGTAGAGGCGACCGCGCAAGTAGAGTTGGGACGCGTGGGATTGCCGACCCAAGTGGACGGTGCGCAATTGAGCGCGCTGCTAAAGCTTGATGGGCTTCCGGTTTTTTATTCGGTGGCCGAAGATACCGCGCATCAGCCGTTGAATGTGAATGCGGACGATTTTGCGCTCGAGTTGGCGGTGGCGTGTCGCGCCGACGATCTGATATTTTTGACGGATACCGGCGGCATTTTGGATGCTGAGGGGAAGCGCCTTGACCTTTTGACCCCATCCGCCGTGGATCGGCTGATCGAAAAGGGAACGATCCACGGCGGCATGAAGGTCAAAGCGGAATCCTGTCTCGATGCGTTGCGCCGCGGCGTCGGGCGCGTGCGGATCGGCAAAATGGTGCGCTTTTCAGGGGGCGCGCTGACGCTCGAGGCCGGCACCGGTTTTGTCCAGAAAAATTAAATGAAAATGAAACCAACTTCCGACGTTAAAACAAAAACGGACACCTACATCTACGGAACCTATAAACGGAATCCGCTGACGATCATGCGCGCGCATGGCAGCTGGGTGTGGGACGATGCGGGGAAAAAGTATCTCGATTTTTTCTCGGGCCTCGCCGTGTCGGGAATCGGTCACAACTTGCCCGCCGTCGTGAAAGCCGTTCAAACGCAAGTAAAGCGGCTGATGCACACGTCGAATTTATATTACACCGCGCCGGCCGCCGATTTGGCGGAACAGTTGTGTCAACGTTCGTTTGCGGCGAAAGTGTTTTTTTGCAACTCCGGCGCCGAAGCCAACGAAGCGGCGATTAAACTTATCCGCAAAAATGGATATCCGCAGGGTCGCCATGAAATTATCGTTTTTGAAAATTCGTTTCATGGACGCACGCTCGGCGCTTTAGCCGCGACGGCGCAACCGAAATTTCACGAAGGCTTCGGCCCGTTGCCCGCGGGATTTCCCGTCGCCAAAATGAATCGCATCGATTCGGTGCAAGCCTTAATCGGTCCCAAGACCGCGGGTATTTTGATTGAACCCGTGCAAGGCGAGGGCGGCATTCATCCCGCGACGCGCGAATTTTTGCACGCGCTGCGCGCGTTGACGCGCGAGCATCATTTAGTCCTGGCCTTCGACGGTGTGCAGTGCAGCCTCGGTCGTACGGGTGATTTATTTAGTTATCAAACCTACGGCGTGGAACCGGATCTGCTCACCTTGGCGAAAGGGTTGGGCGGCGGCATGCCGATCGGCGCGTTGCTTGCCGCGCCGGCTTTTAGTGAAGTATTGAAACCGGGCGATCACGGCACGACCTTTGGCGGCAATCCCGTCTGTTGCGCGGCCGCGCTGGCGGTTTTAAAGTTGCTGACGCCGGCGATGCTCAAACACGTCAAGCAACAAGGTCAGGATCTCATGAAGGAACTGCGCGCAATCATCGCCGGCGCGACGTTTGTCAAAGAGTTGCGTGGAATGGGATTGATGATCGGCATGGAGCTGACCATCCCCGGCGCGCCTTTCGTCGAGGCCTGTCGCGCCAAAGGATTATTGATCAATTGTACGCAAGGCAATGTTTTACGTTTCCTGCCGCCGCTTGCGCTGTCGGTGCCGGAACGTCGCGCGGCGCTGAAAATTCTTAAAGAGGTTTTGCGTCAACCCGTCCCCGTCGCTTAAGTCCGCGGTTTTTATTCTTCTGCTCGCCGGCCTGGCGTGGGGATCGATCTTGCGCGCCCAGTTTATTTGGGACGATCAATATACGATCGTGACTAATCCGATCATTCGCGATTGGTCGCCGGCGCACCTACGCGCCGGATTTCAAACCGGACTTTTTGGCGATCCGCAAGGCCACGATTTCTATCGACCCTTCGTCACTCTCGTCGACCGCATCGACTTTTCGTTCTATGGCTTAAAACCTTGGGGCTACCATCTCACCAATCTTTTGCTTCACATGGCCAATAGTCTTTTGGTCTGGCTTTTGATTCTGCGGCTCGGATTCAAACCGCGCGTCGCGTTTTTAACCTCGACATTATTTGCCGTGCACCCCATCAATATCCAAGACATGGTCATGGTCACCGGACGTTGCGGATTGCTCGGACTTTTTTTTACTTTGGCGACGCTTTTGTTTTTGATGCGGCGGAATGGAGCGGCCATCGTAGGCGCCGCGCTTTGTTACGCGTGCGGATTACTCTCCAAAGAGAGCGTCTGCGTCGCGCCGTTTTTATTTCTCGCGATTGCGGATTTGCAGCGCACGTGGCGATGGCGACAAATAGGCGCACGCCTAGTCGTGCTTGTTGGAATTACGATTTTTTACGGGGCGCTGCGTCCGGCGGCAAACGCCGTGTGGCCGCCCGAAATTCCACATACGCTGTGGCTTTTATTTTTATTGCACATGTTTCCCAAAGTGCTCTTGCTCTATGCCGCACTCATGACGATGCCTGTCCTGTTATATACCGATCGCGGATTGCCCGTAATTCCTGTGTCGGGCCTGTTGCTGACCATGGCGCTGACGGGCATTGGGTATTGGTTGTGGCGCCGGCGCGAACGTTGGCCCTTTTTTTCATTCGTATGGGTCTTTATCACGCTTCTACCGCCGAGCCTATTAATGGTATCGCGCAGTCTTCTTTATGATCATTGGGCGTATCCCGCATTGCCAGGATTTCTTTTGCCGATCGCCATCGCCGGCGCGCACGGACTCGCTTCCGCGCGCGCAACTATTCGTACGGCGACGCGATGGATCCTTGGCCTCCTTTTGACGGCCTGGATCGTTCTCGCGCAAGCCCATACGTTAGTGCGTCTCACCAACCGCGATTTTTTTCGCTGGTCCGCCCGTTTTTCGGCCGCGGATACCATGCGTCATAACCTTGATTATATGCCTTGAGCGTCACTTGGACCGTATGCATCCCGCTCCCATCCAAGAAAGGAAGAAAAAATCATGAGTCATCGCGACCGCTATAAACCCGGCGCGGCGGCCGGCGCCCGTGTGAGTAAAGAAGGCGAACGTTGGAGGAGAAGACCATGACATCGCATAAAAACAAAAACCAAAGAGCGATCAGCCTCTTTGGTTTTTGTTTTTAACTATTTGACGTTACGTTACGGCGACGACGTTTACTTAGATTCTGGTTTCCCAGTCATCCGCGTGCGCTACCGCGACAACCTTCGTCAGAGACGTAAACGCCATAAGCGCCAAGAACAAGAACAGAACTTTTTTCATTTCAAACTCCTTTGATTTATAGAGAATAAAGACTTTGCAACCGAAATAAAATACCGCGCCGATGTTACAGGCACATCGCGCGCTTATTACGATTAAGTTAATTTTTGATTTAGCGCTGGAACGTGACAGCCGCAGAGGTGAAAGACCACGGCGCGGCGCTTGCACAGGACGTTCCGGGGTTTTGGAGTTCGATCTTCAGCGTATCCAACGAAGTATCGGTCATTTGCAACAGCACAATGCGGCCGGTATAGTTCGGGTCGGCGCCGCCGGCTCCGTAAACAAAATCAATTAAAAGAGTGTCGTAGCAATAGATCTGCTGGTCTGTAACCAAGCTGAAATCATAGTTAATGCGCGATCCATCGCTGTTTGTTTTAGGAATAAAATCGTGCGATCCGGCGAAGCCCGGAATTGAACTACCGACGGAAAACGTGCCGGTCGAAGGATCCACATTATGGTGAATCAGCGCTAGATGCGCATTGTCCGGCGGATACGACGCGCCGGGGAAAAACCAATCGCCCTGCGCGGTGCCGGCCAAGTCCTGCATGATCGTGCCGCACAGAGGGGCGATCTTGCGAGTTATCAGCGTCGCGCCGTTGTTGCCGCCAATGGTGGCGAGGTAAGACGCTTTCAGATTGGGCGTGAAATAATCGATCGGACAAAATCCGCGATCCAGCACGTGCCGCGCGGGATTGATAAATCCGGAAATTTGAAACCGCGTATCGATGATCGGACCAAAATCCACAAGACCCCCGGTGCCCAGAAGATCGCCGCCTTTGACGGGATCTTCCATATTTGTGACGCAACTCTGCACCACGCCCGGGTTGTTGTCGGTGTTCGACGAGCACGAGGTCGAGGCCGGTCCCGTCGGATGCAGCAGCGCCGACGCTAAGGTGTTCACCGTCAAATTAATGATTTTGACTTCGGCGCAAGGCGCGAAGGTGATGTTGTAAAACGACGGAGCGCCGTGCGCATTGTCGTAATACGCGGTCACTTGCGTGACCCATCCGTTACCCGGCGCATACATATTGACGTCCTCCAGCGCCGTCGATGAAGCATTGAAGTTGAAATAGGAATGATCGGCCGGAAACGTGTGCCCCGGCGGAAACACATGGCCGACGGGTTGGAACGATACAAAAGCCGGATCGGTCACCGGCGCATTGGTAAACAGCGCCATCGAACTTCCGCAAGAAGGCAACGCGGGAACTAACAAATTGCCCTCGGCCATATATTCGGAATTCGCTTTGTTGACCACCTTCGCGCCTTGCGCCGCCGCCGCGTTTCCCAAACCAAAATGAAACGCCAACGCCGGCGTCTGCGTCAACGCTAAAAGTGCGGCGGCCCATGCGGCCACCCGGTTAGAAGAGATAAACATTGATCGCCGTGTTCGCCACAAAATCCAAAGTCGCGTCCGATACGCCGGTCACTTTTTCCTTGAGGCCAATCATATAAGGTCCGATATCAAAATCGAGCGCCACGCGTTTAAGCAGACGGAATTCAATACCGCCGAAGCCGCCCAGGGCATAACCGGATGTCGCGCCAAAGCCGGAGAGAGTCGCCACCGAGTTGGGATTATTGCGCGTATCCACCGACGCGAGCGACGTGCGCACATAGTCCGCTTCCAGTCCCGCGTAAAGCCGCAAACGGCGGCGCTTATCAAAAAATCGATAACCCCGGACGCCAAACACATTGGCGCGGACCGTTCCGACGTCCGACGATGTGCTGCCCGTCAGATAGCGGCCCTCGGCCGCCCAATACGGATTCAGATGGAAGCGCAATTGTCCGCCGAGATCATTGATGCCGAGGGAAAAACGCCGTGGAAGTGCCGGCGCCGGCGGTTCGGTGAGATGTCCTTTTGTCGGCGGTGCGAGCGTCCCCGCATCGCCCTCAGGAATTTGCAAATAAAGTGGAGCGTCGGAATTAGGCGACGAATCCCCGGCATGCGCCGCGCTGCGCAAATTCAGAAGCGCAGCGACAGCCACGATTCCCAGACGCACGGCGCGCCGTACGAACATGTCCGAGTGTGCGCAACGTTTCGATTTTTATCAAGA
>Ga0206950_1143_pt2 | contig 10243 bp, 14 predicted proteins | sample Alteio_BWOrgHeat_41_FD_152954 | JGI IMG/M metagenome (GOLD analysis project Ga0206950, IMG submission 152954) | Enriched cells from forest soil in Barre Woods Harvard Forest LTER site, Petersham, Massachusetts, United States -... | ecosystem: Environmental > Terrestrial > Soil > Temperate forest >... | reverse complement strand
GCTTTCAGATCGATGACCGTAAACGCGGGTTTCCATTCTTCCGTCGGCCGCTCGCGCACGGGGGTTTGCAAGGTAAAGCCGGTGATGCGGCGCAACTCGTTGACGCGATAGGGGCCTATAACGCGGGAATTATGCAAGACGAAATAGCGGGGATAAATAGCCAGTGACGGTTCGGTTTGCCAAGTCATAGCGATACTCTTTCATAACGAATATATGTTACAGCCATGTTAATAATCGAAATTTTTCCCAAGCGGTCATACTGGTATTATTAAAAAATGAAGCCCTGCATGAACCATTGGGACGTCATTGCCGCCCGTCTTCGGCTGACGGAAGGAATTTTTTTGGCTTTGGATTATGACGGCGTATTGTCGCCGATCGCGATTCGTCCGGAGTTGGCGCGCATGCCGGCGCGCAATCGTGAGCTGCTTGACGCATTGTCCAATCATCCGCGCGTGCGCGTGGCGGTCGTCAGCGGACGGGCCTTAGCCGACGTCCGCGAGCGTGTGGGGGTCTCCGCTATTTTTTATGCCGGAAATCACGGCGCGGAGATTGATCTCAAAGGGGATACCGAACGCCATATTCCGCTCGAACGATTTCGCGCCGCGCTGCTGCAAGCCCGCAAAGAGTTACATGATTTAATCGAAGAATTTCCGGGTCTGCGTTTGGAAGATAAAGGCTTCGGCATTGCATTGCATTACCGGGAAGTCGGCGATACGCAATTGCCGGCTCTGCACGCGCGCTTTGCCGTTTGGGCAAAGTCGTTGCCCGCCGATTTACACGTGACGACCGCGAAAATGCTTTATGAAATTCGTCCGAACATGGGGTGGAATAAAGGCAATGCCGTCTTGCGCATTTGGCAAAGCATTGCGCCGCGTTGGCTGCCGTTCTGTTTGGGCGACGATAAAACCGACGAAGACGGCTTTGTCGCGCTCAAAGGCCGGGGCATCAATATCTTTGTCGGTACGACGACCGCCGACTCCGCCGCCGATTTCAGTTTGGATTCGACCGATCAAGTGACCGAATTTTTGGAACGCCTCCTAAAGACGGTCACCGAAACCCTCACGATATAATCTAGGTCCTTTGGATCGCGCGATGCGGTCTCGGGTCCTATAGTACTAGGGTCAGAAACCCATTAAACTGAAGCATGTCTAAGATTTTAAAAATGAGCGTCTCGCTCATCGTCGTGACGAGCCTCCTGATCGTCGATACCCAAGCCATGGCGTCACCGATCGCGACATCGTCGACTCCGGCGGCCGCCGGTGACCTGCTGTGTCGAACGGAAGCCTTCGCGCATCCCGCGCTAGCGTTCACACGTCTTCCACGACAACTTTTCCGACCGGGACACATTACCATCTCGTTCGGCCTTTTTCTGCTTGCCGCCGCGCTGCCTTCGCCATGGCAAAAGCATGCTCTCTTTGCGGGCGCAGGTGTCTTGTTGATGGCGTGGGTTCGGAGGCTTCAACACCCCGATTCCAATACCCAGGCGCCTCCGAATATGCGTCGCTTTCGAATTGAAAATGCGATCGAGATCTTTTTTGAAGTCAGTTTGTTTGCTCTCGCGATTTATTGCGGAGATTTCTTGGTTTATTTTGTGGCGCGCTTTGGCCGCAATGCGTGGGGAGCCTTAGCCCGCAAATGGAAATACAACATATCTAAGGAGTTCGAAGGTTATCGTGCACGCCGACTACGTAATCCGCGTGCGGAGCGTCGCTATCGAACGCTAAAAGGGACCTGGGTTAAACAAGATTTAGCGACCGCAAATGCGGGTTACTACAAAGTGACGCTGAAGAATGGCGCCGTTATCGATGTATTGGTGGACTCCCACATCGGACTTTCGGCTGCTGAGCAAGAATTTCTTACTCGTCTACGCCCCGGCACCATTTATTTGACGACAACGAATGACGCTCTGTTAGCGCCTACAAATTCAATTAGTGTCATCCAACTTCGGACTCCCGAACAAAATGACCGTATTGCTTATCGGCTGGCGGGAACGAAAATGAGGCACCATTTGCTGACAGGAGTTTTCTTGGATCAATTACAACGGACGCTTCAAGACGTTGGTTCGTCCGAACCGCCACCCTACGGCGATCCTGCTTTTTTGTTCAAAATATTTAACACTGTACGTGATCGTGTTCGAGAAATATTATTTACAGGTGTTGACGATCCGTATTATTTAAATGACGCGGCCTATATCCGGGAATTGCGTAACGTCGCGCACATAGTGGAGAAGTATTCATCGCCCGATGTGGATTTTCCGCGTTCCACACAACTGCTCCGTTTTAAAATGGCTACGGATGAAGTGGCGGCAACTTTAAATTTGTTGAAGAAACAGTCGCAGGCTCCCATTGCGATTAAATTATTGCCTGAACAAGCGATGGTTATGACGGTAACTCCGCTTATAGAGCTTGCTCGTTTGGCACCGAATGGGCTCAGCCCTTCATTGCGTTCCACCGAAAATCGAAAAATTCAGCGGGCACGGGAACTCTTTAGCACGATCATTAATCCTAGGATGCTTGCTTTGCAACGAAAGGTAGAAGATTTTGCGCGAATTGTTTTAGAAGAAGAGTGGAACACTTTGAAAAAAACCAATATTTCTCGCGCGGGAAAAACAACGTCACTCAAAATATCGCCGATGGTGTCTTTATTACTTTCGGTCTTAAACCAAATTCACGCCATAGGCTTGAGTGCCACGGATGCTCCGGCGGCGGTCGAAAGAATACGAATCATTTTAGAGTTCTTCGAAAATAACGAAAACAGGGCCGCACTTCTCCATCGAATTAAATTGTCATGGAGCATTTGGCCGGCTGAAGTCCAAGAAATATTACTTGGACTGAAGAACGAGAGGGTGATGAATCTGCTGCATCAGTATTTTGACGGAATACCACCTACTTCACATTTCACTGACGAAGCCGCTTAAGCTATTGGATCGCCGGTTGCGTTAACCGTGTCCCAGGCCATTTTCGCCGCGCCCGCGGCGACGGCATATTCTTTGAGTTTGGTGTTGACGACGCGCAATTTTTTCAACGCCATCGCCGTGGAATGTTCGCGAATGCCGGCCGCAATTTCTTTGCCCATCAAAAGAGGTAAGTCGTCCACTAACCCGCCACCCAAGACGACCATGTCGGGATTCACAAAATCAATTAAATTAGATAGTGCGATTCCAATAATACGTCCACGACTGCGGATCAGTTCTTCAATTTGTTTGTCGCCGGCACGAATTGCTTTTGATAACACATGGCTGCGTATTTTGCCCAAGTCTGTCCCGGCCATTCGAAGCAAGTTGGGCGCCCATTGTTTGGCGGCGTAAGCGGCGGCCGCGGCGGCGATCGCCGTGCGACTGGCCACATCGTCTAAAACGCCCATGCGCTCGGAGCCGCCTAAAGGGCCGAAGGGTTGAATCATGTAATGGCCGATGTCGCCGGCGCAGCCGCTTGCGCCAAGATGCAGTTTACCGTCGATAATCATGGCGCCGCCAATCCCGGTACCGACAAATATTCCCAAAACGTGCCGCATGCCCTTGGCCGCGCCGAGCTGATGTTCGCCATACAGTCCCATGTGCACATCGTTACCTAGAAAAACGGGGCCGCGGCCGGCATTGTGCAGTTTTTGCACGAGGGGATACCGACTTAAAAACGGGATATTTGGCGAGGTGACCAGCGCATGTTTTTTGTAGTCGATGTGTCCGGCACATCCCACCCCCGTCGCGCGAACTTTGATCCCCATGTGGTTTGCTTTCTTTAGAAGATTGCGAAATGCATTCATCAACAGTCGATCGAAATGCGTTTTGCCGCGGCCGGCATCCGTTTTAAAAAGAATGCTTTGCTTACATTGGAATTTATCGTTGAAAAGACAGAGTAACGTTTTCGTTCCGCCGATATCCAAGCCGATGCTGCCGAACCGGGGCATAAACCCTCCTGTTCTTCCGCAAAATGTTTAAGTACGATAGTTAGAGTCTATGCGGATTAAAAAGTAACCAATTATTTTAAGGGGATGTTTATGAAATTAGTCCTACCGCTTCGCCGACATTTATGAATATTACACTGGCGCTGGTTTTAATTATCGTCGTCGTGGCCGGCTTTTTGATTGCGGTTTCCCGTCAGCCGGCCAACTTCCGCGTCACGCGCTCGGCCATCATGGATGCCCCGACACCCGTCGTATTCGCTCAAGTCAATGATTTTCACGCCTGGGCTTCCTGGTCGCCATGGGCGGAAATGGATCCGAACGCCAAAAATGAATTTGCGGGCGCGCCTTCCGGCCAAGGAGCTGTTTTTAAATGGTCGGGAAATCGCCAAGTGGGCGAAGGTCAAATGACACTCATCGAAAGCCACGCCTCAGATGTGATCCGTATCAAGTTGGAATTTTTCAAACCTTTCGTCGCTACCAATACGGCGGAATTTAATTTTAAATCTCAAGGGGAACAGACGCTCGTCACCTGGAGCATGTATGGACCCAACACATTTATGGGGAAAGTGATGAACGTTTTTATTAATTGCGACAAAATGATCGGCGGCCAATTCGAAAAAGGATTAGCCAAAATGAAATCCGTGGTTGAAACAAAACCGGCTCAGCATTGACGACACTTTTGTCCGCACGCAGCGTTTATACTCTGTAACCTCACGAGGCCCGAGGAGTCATAAACGACGAATGAATCCGTTTAAATTTACGCCCCATGAGCCGGCGACGCTTAACCGCCGGCGCAACATCGATCGACGGCATGCGCTGCCGGACGTCGAAAATTCGCAACGCTCCAGCGGGGGGCGTCGAATTTTGATTCTAGCGGCCGCGTTATTCTTGGTCGGCGGCGCTTGGAAGTGGCGCACAATTGTGCATGGACCAACCTATCTCTTACGCTCACATTGGTCCGATCGTACGGACCTTTATAAAGGTAAAACGAATGGTCTCTCCAACCACGATCTCGTCTTGCAGGCGCGCAATTATCTGACGGAAGTCAATATGCTCGACGCATCAGGCAATATTACGCCGGAAGCGTTGCGTTCCGAGGGCGATCACATTGATTTGAATTGGTTTAAACGCCACCATCCGGTGAGCGTGGACTTTAATCCATTTACCTCGAAGGGCGGAAATTTTGTGGTGACCTGGCGTTACGTGCCCGGCTGCGAGACGTCGGCATGGAAGTCGGGACGCATGGATATGCCTTGGTATGACGCGCAGGGGAAACGTTGTTCGGTGATTTGTAATTTATCGGTCGTCATGGAACCCGACTTGCGTCTGCTCGGAATAAAAATCGATCCCGTGACCCACGCGTAAAACGTCGGATTAATTATTGGAATTATCTTCTGTAGACTTTTTCGGCACTCCATCCAAATAACGTTTGACCGCCTGAAAACGATGCAAATCATCCGCCGTGACGGGCAGCCCCTTACTTTTTTTAGGCGTGATCAAGGCTCTAGGATCAATACCGACCAATACGCCCGTCGCCGTAGGCAATACGATAATCATCGGACGCTCCATCGCCGCGGCGCCGGAGTTAAGGGCCCTTGCGGTTGCGCCTGAGGCAGCGGTACGCGCTGGCTCGACAGCCGCGTCAGCAAGTTTTCCAAAATTTCCACGCGGTTCCGTAGCTCTTGAATTTGTTTATCTTTATCGCGCAAGCTCTGTTCGGCAATCGCCAAACTGTTGAGCCTGAATTCTGTCGCATCTTGTTCTAGGGTATTCATGGTTATTCTCATTTCTTTCAACGTTCTCCAAAACCCCTCATTCGCTCCATACCTCCCCAAAGACGCCACTGCAAGGCAAAAAAAAACCATCCTGGAGAGGATGGGTGCCTGGGAGCCGGAAGCGTCTGATTTTTCGTTTAATTCAGATCTTCAAGTCCCCAAACACCCGGCGGTCTGACGGCAGACCGGCATTTCAAGGTGCATCGTTCTAGAGAAGATATTTTTCATCACACTCATGGAACAGCACGCCCGGAGAAAAAGTTCCGGAAAAAGAAAATGCTAGTCTTTAACTATGAACTGTCACGCCAAACCGGCAAGGGCCTATATGCTCAGCGCTTGTCTACTCATTCCTTGTTCGGCATGGACGGCTTCGCTTCAATCGCAGATCGAAAGCGAGTTTAAGGCGGGCCACGCGGCGGCCGCGGCGGCTCTTCTGCGTCAAGACGCCGACGCCGGGACTCCGGAATCGCAATATGGTTTGGGGCTTTTGTACGAGAAAGGTTCGTCTCAAGCGAACATCGCCAGTGATGACGCGCAAGCCTTTCACTGGTATACCCTCGCCGCGGAAAAAGGATATGCGCCCGCCGAAAATAATCTAGGGTTCCTTTATTACACAGGTCGCGGAACGGCACAAAATTATCTTCAAGCCGTCAGTTGGTACGGGAAAGCGGCCACGCAAGGCAACGCCATGGCGCAATACAATTTAGGCACGCTGTATTATCGCGGCCACGGGGTGATTCAAGATTATCATCGCGCCATGGCTTTTTATCGCCAAGCGGCTCACAAAAAAAATGCGTCGGCCGAAAATAATTTGGGCTTTATGTATGAGCATGCGCTGGGCGTGACGCGCGATTACCGTCAAGCCATGCGCTGGTACGCGCGCGCGGCGCGCGACGGAGAAATATACGCGCAACGCAACCTCGCGGAAATGTATGAACACGGTTTAGGCGCCGAGCGCGATTACGCGCAAGCTTTGGCTTGGTACCGCAAAGCGGCCGCACAAGGCCACGCGCATGCGCAAATGAAGCTGGGTCTTTTATATGAGCAAGGTCTGGGCGCAAACAAAGATGTGGTCGAAAGCTATGCCTGGTATTGGACGGCCGCACAGAACGGAAATAAAGAAGCCAAAGAAGCCGTGGCGCGCTTGGATAAACAACTCACCGCTGCACAAATCGCCGAAGCGCATGAGCGCGCCACGCATTTGGCGATCGCGAAACCGTCATGATTCCTCGGCTCTCCAATCGCGCGAAGACGGTGCTCTTCGGATGCGGCCTATCGGCCTTCATGGGCTGCGCGTCGCGCGCCATCGTATTTATCAATCCCAACTACATCACGCAACACGTCAGTCAAGTGACGGTGCTTGCTTTTGCCGATTTTCCCGGCCAGCAAGGATCCGGCGCGATCGTGACCGATATTTTTGAGAAGTATTTATTCAATTTGAAATACAACGTCGTAGATCCTACACAGGCGCAGCAAGCGCTCAATACGCAACCCGCCAATTCCACAGGGCTCGACGCCCAAGCGCTTGCGGCACTGGGCAAAACGCTCAATGTGGACGCCGTGGTGACCGGAACCGTCTCCGAAATGACGAACGCCAGCGAGCAGACGGTGATGGTGGATATGCCCCAGGAAGATACCGAACCGGTCTACCAACAAACCGTCGTGCAAGGACGCCATGGTCAAGTGCGGACGGTGACGCAACAAACCGGCGTGCAAACCGTTTATTCGGATCAAACGGTCCCTGAAACGGAAACTTTACCGGCGCGCGTCGGATTAAGCGTGCGCTTAGTCAGCACGAAGAACGGAGAACTCTTGTGGAGCGGGTCCGGCACGGCCGATGGCTTAGACATTTCGAATGCGGCGGAAGTCGCCGCGGCTAAAATCATCCAAGCGCTTCAGAAAAAATTGGCCAACGGTTAAACGGCGGCGGCATCCGGCTGCCAATTCCATTGCGCAATAACCGGCAGATCATTTTCATAACCCAGAATGCTGATCGTTCCCGTCGATAATGCGAAATGTTCGGCATTCACGGGGGGAAGTTCTGTCCAACAGGCGGCAATAATCCTCAAGATGTGCCCGTGCGCCACAAATGCGACGTTTCCTTCCATCGCACGCGCGCGTCGTAAAACATTTTGCGCGCGTGCGGCGACTTGCGCTAGAGTTTCGCCGCCGGGGACACCGTCGGACCAGAGATTCCAATGAGGAATTTTGACCCGGATCTGGTCTTTGGTCTGGCCCTCATAATCGCCGTAATTCCATTCCTTTAAATTATCGTCGAGTTCGAATTTTTCGAAACCCAGCAACCGCGTCGTTTGTTGCGCCCTTTGCAAAGGACTCGAAAGCACGAGCGAAAAGGAATGGCCGGCGAGATGGGGTCGAAGCGCTGTGAGTTTGGATTCCGCTTCCGGCAGAAGGGGAATGTCGGTCCAGCCTGTATGTTGACCGGTGCGGCTCCAGGCCGTCTCGCCGTGCCGAATCAACCAAATGTGCTGCATTCAGCGAACAGCTTGACGCGCCGCTTCGATTTGCTGCAATAAGGGATTACCCGCCAAACGCGTCTTCATCACTTCATACGAGACATGAGGTTTAAGCGCCGGGCCATCTACTTTCCAGTCGTTGCCGATTAAATTCAAATGATAGACCGCCGCTTCGTGTTTATGACCGGCCGTAAAAGTATTTGAAAGCTCGCCCAGAACCTCGTAAGAAACCGATGCTTGCGCACGGGTGCTGCCGACGGCAATTTTGTCGATTTTATAGCTTTCAATGACGACGATCTTATCCCAGGCCAACGGCTTCGGCCAAGTGACCAGCGGTTGCATCGCGGGCCAATTACTTTCCGAAAGTCGCGCGGCGTCCGCATCAAGCTGAAGGTAGCGCTCAATGACCGCGCGCGGTCGTGCCGTCGCATCTTTGGCGAATACGGGAGTGACTAGAGAACCGATAAAAAGAAGAGAGACGACGAACGCCATACGATTTAACGACGTATTGAGCATGAAGTAATACCTCCGGGGAGCAATCGATGTCACGACTCTCTACTTATACAGTATTTCATTCAGCGCGTCGACACTCCGTCGGAAGTACCCGTCCCCATGCCCGCACCCGACATTCCGGCACCGGAATTTCCGATCCCTTTTGGATTACCCGCCCCCGTAACGGCGCCGTTGCCTGTGACGGGACCGCCCACAGGAATAATGCCGCCCGCGGCCGGCGTTGTACCGGCACCCGTTACACTAGGCGGGGTGGCGGCGGAATTGGCAGCCGTTTGATCGACGGATGGAGAAGCATGATCGGCCGTCGGAGAGGATTGATCTGTTTTGCGACCCATGGCTTGACCGGATCCCGCCATTAACATTAAGACCATACCCGATCGAAAAAAAACTCCGCTTAATCTTTTCGCTATATTCATAATATCCTCCTCAAGCCGATTAGGTGACAATGACTTAGACGTTTCAATTCTAACAAGGGAAACATGACAGCATTCATTCCGTTTTGATAAGGTAGGCAACCATGAAAAAATTTATTGTTTTTCTCGCTTTTGTGATCGCCGGATTGATGTGGTTCCACAAAGAACTTCAAAACGGCGAATTTTTATACTTTCTCGACACCCATCCCAATCAATTCATCGTGCCTGCCGTCGAACAGTGGATGGGTGACGGCTATTATTTATTTCATAATTTGTCCGAGGCGGCGACGTATTACTATCGTGTGCCGCAATACTATCCGAATACGCTCGAAGCGGACGATTGTTATTGGGGATATATCCAAACCCTGGAAGATAATTCGGCCACCTCGCGCCCCGCGCTCATTGATGCTTATTCCGCTTACCTCGCCCAATTTACGCACGGCGCGCATATCGTTGAGGCTAAAAATAAATTGGACGCTTATAAATCCGACGTGCGCTGAATGGGCTAGGAATTAGCGCGGCGGAGCGCTTCGACCTCGCGTTCCAGATCGGCGGCACGCTGCGACAACTGCGCCAATAAAAGCGCAACATGCAAATCGACGTTGAAGGTATGACAAATACGCTGCAGGCGACGCAGTCTCAATGTCGTTCCCTCCGCAAGATCGAGCGTGCCGTCGATTTCCTGAATTTCAACGACCGCCGCCTGCATACACTCTTTGAGGAATAACGCTTCGATGTCCAGCCGCCGGCTCAGTTGACGCAGCGCGTCTTCAGAGTGCGCCATGATTCTCCGCCTCCATTTGTTTAAACAGCGCTTCGGTTTGCGCCGACATTTTTTCCGGGATATCAATTTGCAGACGAATAAATAAATCGCCGCGCGCGCCGGCTTTGCCCAATCCTTTACCGGCTAAACGTAAACGCGCGCCGGCATGCGTTCCCTTCGCAATACGCACGCGCACGGGACCGTCTAGTGTTTGGATCGTTACTTCCGCACCGAGCGCCGCTTGCCACGGCATGATCTTGGCATCTATTTCTAAATGGGTGCCCTGAATTCGGAAACGCGCATCGGGTTTGAGATGAAGCGTTAAATATAAATCGCCGCGTCCCCGCGGCCCCTCGTTGCCCTGGCCTTTCAAACGGATCCGCGCACCGTCTGTTAAGC
>Ga0206950_1222_pt1 | contig 10248 bp, 7 predicted proteins | sample Alteio_BWOrgHeat_41_FD_152954 | JGI IMG/M metagenome (GOLD analysis project Ga0206950, IMG submission 152954) | Enriched cells from forest soil in Barre Woods Harvard Forest LTER site, Petersham, Massachusetts, United States -... | ecosystem: Environmental > Terrestrial > Soil > Temperate forest > O... | reverse complement strand
CGGAAGACTTGCGCCTGCGGGAGGTCGGGCACCGCGCCGGCCTGTGCGCAGACCGCAGAAGCGGTTTCACAGGCAACGCGGGCGATCTTTCGCAGCGAAACTTTCCCTACTAGTCCAACGACCAATGCCGCGCAAAAGGCGTCTCCGGCGCCGACGGTATCGCGGACCACGGTCGGAATACCGGGCTGATCGACCGTTTCCTCGCGGGAAATGAGGAGCGCGCCGGCTTCGCCGCGCGTCGCCACCACGAGATCGAGTTGGAAGCGATTAAGTAGCGCTTTCAGAACGGCTGCCGGATCGGGCGCCATTGCGAGACCGCAGGCATTTGCGACCTCCGGCAACTCCTCGTCGCTGAATTTCAGCACACTCGCCCGGGAGATGGACTGCAAGATTATCGACGCATCGAAGTATGGGAGGGAGCGGGGGAACAAGTATTGGGGTCACGCGACCAGCCGCGACCTCGTCCACTGGCAGGAACTCGGCGACGTGCTTTACCCCGACAAGCTCGGCCAGATGTTCAGCGGCAGCGCGGTTGTCGACTGGAAAAACACCAGTGGCTTCGCCACAGCCGGGGGCGCACCGGTCGTGCTCATCTACACAGCGTACGGCGACTTGGCGGCGCAGTGTCTCGCTTTCAGTGAAGACGGGCGTAATTTCACCAAATTCTCGGGGAACCCGGTTGTAGAACAAATCGCCAGAGCAAATCGCGACCCCAAAGTGTTCTGGTATGAGCCGACTCAAAAATGGGTCATGGTACTGTATGTACCGATACCGATCGCGGGCGGCGGGGTTGACGGCAAAGGCAAACCGCTGGCCAGGCATACCATCAATTTCCTCACCTCCCCGGACCTGCGCTCGTGGACCGTGGCGAGCATCATCGAAGGAGGATCCGGTACCGATCGCTACCTTTACGAATGTCCGGATTTCTTCGAACTTCCGGTCGACGGCAACGGGGCGAACAGGAAGTGGGTGCTCTCGGCGGCAAACGGCCAATATGCCATCGGCAAATTCGATGGCGAAAGGTTCACCCCAGAGAGTTCAAGACTGCTCGGGGTCTTCGGCGGCACATTTTATGCCGCGCAAACCTTCAGCGACCTGCCCGACGGCCGGCGGATCCAGATGGCATGGGGTCGCGTGCCTTCGCCGGAAATGCCGTTCAATCAGCTGCAATTGCTACCATGTGAAATTCGGTTGCAGCAGACGGCGATGGGACTGCGAGTGACGCGGACGCCGATACCGGAGCTTGTCACGCTGCGGGACGGGCCGAACCACGGTGCCGCGCTGGCCGGGTTCCGCGCTGAACTCATCGAACTTCGCGCCGAGTTCGAAACCGGCCGTGCGGGCGCCGTTGAATTCGACATACGCGGGGCGAAGGTTATTTTGGATACATCGAAGCAAGAGGTTTCCGTGAATGGGCAAGCCGCGTCGGCACCGTTCACGGGCGGCAACCAACGCCTTATCGCGTTTGTGGATCGGACCTCAATTGAAGTGTTCGCAAGTGACGGCCTGACCTACGTGACACTGCCGTTCATCCCAAAAACCGCCGAGCAGTCAGTGTCGGTGAATCTCCACGGTGATGGGACGAAGATGAAGTCGCTGGATGTGTATAAATTGAAATCCATTTGGGAGCAGTGAAGGCTGGCTGGACCACGCAACCACGTTGCGAGATAGTCTTTCCTGCCGAAGTAGCCGCGTCGTGCCAGTTGGTGGTGACGCCACGGGTCTCGTTCTCCAGGTCGGCGAGATCATAGCCCGCGTGGCCCTGGGCGCCGCAGAACCGGCCGGCCCAGTGGGACACAGTTCGGGAGTCGACTCGGCGCAGGCCGCGTAACGACCGGAGCGTCCGCGCGCATGGGCGGCGATCATCGCGGTGCGGGAAGATCGCTGCCGCAGCGTGCGCCAATACTAACTCGCGGGCCGCGGCCAACTCAATTTCCGGAGCGCCCAAATCGTCGGCGTCGATCAGAAGCGCCCGGAGTCCGTGCGCGCAGAATAGCTCGGCAATGAATGCTTGCTCCGCGCTCTTCCGGTCGAGCGTGCCGAGAACGAGGTTGCTTGCTATGCAGCGCCGTTTGCGACCGAAGCAAAATCGCGGCGCTTAAGGGAAGTGAACCGTTTCACCTCTGCCGTGAGCGCCTTCTCCGTTGGCAGGCGCTCCATCGAACTCGCACCGTAAAACCCGTCGAGCCCACGGCACCGCTCAAGCATGAAACGTGCATCGTCGGGCGAGGCGATCGGACCGCCGTGGCACAGCACCAAAACCTCCGCGCTCGTTGATTTGGCCGTGTCGACGATTGCCTGCACTTCAGTCACGCACTTATCCAGTGATTTCGCCGTGCGAGCCCCGATTGAACCCGACGTGGTGAGACCCATGTGCGCCACGATAATGTCGGCGCCAGCCTTAGTCATTTTCGAAGCGTCATCGGGGTTAAAAACGTACGGCGTGGTCAACAAATCGAGTGCGCGCGCGGCGGCGACGCAGTCGACTTCCAGTTGGTAGCTCATGCCGGTTTCCTCGAGGTTGGCCCGAAAAACGCCATCGATAAGACCAACGGTTGGAAAATTCTGAATCCCGGCAAATCCGAGGTCAATTAGCTCACGCAGAAAATGATCCCGCAGCATGAAAGGATCAGTGCCATTGACGCCGGCGATAACCGGCGTGTGTTTCACTGCAGTGATTACCTCATGCGCCATTTCCTTCACGATTTCATTCGCATTGCCGTAGGCGAGCAGGCCGCTGAGGGACCCCCGGCCTGCCATGCGATAGCGCCCGGAGTTATAAATAACAATGAGATCAATCCCCCCTGTCTCCTCGCATTTCGCGGAAATCCCGGTGCCGGCCCCGGCCCCGACGATATATTCACCTCGAGCTATTTTCGCGCGCAGTGTTTGGAGAATAGACCGACGACTATGTTTGGGAATTTGCATGGGGAGCGGGGTGAAGGAATTAAGCCATAATCATGCCATATTTTTATTGAAATTATCATCACACATACCATGAATAACTTAGGAGTTTTCAGGGTAGCGATCGCTCCGGCGAATTTGCGTAAATGTTTAGTTTCTTAGTGACTCGTAAGGATACAGTATCCAACCTTAATGCGATGCCCGATAACGTATTGCGAACCCTTTTTACCCGCAGCGCGGCCGCGTCACAGCGATTGGTGGCCGTGGTTGCCGGCACGGGGCAGATAGCGCGCTGCGCCGTCGAAGCGAGCGCGGATATGCTTTTTGTCTTGAACGCCGGGACTTACCGCACCGCCGGTCTTGGCTCGCTCGCATCATTTCTCGCCTACGGCAATGCGAACCAGCAAACGCTGCGTTCAGTTCGCGAACAAGTCATGCCGGCGGCGGAGAATCTGCCGGTGGTTGCCGGCGTCCTGGCAGGAGATCCAACCCTGCGATTGGAGGAACTGCTCGTGACGCTGCAAGCGCTAGGGGTCTCCGGGGTGACCAATTGGCCAGCCGTGGGTTTTATTGACGGATCACTCCGGACGGCGATGGAGGCCGAAGGGGTTGGGGTCGATGGGGAGATTGAGATGCTTAAGACCGCCGCGCGTTACAACCTCGCCACGGTTGGATTCGCGCTCGATGTCGACAGCGCCGCTAAGTTCGCCGCGGCAGGCGTCGATGGCCTTATCCTCAATCTTGGCCTGACGCGCGAAATCGCAGACGTTCACGAGCGTCGGGACCAACTGCAGCAGGCCTTGGTTCAACTGCGCGCCATGCAGGCCGCCGTCCGCCGGACGGGGCGAGAGCCTTTTATGCTGGCGTTCGGCGGGCCCGCGACCACGGCCGACGACCTTGAGCAGATATTCCGGCATGCGGACGTTGGCGGGTACGCCGGAGGAAGCGTCTTCGAGCGTCTGCCGGTCCACGAAAGCGTCACGGCGACCATCAGCCACTTCAAGAGTTCCGCCACCCAGCCGATCGCGAACAACAAAGGCATCGGCCTTGGCGAAATGATCGGCCAGAGCGCCGGTTTGCAGAAGTTGTTCGAATTGATCAGGCGGGTGGCTCCGCGCGATGTGAACCTGGTGATCGAGGGGGAGTCGGGCACCGGCAAGGAGCTTGTGGCGACATTGCTCCACCGATTTAGCCCGCGTTCCCCGCACGCCTTTGTTACGCTCAACTGCGGTGCAATCACCGAAACACTGCTCGAAAGCGAATTGTTCGGGCATGAGAAGGGTGCGTTCACCGGCGCGCATCGGCGACGCTTGGGCAAATTCGAACTCGCGCATCATGGCACATTATTTCTGGACGAGATAGCGGATCTCAGCCCCCACGCGCAAGTCGCGCTGCTGCGGGTGTTGCAACAACGCGAAATCACCCGCGTCGGAGGAGAGACCACGATCCCGGTGGACACACGAATATTGTCCGCATCTAACCAGAATCTCGAGGAGCGGGTTGCAAGTGGTCACTTCCGGGAGGATTTATACTATCGGCTCAACGGAATGACGTTGAAAATTCCGCCATTACGGAGCCGCCCCGATGACATTCCCTTGTTAGCCAACGCAACAGTGAAGCGATTGTGCATCCAGTGGAATCTCCCCAAGAAACGGTTGTCGGCATCCTTTCTGGCACGACTTGCCCGACACTCGTGGCCGGGTAATGTCCGCGAACTTCAGCAGGTACTGGGTCAAGCCATACTGCTCGAGGACGGAGTCGTCATCGAAGGTCGGCATTTTATCCCGGCAAGGCCTCGCGTAGCAGCAAATGGCGCAACCTCCGACGTGGCGTCACGAGGGTTGGTCCGTGAACGAGCGGAACAAGCGCTGATCGAAGCGGACGGCAACAAAAGCCGCGCGGCGGCGGCCCTTGGCGTGACGCGCAAGACGTTGTATGCTTGGTTAGCCGCTCATTGACCTCTGCGATTGCGCGGCCGAACCGAGGAATCGTACGAATCATGGAACGTCTGCGGGCGATTATCACTTATTGGCCCGGATCCCATCGGTGGCCAACCCATCGCGCAGACGGAATCTTCCGCTTTGATAGAGGGACCAATGCCCGAAAAAACCTGGGTGTTTACTCAGTGTTTATTTTTCAGCCCGATCCATATTCAGACCGAGGGCGCTGACTCGACAGTGGAATCTCTGGAGTCATTTAATAGGTTGACAACCAGTTATTAATGCAACAAACATCGGTCCCGGTGTAGGACGTGCTTCAATATCACTTCGAACAATGAAATCCGTATCATTATGAAAGTGAAAGAGCGCTGCCTGATGTACGCCGTACCGGGCCTCTTGTGCCTTATCGCTCTAAACCAGATCCGTCTCAGTCGGACGGACAAATTAGTCGCGTGGAAAGGCGGCGGGTTTGGAATGTTTTCCACTCCGGACCACCCGACGTTCAATCGACTCCTGCAGGGACACGGCAAGGATGCGCAAGGCCGGGAGGTCCGTATCATGATGCCCGCCGCGGTGAGTGTCAAAGCCGACTGGGATAGTCGGTGGGAGCAGGCCCGAAAATATCCGACCCAAGAAAATCTGTCCGCCTCTTTGCAACAGCTTAAAGATGCCAGCATATCGCCCATGATCCTTCCGCTTGAGGAGGACGATCCCGCGCGCAACTTACGTACGGGTACGTCACCGACAGACGTTAGTCAGATTATGCTAACCGGAACGCGATACATTCTCGTTCCAATGGGCAATGGGCGTAAAGTATCAGATTTTTTGAGTACGGTCGGGATGGACGTTTGGGAATTGAGAGTCCAATTGGAGTCCGGTCGAATCAAGGTGTGGTACGAGTTAATCGCCACCTCAGAAGGTATTAATGCCTCAAAGTCCTAAACGGTTTCCCGATGGCGTTCTTCAATTGGATTAAGGCTAAGCTCGAGCGGTGCCCCCCGCTGGTGGACCGCGATCTGATTCTGAGGCTCACCTGTCTGTTTTTGGTCCTGCACGCCGAAAAACTCTATTTCCCGCCCGTTGCCAAAGGGATCTTCCCCGTCTTCGCTATCGTCGTTTGCGGATTAATGCTGGCCTTTCCTATTCTGCTTCGCAGTCGGGTCCCTTGGATAGTCCTTTCCTTGGGTTGCTGGACGACTATCCTCACCAACTGGAACCTTATTGATAACCACCTGTACTTGATTGGCTACTGGGTGCTCGCTTGCACCTTAAGCAACTTCAGTGCGAATCCTGTCGAGATTTTACGCACGAATGGGAGATTCATCGTCGGTCTGTCGTTTTCGTTCGCGGTTCTCTGGAAATTCATGTCCCACGCGTGGCTGGATGGAAGCTTTTTCTACATGATCAGCTTGTTTGATCAACGGATTGGGCAACTGGTAGCGGCAATCGTCGACGACCCTCCCGTTTGGTCGTCGACCCTCGTCCAGCTAAAGGCCTTCACGATGATCCCAGACCTGGGATTGAAGATGGAGATCCCGGCGATGCATTCGCTAGTCACCCTGTCGAGAATTGCGTGTTACGGGGGCCTCACGCTCGAGATTCTGGTCGCTTTGCTCTTTCTGCTCGGGCGCCCTCGTTTTCTTCTAAAACTTCGGGACTACTTCCTAGTAGCGTTTTGCCTCGGAGCGTACATGCTGGCTCCCGTGTATGGATTTGCCTATGTTTTTTCCATCATGGGGCTCGCGCAATGCGGGAACTCTCGTACATGGACGCGGCTGATGTATGTTTTGCTCTTTTGCTTCGCGATCGTCATGAGCCATGTTGCGACAGCCGGAGTCGGACGGTTGATCGACTGAGTTGGCTGGTCGACGATTTATGAGGTCCGGGCACCGGGTCGGAACGGCGAAGGGACGGACCTAAGCCAGTGGACCGCGCGACTGCGATGTCGGCCAAGCGTCCCGCGGCACGTGTCGACTCACCGGCCCATTTGACGGAGGCGCGGGTGGACCATTGGGGCAGAACCTTTCTTCGGGAAACACCGGCCTATGCCGCGTTCAGCGGGGTCAACGCGTTATTTGATTCTCAGAGGCTCTATCGGAGGGCGACGCGGGATATGACAATTCGATATTTGGACCTTAGCCGGACAACGGTGCAGTCGCATTCGTTTCAATCGTTTAAGAGGCGTCCTTCACGCAGCGAAATCCAAGGGTGCCCGCGCGGTCCTTGCTGGGCGCCATGAGGAGCAACTTGCCGTGCTCTGTTAATCGGTAGGCCTGTGGAAAATACCAGCGCGAGCCCTGCGGCTGATAATAACTCCCGCCCCGCAAGATTCCGGCACGGGTGTGCTCGTCAAGATACTCGTCGGTCCACTGCCAAACGTTTCCAACGAGATCCAAGACCCCATACGGGCTCGCTCCGTGCGGATGGGCATCCACATTATCTGGTGCGCGCAGGTCGTTGCCTTTGTCGGGTTCCGGCACCGCCTGGGCGTCCCAATCATTTCCCCACGGATAGGTTCGCCCGTCGGCGCTTCCGGCGGCATATTGCCACTCCCATTCGTGGGGCAGTCGTTTACCCGCCCAAGCTGCATAAGCCCGGGCATCTTCGAGCGAAACCCAAGTCACAGGTTTGTTTTCCCAACCGCCAGGGTAGGTGGCATTCTGCCAGTCTTTCAGGAAGTTGTGGTCGTCCTTCGGCCGGTACTTCGTCGCATCTATAAACCGCTTGAACTCAGCGTTGGTGACCGGACTCTTGTCGATGTAAAAGCTCTTGATGCTCAGTGTGGAGCGGTGCTCACGGCGCGGCGAGTTTTCCCATGGATACTGTACGTCAACGCCAACCTCGTTGGAACCCTCGATTTCGATCCCTTTTACCTGGAAATCAAAGAGTCCCGCCGAAATGAGCACCATGCCCTCCGGGGGACTTTTAACCGGCTTGGTGGGCGGAATTGCAACCAGCTGTTGGGTCAGGAATTTTCTCTCCCGGCTATAGCTGTCCAATCGCGCACGCGCCAGCACGTTCATAGCGCCGAGGAACTCCCGGAGGTCCGCCGCGCTGGACGCGAGGTCGCTTGCCAGCACGGCGCCGTATCCGTTGCCCTCAATCCCAAAGCTCAACGTGGCGGTCTCGCCTTGAATGTCCGGCTTCAGTTCCACCCCGTGCCACAGGTCGAAGTACCTAGAGTTCGCGCTGTACGGAACGCACATTTGCTTCCCGGAGACATCGAATTCGTTCCGGTTGATGATGGTCCACAAAGTCTGGTGCACATCGGGCCACTTGCTGGCGTAAATTCCGTATTGCAGCACCGCGGGAGTATGCGGCTCCCATTCCGCGCTGACCAAAAGCTTAGCGAACTGACGATCGATCTTGCCCACTCGACGAATGACTTCGGAGTCCCGGGGCGTAATTTCGTTCCAGATTCCCCAGACGTTTTCCCAGGTCTCCATGCCGATGCCGTTAAAAAACGCGTACTGCATGTCGACGTTCTTGTCTCGCTGCCAGCGGTCGCTGATGTTCGTCATGTGATGCGGTTCCGCCCACTTGAACTTAGCAACCATCGGCACGGAGTTGGGGCCCCCGCGGCCGACCCCACCACCTCCGCCTGCGGGCCCGCCGCCGCTCTGTCCTGCGGGCACCGTCGCTTGACCCCAGTTCAAATTGTTATAAGCCAAACCTTCGTCCACACCGAGTCTTTCCGGTTCGAACGCGAGGGGATGCCCCGTCTTATCGGAGGCGATGCGGAAAGTGCGAGGGACAACGTTCATGGTGTCGCCGTTCACGCCGTCCGCGCCAACGACGGCGAGATTCTCGGCCAGAACGTCGTAATGCTCCTGGCTTTCCTTGCGCGAGCCCTGCTGGTCCCAAGGCATATAGGGAAATAGGACGCGCACGCCGCGCTTGTGGAAATCGGCCACCATCTGCCGGATACCCGCAATGCCGCCGGGCAGGTCGCGGAAATCATCGAATTGGTTGCGATTGTCGATGCCCGAGTTCGGATAGACCGGCCAGATTAGAACGGCATCGATGCCGCCGTACCGCTTGGCAAGGTCATCAAGGTACCGGTCCACGGTGTATTTACCCGCAACCGGATCGTAGAAGTATCGGTCCTCGACCATCATCTGCGGTTGCATGAAACTGCTCTGCGTCCAAAGCAGTTCAGGCCGGCGATATTCCGCGTCGCTATAGCCTATTTTTTTCAAGTATTCCGTGCGCCACGCCTTCATGCCCGCGAGCCACGTGGGAAAATCCGCCGGTGTCGCCGGACCCATGATGTGGTACCCCTGTGCCGTGATGCCGGGGATTTCGACGACGGGATTTTGCGCACCGGCGTTGCGGTTGCCGCGGTTACCGGGGATTTGCGCAACCGGGGTTTGCGCTTTAAGGTCTGGGTTGGCAATCGCAAGCAGCAGGCTTGCACAGCCAAGACAGAGCAAGACCCGGCGGTCTTTCTTTAAAACATGGGTGAGGTTCATAGAAATAGAGTGATTCATTTCATCGTGGAAGAACCAAGCAGTTGGCGGGACGTCTACGATTACATTGTTGCCTCGAGGAAAAGCCCCGCGGTACGTTACAACCCGTGTCGGCACCATTCGGTTCTGCACCCTCGGCAAACATTGTAGTTAACGCGAGCTCGCCAGACATTGGGATTTGGCCTTCTTGATCGTTGTGAGCCGGGTAGGCGCCGTGCGCATCTGATTTCAGGAATGTTATTATAAAAGGAAATCTTCTAATACGACACCCATTTAACACCTTCGCTGGAAATCACTCCAGTGCCCATGAACGCCGCAAGAGCGGGTCAAAGGAGAATCATTCGTCGAAAACCAGTTCTTGATGCCGAGTGTAACCAAAAAGATTGCCCCGCCGGCCTGCCATCTGGCAAGCCGGCGGGCAATGGTATATCTATAAGATCAAAACTCTTTCGTTACACGGAGCCACCATTCTCTGCCGTATTTGGGTATGAATGTGCTGGCGATAAACGTGCTGAAAAACGGATCGTCCGCCGGTTCCGCGTTGAATACATTATTGATCCCGACCGCCACGTTCAGGTCGGAAAGCAGCGATAGCTTATCCGTTCTCCGGCCGAAGGCGTAGGCACCACTGATATTGTGGGTGATCTGCGAACGAACATTTCTCCGGCCAATCGCCGTATAAGCGTCGTTGGCGCCGCCGGGATCGCCCGGCGCGCCGTTCTCTTTATATGGGCCATAATAGGCCGTGCTCCACGTCGCCGTCCAGTTTTGGTTCCTCCAACCGGCGCTTCCATTGGCTTTATACCGGGTTGGATATCCCCCCCCGATTGACATACCCGAGGTAAGATCCGAGTCCGCCTTGATTGTTCGACAGGTCGAACGTCAGCGTCCGTACCATGCCGGCTCTGAGTTGGAAAGAGCCGATCTCGGTTTTC
>Ga0206950_1221_pt1 | contig 10268 bp, 10 predicted proteins | sample Alteio_BWOrgHeat_41_FD_152954 | JGI IMG/M metagenome (GOLD analysis project Ga0206950, IMG submission 152954) | Enriched cells from forest soil in Barre Woods Harvard Forest LTER site, Petersham, Massachusetts, United States -... | ecosystem: Environmental > Terrestrial > Soil > Temperate forest >... | reverse complement strand
GATGACGACGCTTTGAAGCTCAAATTTAAATTAAAAACAGATTCGCAATGGTCCGAGTCGACTTTACAAAAACCAATTCCAAAATAATGCAATTGAAATTGATAGGCTGTTATTTCACTAAAGGGGACAGCGCCCTATTTTTATAAGAAAAATAGGGCGCTGTCCCCTTGGCATTAGCGAGCGCATATTTTGGTGTTGCTGTTATATACGAAAAACAAAATGATTATCCACAAGTGTTGGCTAATTTGAATAAGACTATTCAATTTGGTCCTCAAGATGCAAAATCTTATAAGTTTCTAGGGGATTATTATTACAATCAAAATTACCTTAACTGCTTTCTTGATTATTCTTTAGCTTATTATACGCTGGCAATCTTAAAGAATCCTGAATTTAAAGATGCCTATGTTTCTCGTGGCTTAGTTTTCTTTATCGATGGGGATACTGCCCAATCCCTGGCTGATTATAATAAAGCTATTTCCATCGACCCTAACGATGCAGAAGCTTATAAAGGACGGGCCAGTATCTATATGAAACAAGGCAATTTTCCTGAAGCTATCGCTGACCTTACCAAGGCTATTGAAATAAATCCTAAATATGGGGAAGCGTATGAAAAGCGAGGTGACTTTTATTTTGATCAGGGCGATTATGCCAAGGCGATTTCCGATTTTAGTAAAGATATTGAAATAGGCACGCCTCATATATGGGTCTATACCAAACGTGGCAAAGGGTACGAAAAATTGGGCAAATTTGCTCAAGCCATCGCAGACTTTAATAAGGTCCTTGCTATAAAACCCAAGTACAGGTCTGTTCCAATGGCCTTGTTTACTTCGGAGACATCACTCATGGAGGACTTAATTAAGAAAGGTATATTGAAGAAAGAATCTTCAACAGAGGTTTGTTTAAACCAAAATGTAGATGAATTTACAAGACCTAAAGAATTGGAAGGGAGCAAATTTGATTTTATTTGGGTTGGGTTGCAGCCCCACTACGCTTCTGATGTTTTTTATAATCGAGCCCTCGCCTATGATGCCTTAAAGAATTACGATAATGCCTGGAAAGATGTTCATAAAGCAGAATCATTGAATGGTAGACTTGATCCTAAATTTCTTGATAAGTTAAAAAAAGATTCCGGTAGGGACGAATAGATTTCTATTTAACAATCTGTCCACAAAAATTAGTTTGTTGCAGATGAACAGCGCTATTATGTATTCGGCACAATAAGGAATTTTTTGCCAAATGTCTGCGAGGATTTGCATTAAAAATGTTCCAAATACAAATATTCTTTAGAACATTTTTAATGTAAACCGAAGCAGACGGCAAAAATATTCCGTGCCGAATACATAATAGCGCTGTTCATCGTCCACTAGCAAGATGCATATTCTGGAACAGCAAATTTCCTAATCCGTCCAAACCTCCGTAATTTCAGCCACGGGCGTGGTATCGGCTTGGGTAAAAGAATGGGGTTTAGGTCCAAAGCGTTTGTGGGCTGGATTATGGACTTGTGTGACAATGCTTTGGGCCAGGGACTTGCCGATCGTTTTGATGGAGGCCAGGTGCTCGGCGCTGGCAGGTTTTAAATCGGACAGGTTTTGATAGCCGTGTTTAAAGAGCATCCGTGCCCGGATGCGTCCCACGCCTTCCAGGGCGGCTAATTCCAGCAATTCCTGCTTGATGCCGTAACGCACGCGCAAACGCAGGGCTTCTAATTCAAACGTTAATTTTTTATAGTGCAAGAGCTCCGCGATCATCCCGGCCGCGTAAAGCAGCCATCCGGCTGATTCGACGTGGCGGTAAATATCCCCGGGGCCGATGTTAAAATCATCGCACATCGTTTCTTCTTTTTCTTCATCAATCCAGCGCGACCAAAGCCACATGGTCTTAAGGGTGGCATAATAGGTGTAAACATCCTGCAGCATGGGCAGATGATTGGGTGAAATAATCAATTCGTCTTCAATCTTTTGCGATAAACTTTCGAGTTCTTCATAATCAGTTTTCCCCACGTTTAACATCTCACTATCCGGCGAGCAGGTCAACATGTGCAAAAGGCCGAACGTCGAATAGGATTTACCCTCATGGATCTTGGTCAGTCCCTCACGGAAGATGAGGCTGGTCATGGGATCAATGTAAAGGCGGCTGGTGGTGTTGCCAAAGGGGGTGGTGAAATATTTAAAGCCGCTTTTATCGATAAAGCCATTTTTATGCAGATAATCAAAAATATCACCGACCAGACTCACCATGTTCGTCCCCTGGCGCTGGTAGGACAGGAAGGTGTGGTTTAAAAAATCAAACATGCTGGTGACGTCATGCACATAGCCTGCGGCAATGGAAGACAGGATATGGATGCGCAGGGCCGCTTCAGAGCCCAGCTTGGAGGTCACCGGTTCAGGTTTGGATAGAACAAAACGTTCAAACAAAGCATTTTGTTCAGACAAGGATTTTGCCATCAGCACCGCTTCCCCGTAATCATCGTATTGAGGCCGGCCCGCGCGGCCGGCGCATTGCTTATATTCCGAGGTGGAAATATATACCGAGCCCAAACCGCTGGCATAACGTTTGCAGTCGCGGATAATGGCGCGGCGGGCCGGCAGATTGACACCGGCGGCCAGGGTAGGGGTTGAGCAGATGACCTTAATGATATTGCGTTTAAAATGGTCTTCGATCAAATGGCGCTGTTTGGGGGTGAGGCCCGCGTGATGGAAAGCACAACCAGCCTTGACGATGTCAGCCAATTTTTTACAGACCTTGGTGGCTGAATGGTCTTCGCTGATCTCAGTGGCCAAATCCTGGAGCGCTTTTTTTTCTTCAGGATTCAGCAAGGTCACGACCGACGGGCATAATTCACGGGCAGCGGCCTGGGCGGAACGCCTGGAATTAACAAAGACCAAGACCTGGCCGTCCCCGCGCAGGGTGTCCATCACCAGCTTATTTAAATCTTCGTCCACGTCCTCCTTGACTAAACGGATGGAATCATTATTGAACATGATCCGTTCATTAAAATAAACCCCTTCTTTAAGCGGGATAGGGCGCCAATGGCTAAGTGCCAGATTAGCATCCAACCAGCCAGCCACTTCCTGGGCATTGCTGATGGTGGCACTCAAGGCCAGGATTTGGATGCTGGGTTTTAATTGCTTGATGCGGGCGGTCAGGATTTCCAGGGTCGGCCCACGGCTTTCATCGTCGATAAAATGAATTTCATCAAGTACAATGACAGACAATGAATTGATGAGCCATCCGGCTTTAGAGCGCAGGATGGAATCAACTTTTTCAGCGGTGGCGATCAAAATTTGATAGCGGTCTAAATATTTACTGGGTGAATCCAAGTCCCCGGTGGCAATGCCGATCTTAATGCCGAGCGGCTCATATTTTTTCTTAAAATCATGGTATTTTTCACTGGCCAGGGCCTTGAGGGGGGCGATGTATAAAGCCTTGCCGCCATCCTGCAGGATGGATTTAAGCATGCAAAGCTCCGCGATCAGGGTCTTCCCGGCGGCTGTAGGTACAGCCATGACCACATTTTTACCCTCCAACACGCCCTTACGGATAGCTTCAGCCTGGGGAGGGTGTAAAGTCGTAATGCCGGAAGCTGTCAAAACATCAATGACAGACTGCGGGAAGGCATGCTGGGTTAAAAGTTCTTTGAGATCCATTCTTGATTTTGTAACACAAAGCCAGCCCCTTGTCAAACACCCCCTTTATTTCGTTGACGCGTGGATAAGGGGAACCTATAATTAAAAGATAATTTATGCGTACAGTCATTCAAAGAGTCAAAGAAGCACACGTTAAAGTAGACGGAAAGATCATCGGCCAAATTGCCCAAGGCCTTTTGATTTTTTTAGGGGTTGCCCGCGACGATGGGGAACCTTCCGCGGAGTACCTGATAAAAAAAATCACGGAATTACGCATATTTGAAGATGCGCAAGGTAAGATGAATGTATCGGCCCGGGACGCGGGTGCGCAATTTTTGGTTGTTTCTCAATTTACCCTGTACGGCAATTGCGACAAGGGCCGCAGGCCGTCTTTTGATGAGGCTGCTGATCCGGCGCGCGGTGAAGCATTATACAATTATTTTGTGACGCAATTAAAAGCCACCAAGGCTGTCGTACAAACTGGACAGTTTAGAGCCATGATGGATGTTTCCTTAATCAACGATGGCCCGGTGACATTGATCATTGACAGTAAATGATGACCATCATTGATACGCACGCGCACATAGATCAACTGGAAGATTTACCCGGCGCGCTACTGCGTGCCCACGAGGCTGGTGTCAGCGATATCGTCGCCATGAGCGTTGATCTTGATTCCATGCAAAAGCTTTTGGCCATCAAAGATCAGTACCATAAACCAAAAATTCATCCAGCCTTAGGCGTTCATCCAGGCATGGTTAGCGATAGTAGCGGTAAGGCTTGTCTTCACCCGGATCTAGCGTATGATTTCATGCGCGCTAATATCTCCAAAGCCTCTGCCATTGGAGAAACCGGCCTGGACTATTGGTACAAATGGGTGCGTAAAGATATGCCCGAGCGCCAAAAGCAAAAAGATTCTTTTGGCTTTCATTTAAGTGTAGCCCGTGAGTTTGATCTGCCCATTGTCATTCATAGCCGCGGGGCATGGCGGGATTGTTTTAGCATGACGATAGAATCGAAGGTCAAGCGCGCCTTGTTTCATTGGTATAGCGGTCCGGTGGATATTTTAGGTCAAATCATAGACGCTGGTTTTTACGTGTCCACGTCGCCCAGTGTTGCGTATAGTCCGGAATCACAGAAGGCCATGGCCCAGGCGCCATTAGAAAGGGTCCTTATTGAAACAGATTCCCCGGTCCATTATAAAGATGGGGACGCATCCTATATGGCCGAACCCAAGGACGTGATCAGGACATGGAAGGCCCTGGCCCGATTGAAGAATTTAGATGAACAAGAGGTCTTGGACCAGGTAAATACAAACGCAAAAACTTTTTTTGCCATTTGATAATTTTTCTGTCATCCTGAGCGTAGCGAAGGATATTAAGGTTTATTATGAAACATAAATTAACTTGGACATTAAGCATCCTTTTAGCCCTGCTGCTGGGCGCATGGATTTGGTTCCAGCGTCCGGGATTGCCTGTGGAGAGGGTTTTGCCTTCCCATCCGCTGGTCTTTGCCCGCCTGACCCATGTTGAAGAGCATATTCATCAGATCATCAGTTCAGATTTTGGAAAAAATATCGCGGCCATTGATTTGCCGGATGTGTTGAACCGCAATCACTTTTCCCCGAAAGACATCAAGGATTTTCAGCGCTGGCAGAAAGACCTGGTAGGTTTTTGGGGCAACCCGCTCACCAAAAGATTTTTGGGCAAGGAATCGGCTTTTAGTGTTTACCGTCAGGACCATTCCTACCAGGTTTATATGGTTTTTCGCCTGACATTATCAACGCGGATTGCTGAAGGCCTGGCCCAGCTGTCCCATCAGTGGGGCGATGATGTCTCCGTGAGACAGCAACGGTACCAGGGGCGGGTCATTAATCATGTTTTATTCAAAAAGCAAGGTGTAGGGTTGGCCTATGTGCGCATCAGGGATTTGCTGATCGTGATTCCTGAGACTTGGGGGGACCTGAAAGTGGTGATTGATATTTACCAGCATAAAAATGGTTCTCTGCAGCAGGACCCTGCGTTTAATTTTGTGCGCCGGAATGCTTATCCGTCGGGAGATGGGTTGGTTTATGTCAATCTTAATCTTTTTTCAAAACTATGGCGGGGCGAGATGGATTCCCGGCTGACACCCTTAGGATACCAAACATCGGCATTCCCGGTGTACGGCTTATCGTATATGCCGGGGGTGGTCAGCAAATACAAAATGCTGATAGGCCTGGATCAAAAGTATTTGCCGACCGGAATGCGCAAGGTTTTTTCCTGTCCGGCGCTGGCCAATGATTCTTTGAAATTTGTGCCGGTCAACGCCATAGCTTATAATTGGGGCGCTTGTTATGATTTTGAGCAGGCTTGGGTAAGCCTCAAAAAGAGATTGGAAGAGTACCCTGAATTGGCCCAGGGGATTGATAAATTTAAACACCGGTTGGAAAATTATTTTCAGATAAACATCAAAAGCGAAGTGCTGCCGGTTTTGGGGCATGAGATCGGCGGTTATTTGACAGATGTCGATATGCAGGGCACCTATCCTTTTCCCCGGCTATTGCTTTTTGTCAAAATCCAAGACCGGCCTACGGCAGAGCACCTCTTGGATAAATTGACCCAAAATCCGTCCATGATGCTGTATAGTGAAGAATATAAGGATGTGAAAATCCATTATATCTCCTTGCCGCTGGGCGCCAACATGGACCCGGGTTATGGTTTCTTAGGGGATTATCTGTTATTGGCCACCAGCCGTCAATTGATCAAGCGGTCGATTGATGCCTATCACGATGCGTTGCGGTCCATAGTTTCCGATGACATGATGGACCAATTCAGTTTGACAGACGATCAAAAATTCCATTCCATGACCTTGATGAAAACAGCTGAACTCTCCCGCAGGGCCCAGGATTTCTTAGGTTGGGTTGATAAATATTTATCAGGCCAGGTGTCCATGGCCGCGGCCTATAAACAGGACGGGGACAATAAAAAGCATGAATTGGACCAAGCCATTGCTGAGCGTAGCGCGGAGTTGGCCTTAGCCCAAAAGAAATTAACGAAATTAAAGACGGCTTCCTTGTCCGTTGTGCCCTTTGATGACCCGGAATCACTTAACGGGGCCATCGAGAATTTAAACCGCGAAGAAAACACCATGCGTGATGATATTGCTAATTACACCGAACAAAAAGAAGACCTGTCGCGACTTTTGGATAATTACGCGCTCGGCGCCCAATCTGCCAAATTGACCATGTATAATATGGAAAATGTGGTGTCCCCGGTCTTGAAAAGTTTGGAGTCTATCGATGCCCAGGCCGTCACCATGCGTTTCGGGGATAAAGTGTTGGAAACGGAGTTTTTAGTCAAATGAAGAAAAAATGGCTTTTTCTTTTGCTCTTGGCGGTGTGTTTGACCCAAAGCGGATGTGAACTGTTGAGTATTCCCGGTGAAATCATCGGCGGTATGTTTGGTTTGGCAGGCCAGGCCATAGGGTTTGCGTCAACCTTGCCCATGCCGCCGCCCTGGATGTTTTTTTAATATGTACAAAATTATCCATAAACAAGTGATAGCACAAGATATCAAGAAAATTGATATTGCAGCCCCCTTGATCGCGGCCCGCGCCCTGCCAGGCCAGTTTGTGATGGTCACTCCTATGCCTGGTGAACATAATATCCCTATGACCATCATTGACAGCGATGAGCGCCGTTCTGTGATTTCTTTATTAGTCCATGAAGTGGGTCCTGCCACCCGGAAATTAGGGGAACTTTCCATTGGAGAAAGCGTACATCAGATCGTGGGTCCCTTAGGTCGCGGGGCCCAGATGGATAAATATGGCCTGGTCATTTGCGTGGCCACCGGTATAGGGGCAGCCCAGATATTGCCGATTTGCCGCGGTTTGAAGAAAAAAGGCAATAAGGTCATTGGCATTATCGGTGCCAAATCCAAAAAAGTACTGATGCTGGAGTCCCAGATGCGGGTGGTCTGCGATGAGATTTTCATCACCACTAATGACGGCAGCTATGAGCGCAAAGGTTTGGCCACGGGCCTATTAAAAGAGATGTTGGACAAATACACCGTCCATCGGGTTTATGCCATTGGCTCGGTTGAGATGATGCAGGCAGCGGCACGGATGACGCAAGAAAAAAATATCCCACTTAGGGTGACATTAAATCCGTATATGGTCAATGGTTTGGGTTTGTGCGGGTCCTGCAGGGTCAAGATAGACGGGGACACGCGCCTGGCCTGTATCGACGGCCCTGAATTCGACGGGCATATGGTGGATTACCAGGATTTAACACAACGTGTGAATGCAATGGAGCCTCTTTCATGGGAAAGCCAAACCCAGTCAATCAGCCTAAAGAGGCCAGGGTTCAGAACCTTCGCGAAGTCTCTTTGGGCTTCAACAAAAAAATAACCCAGGACGAAGCTCGTCGCTGTCCGCAATGCGCGGTGGCTTCCTGCCTGCCCGCCTGTCCTTTGGGGATCGATATCCCCGGGTTTATCCGTTTATTGCGTGAAGGGGACACAGCGTTGGCCCTCGAGCGGATCAGGAAAGAGAACCCTTTTCCGGCGATTTGCGGGCGTATATGTCCGGCGCCCTGCGAAGGGTCTTGTGTTTTTCACGCGGATGGCAACCCGATTGCCATCCGTGCCCTGGAGCGTTTTGCCGCGGATTTCGGCCAGGGGAAGGTAGATAAGCCCTCAACAGTGGCACGCGGAAAAAAAGTGGCGATCATCGGCTCGGGGCCTGCCGGCATGAGTGCGGCCTATTATTTAGCGAAGATGAATTTAAGCGTCACATTATTTGAAGCAGGGCACGAACCCGGAGGTCTTTTGCGTTATGGGATTCCGGAATTTCGTCTGCCGCAGAAAGTGCTTGATGAGCAGTTTTCTTTATTGAAATCTTTAAGGGTAGAAATCCAGACCGATGTGGTCTTTGGCCGTACCCTGTTGATCGACGAGATTTTTATGCGCGGGTTTTCCGCGGTCTTACTGGCCACCGGGGCCAGCCTTCCTCAGTTTAGCGATCTGCCCGGGGGCAGCCTCGCGGGTGTTTATTACGACACCGAATTCCTGAGCCGGTTACAGACGACGTATAAAGCAGACGCCCTAGCCCAAGCCCGGCAACAGATGATCGCCGCCCCTAAAACAGTGGTTTTAGGCCGGGGGAGTGCGGCTTTTGACGCGGCGCGCCTGAGTGCGCGTTTAGGCAGTGAGGTCAAAATTGTCTTTGAAGGTTTTGAGGAACAGGCTGGTGTGGGGGAAGATATTTTAAAGGAAGCCAGGGAAGAGGGCATTGAAATCCTTACCCTGCAAGCCATTGAAATAGAGGGGGATGATAAGGGTTTTGTCAGCGGTGTTAAGTGCCGTAAATTGGATATCGTCGATGAAAAAGACGGTTTGAAACTTGTCCCGTCAATGGATGGGCCCATGGTCATTGAAGCCGGGATGGTGATCATGGCCAATGGCGCGCGGCCCAACGGTTTCTTAAAGCAGTATTTGCCTCAGTTAAAGTGGGACCAGGACGGTTCCTTATGGGCCGATGAGCAAACAGGCATGACCAGTGTGGAAAAAGTTTTTGGCTGTGGCAGCATCGTGACCGCCGGCGGATCAGTCGTCGATGCCATTGCCGGCGGCAAAGCCGCCGCGCAAAAAATTATTCAATATTTATCAACCTAACCATATGTCATTCCCTTTTAGGACTTTGTCATTCCCGCGAAAGCGGGAATCTTTAATATTATGAAAACAGTCAAAGAAATCCTTGCCCAAAAATCCACCCAAGAACGCATCACCATGCTCACCGCCTACGATTACTCCATGGCCTCTTTTTTAGATGAGGCAGGTATAGATATTATTTTAGTAGGGGATTCCCTGGCCAATGTGGTCTTAGGTCTTGAATCAACAACGCAGGTGGGCATGAAGGAAATGCTGCATCACACCAAGGCCGTTGTCCGGGCAGTCAAAAATGCCATGGTCGTCGGAGACATGCCCTTTGATGCGTACCAGTTAAATCCCCGGGCTGCCCTGGATAATGCCCGGCAATTTATTGAGGAAGGCTGCCAGGCCGTTAAAATAGAATGGTTTGAAGGTGCGCCCCAAGTGGCCTCAACCATTGCCAAGGCAGGGATCAATGTCATGGGCCATGTGGGGCTGACCCCGCAAACTGCACAGAAAGTTGGCGGCATGAAGGTGCAAGGCAAGGACGCAGCCTCAGCCCGGGCCATCATCAACAATGCTCACGCGATGCAGGATTCCGGTTGTTTTTCAGTGGTCTTGGAGTGCATTCCGCAGGAAGTGGCGCAAATCATAACCCGGCAGTTAAAAATCCCAACGATCGGCATCGGAGCCGGCCCGCATTGCGACGGGCAGGTCCTGGTGATCCATGATTTGCTGGGACTTTACAGCCGCTATCAACCCAAATTCAGCAAAAAATACGCGGATTTAGGCCCCTTGATCCTGCAAGCCGTCAAACAATATAAAAAAGAAGTCACCAACGGCCAATTCCCCGACGACGCCCATTCCTATCATCTGGATCCAGATCAACTTAAAAACCTATAATCCCCCCTCTTTAGTATAAAGAGGGGGTTAGGGGGAGTTCAATAATAAATGGAGTTCAACAAATAATGAATCTTATATTACTCACCAACCCCGATTTTCAAACCCCCACGCG
>Ga0206950_1219_pt1 | contig 10384 bp, 8 predicted proteins | sample Alteio_BWOrgHeat_41_FD_152954 | JGI IMG/M metagenome (GOLD analysis project Ga0206950, IMG submission 152954) | Enriched cells from forest soil in Barre Woods Harvard Forest LTER site, Petersham, Massachusetts, United States -... | ecosystem: Environmental > Terrestrial > Soil > Temperate forest > O... | reverse complement strand
AACCACCACCGACAATGCTCAGTTTAAGATTAACAGGGATTTTTTTATCTTTTAAGGCATCAACTAATGCCCTATTACCTACATCTGTAGCGGATAAATTTAGAGTAACTGCTTCCAAGTTTGTGTTTGTCTTTAATGCACTTGCTAAAGCAATGATCTTTCTATCCTGAGCAGGTATCACTTCACTGTCTTTTTTCTTGTTGTTTTGCTGCCCGTAAGGTTGAATGGGATTATACGGACAAAAACCAATATAGTCTCCCGAAAGATTTATCTTTTTTAAACTTTTGTTATGCCTAATCATTTCTGTAAGTTCTATAAAGGTATCATCATCTTTAGCAGCACCTCCAAAATGATTAAATTCTGTTATTCTTTTATTGTTCTTTAAAGCAGCTACCACTGGTAAAGATATATCTCCATTAAAATTAAATTCCCTCAAGCTTATATTTTGAGCCAATCCATACGCTAATGACTCGAGCACTTCAGATTCAATATGATCGCGATATTTTTCGTTTACCTCATGAATATTGAATCCATTTATTGTAAGGGCTTCCAAAGTATTATTGGTTTTCAAGCTTCTTAGGGCAGTTGCTGCACTATTAGAGTCGCCCCTCAAAGTAATGATTAAACTTTTCATTATTGGATTGGAAAGCACTGTATCTATAATCGAAAAGTCATAGGAGTTTCTAGAATCCGCGTGAAGATCTATTTCCACTGTCGTCAGATTATGATTATCTTTTAGCGCCTCTAAAACTTTTAGAAATTTTGTAATTTTTTCTTTTCGAATATTCTCTTGTTCCTTACTACCAAGATTTGCATTTTTTAAAGAGATAAAACATTTTTTGACGCTGACGTTTCTGGCTAGAGCGTTTGATATATTTTGGAAATCATTAACATCATAGTATTGATGTGGATTTGATAAAGCCAGTTCTTCCGTCATATTTTCATTAAGATTTTTTATAATCGCTTCGGCTGTTACCATGATACCTCTCCTTATAGCGTGATTAACTGTTCATGTTTCGGAAATACCTGAAATTAAAAAGTTTGGCTTCATACTTTTCGTAAATAACTATCTAACTAAATCTAATTTATCTCCGCATATAGCAATGCTAACGAATCGTTAGTGAATCTTCAACAGCAAAATTGCAATCTCCATCATACATAGGTTGTTTCCATAGGCAAGAAGTGAATCCCATAACCAAGCGATTAAAGGAAGCGAGAAAAAAAGCGAAAATATCCCAGGCAAAGCTAGGGGTAATGGCTGGTATAGATGAATTTTCCGCCAGTGCCCGAATGAATCAGTATGAGTCTGGCAAGCGCACACCCGATTATTTTACTCTCGAGCGCATCGCTAAAGTGCTTGGATATCCTGTTGAATTTTTTTACACTCAAGACGATTTTGTAGCAGAAATATTATATTCGCTTCATCGGATATCAGTTAATCGAAAGCCAAAGATAATTAAATCGATCAAAGCTATTTTTATAGCTTATGATGCAGATTGACTAGAATCAGTAATTCCGTAGAATAGAGTTATTAATCGTTTCCTGTCATTTTATAAATCAATTTTTGGAGATGCGAGTGTTTACACACGAAAATTTTGATATATACGAATATAAGAGTATCCCATTAAATAGAGATTGTTGTTTGATGGATATAAAATATGCTAAGGAGTATGAACAGTCTTTATTAAAAATTTTTGATGGGGCTGAGGAATATGAACCAGTTGGACGTATTGCTCCTGTATCAGTTCAAAATATTAGCGAAAATTCGCTTAAACTATCATGGTACCCAAATCATTTTGACAGGTTTCACGAGGTAAATATAGTTTTACCTAAAGAAGAATTTGAACTGTGTGTTGGATGCTGGAAATACGATGAAAACCCACATTTGTTTGTAAAGGGGGAATGGCTTAATCATTTGTACTTGAGGCAACATTCTGTTTTTATGATTATTGATGCAATTGACGTAAGAAAATCCATTTCAAAGAGGGAGCTTTCAAGAGAAAAACTTGTAAACTTAAGAGTGGCTGTCGATAAATTGGCAAGCATCTATCAAAATCTGTCATTTATATCATTTGCAGACACTATTCTGATAAAAAGCAATTGGACAGTAGGACACTTTGAAAGTAATATCAAATATACCTATGAGCCAGAAACTTTTTTGAAGTTATTTAAAGAAATTGGATCTATTTATAAAGAACATTTAGGCTTGGATGTGTACGGGATATTAACTCAAGGATCGAATGAATATTATGATGATCCTTTACTTCACATTTCAGAGTCGAAAAATCATATATGCCTTAATAGCTTAGGGGAACCATTTGCAGAATTGACAGTAATTGATAAAACAGTTCGTGCCGCTATTAAAAATGAGGGACATCCTCCTTCAGAATTGTATCTTAGCGAGGATTTTTATAATTCTCTTAAATTTAAGTTTGAATTCAATAAAGATTTAACGGGAAACCATGTTTTTTTAGGAAGTGGTTCTATCGAAAAAAAATATTACTATATTAAGTGTCAAGATTTAATGGATGGTCTAAGAGAAGATTAAACGATAATTATTGTCAAAAAAACAAGTTAAAATAGAGTTTAAAAATGATTGAATTAAGATTAAATTGGAAAGAGTTCAAGGAATCTGTTATTTCAAAAAATGATAGTTGTCAGTACGTATATCGTGGCCACGCTTGCGAAGCTTGGAAGTTAGAGTCTACTCTGTATAGGCATTTAAAGGAATTAAAAGAACAAGTGGAATGGATTTCCGCATACAATTACTTTGAATTACTGAGGTCGGTGTTATTTCGTCAGGAAGTTAAAAATAATCCAGATTTTAAAAGTTTAGTTTTTCCTAACATGTCCCCATTTGTTGTTGGGTTGATGGCTGGAGATAAAAAACATAACGAAGGTTTTGTAAAAGTTTTTGAATTTATGATTAAACTTAGACATCTAGGTTTTCCCAGCCCCCTTTTAGATTGGACAAAAAACCCTCATGTTGCCGCATTTTTTGCGTTATTGGGGTTTGAAGGAGAAGGTTTTATGTCAATTTCAAGAATGAGAACTGTTCCAAAATTTGATCCATTCAATTTGAATGTGCTGATATCCGAATTTGAGTTTTCATCGAATTTTTCTAGACATTACAATCAAAAATCGAATTATTCACTAGTGGTTAAACACGATCATCTAGACACAGTTAAGAGAGGTCAAGAACGAATTGGGCCGATTTTTTATTTGGGTGCGCTTGATGATCTTACTGTATCAGATATGGAAATTGAAAAATATATCATTACAGATAGCAAGGAAAGAAAAGAGGAAATGTTAGAAGAGTTAAGTAACAATGGTTATTGTGAAAAATCAATATTTGGAGATGAGCATCCTTTGGAGTATACAACGCTAAAAATTTTAGCAGATAAAATAAGGCCTTAAAAGGCCGCTCTGATTAATATAAAACATTATGGTTTATGCTCTATATTTGGAAGTGTGTTAACTGAGGTTTTTAGGAGAGGCTATTTGCATACTTGGTTGGACACACCCACCCTGAACAGACCCCCGCCTCCTCCGATGGACAGACCCATTGGCGCACACCAAAAATTGGCATGATTTTTTAAGGACTACTTTTTTTGGTTCCGTTGTTTTTATATTATACTATTTATGCGTGAATCTGATACGGGAAAAGTTAATCTATCTTGTATTTGGTAAAGCTTTTAGTTGGTCTTGGTTGTTGACTTTGATTCCATTCGGACAGAAAAGTATCGTTCATAATAGATTTTTTAAGAAAAATATATGAATTAAATTTCGATATTGACAGCAGCAAGTGACTGATACGTAAGATCTGACTCATTTTTTTTTGAAAGGCTATCATAAAGCTTATTATTTGCTGTAATTGCTTTTAAAAATTGCTGTTCAGCCCATGAGTCAAAAGATTTGTCACCGAAACTATATCCCTTTACCTTAATGCATTCTTTTATTTTCTTTAAATATAAAACTTTTTTTAAATTATGCTCGCGCTCAGATTCAGAATATAGACCCCCCAAATAAACTCCCGCGAAATAATCTAGCTTATAGTTGACAAGGTCAACAACCCATACCTTCTTCCACTCTTTTATTTTCGTAGTTTCTAAATATTTTCCTTGGAGCAGCAATAAAAGTATTTTAATTTCTGAATCTATAGAATGCTCATATAGACTTAGCTTGTCTAGACAATATGCGAGAGGATTAATACAATCGAAGTACATAGGTGTTATCTTTTTTAAATATTGAACGCATTCTAGATTATTTGAAAGTATTGAATAATGTAGTGGCAGGTGCTTGTTATCATCCAACTGAAGATGATTGCCTCTATACCATTCAATCATCAATTTTATAACCCGAATGTCTCCACTTATAGCTGCATGGAATAATGCATTTCTACTCATCGCTTCTTTTGCATTAACTTCAGCACCATTCTCTAACATAAATTTTATTGCTCTAAAGCCATCATCTCCATCTTCCTTATAAAAATTCGATGAACATAAATGCATTAAAGGCGTTTCTCCAATGGAAGTTGTCCGGAAATCGTGCACGTTTGGATTAGCACCCGAATCAATCAAATTTTTTATGCGTTCATATTTGAGGCATGAAGACCTTACAGACCCTGAAGCAAAAATCAAGGTTTTATCAATAATTCTTATCGGTTTATTTTGCCAATAAACCAACAACAACCAATTAAGAAAGTTCATATGTGTAAATACACCTTATTTCAATTCTTTTTCAATCTTCGCTCACCAAGATGGCTAGTGATACCTTCAAACGAAGACTATATGCTACCAATTTGTTAGTTTGTTGTCAAGCTAATTACCTGCATTGTGTTACTGAAACGCTAATTGTCCGATTAACTATCGCATTCTATCTTTCGAAGTCAGTTTCAAAATATCATTTTATCTGAATTAATTAAAGACGAAAATGTCGTCGAGAGCCCACCTTTCGTACCAAGTGCCGCGGGAAGCCTGAAGTTTGAAGAGCACTTCGTTCTCGCGCCTGAATTAACTGTTGTGAAAGGAGATTGACGAGGGTATTCAGGTTGTTTAAAAGATCCTCAAAATTTTTCGTCTGATCTGCGCTTTTGTTGTGAATCTCTATAAATTCACCACGGGGAAAAGCTACAATATAGCCCCACATACTTTGGCTAGTTGGCAAAAGGCACCAAAGAACTTCTTCTCCAAAATCAAACAAGACAGGCACATGAATGCTTGACCATTCCCTTAATAGAACACAATCATCTAAAAAAACTTTTCGCATATGTGGGTTTATTATCACAGGATTCAATTCATTCAGCAATTTGAAAAACTGCTCTTTATCCCGAGCGCGTCTAACACCATTCACGACCCAAACTAATTTTTCATAAAATGCGTTTCGAACTCTACGTTCTTCTGGTTTTAAGAAGGAGTGCTGAAACTCAAGCACCCAACCCTGAGCTGTCTTAACATCTGCAATATGTCTCTCACCATTCTTGTCTTTTTGAATGATTTCCTGCCAATCAAGGGGAAAGTAATTCTTCCAGGTGCGATGCCACTCAGTTTCGTTTTCCCACCATGGATCACACTCTCGCTTTCCACGGTGAGCCCAATGCCAAATTTTTATTTCTCCACACTTCGCTATAGTCGAACGACCACAGATCTGGCATTGCCCTGAAAGGCCAGGTTGAGCCTCGGTGCGTTCTCCATTTATTAATGAATATTTCATAAAACTCCGCAAACCCATAGGGGAAAATCAAAACTAAATTATCCAAGAGCAAAACGTATTTAAACTACTTCTACTTAAAACTCGCTGACTAAAAAATATATTATGATAATTTTTTTTATTTTTGTCGATTGTGATTTCAAACGAGCCACCGACTCGTCCAACGAGATCAAAACCAAGCTCTTGAGATGTAAAACCGAGTTGAGACTTTTACAAGTTAGTCTATATATTTATAATGGTTCTCGCTTCTATTCAACCTACCCATATACTCACCAAAAACATAACCGCCAACATGCTTTAAAACGTCATCAAACACTCGGTTTAAAAAGCAGTCGTTTTCAGTTTTTTCAGCAATGAACGCTTTAATTTCTTGTTCCGATTGAATAACATCGGTTTTCGTAAAATCAAACGATTCGTGAATTTCGCGTGCTAAATTCTTAATATAATGTTCGTAATCGCGCCTTTCATGATCATAAATATCGTTGCCTTGCAACGGCTTTCCATAACCATATTCAAAACCCAGTTTAATCGCAGTAACTCTGATATTTGGATCTGCTTGTTCATTTTTTATAATAGAATCGAGAACACCCATCCAATCTTCCACTTTTTCACGGCACAGGAGAGCTAGGGGCGTATTTAACTTTCGGGTAGCCCACGCGTTAGGGTTACCACTAAACCCTTTCTTAAACCGTCCTTGCTCGTCTCTGATATTGATTGGGGGTTTACTTTCCTGCAAGGCAACCTTGCTTACTGCACTACCAATATTTTTTACGTTAGCCGACATATTAATACCTCGCTTCCTGAAGACAGGTGAAGTTCAGGCAGAGTTGGGTCTTTTACACCCTTTCTGCCATACAAAATCTCATCGAGGAAAGTCTAAACTAAAAATAGCATCAACAGCTATTTTAGGGAAAAGTTAGGGAAATTATTGCTAACTTCTCCTAACCCATTGATAAATATGGTGTCCCCAAGGGGATTCGAACCCCTGTTATCGCCGTGAAAGGGCGGTGTCCTAGGCCTCTAGACGATGGGGACGAGATGCCGACTGGTGGAGCTAGGCGGGGTCGAACCGCCGACCTCTTGCATGCCATGCAAGCGCTCTACCAACTGAGCTATAGCCCCTACTTGGCATAAGAAAACAGCTATTCGCCATTCCTCGCGCGCGTGTAGAAAGGCGAATCCTACAGGGCTTGGCACCTGTATGTCAACCCCCGCGCAATGCGCGGTCTAATCGCATTAAAACCGTCTTTTTAGCGATTAACTGCAACGTGATATCAATTGGCGGAGAAGTGGTTGTTCCGGTGAGTGCCACCCGCAAAGGCTGAGCTAGCTTTCCGAGTTTTAGTCCAAATACTTCCGCAACTGTTGTCAATACCACGTGGATTTTTTCTTTTTTCCAATCATCCAAAGTCATGGCTTCAAAAGCATCCCGTAATTTTTGCAGTGCTGGTAAGACTTCGGGCGTTAAATGTTCTTGTTTTAATATCGGATCAATTTCGGGGACATCCTGATAAAAAATCACACTTTTTTCGGCCATCTCTTGTAAAGTTTTGGCGCGTTCTTGTAATGCCTTAACCACTTCCACCAAAGGCGGCCCATTTTCAATTTTAATTCCCATGGATTGAAGATGCTGTTCTAATTCCACTGCTAATACTGCTGGATCCCCTGTTTTTAAATAATGTTGATTTAGCCACAATAATTTTTCAGTATTAAATGCGGCAGGCGCTTTATTAATATGGGATAGATCAAAAAATTGGATCATTTCATCACGACTAAAAATTTCCTTGTCTCCATGAGACCATCCCAGCCGTACTAAATAATTTAATAAGGCTTCGGGTAAAAAGCCCTCTGTTCGATACTGTTGCACACTCACCGCACCATGCCGTTTAGACAATCGTTTGCCATCGCTGCCTAAAATCATTGGAATATGTGCATAAATAGGCAATTTTGCACCCAATGCCTTTAAAATATTTATTTGCCGAGGGGTGTTATTTAAATGATCGTCTCCGCGAATAACATGGGTAATTTTCATATCCCAATCATCGACAACTACCGTAAAATTATAAGTGGGTGTGCCATCGGAACGAACCATAATCAGATCATCTAATTCTTCATTGCTAACAGTCACTTGTCCTTTAACTGCATCGTCGATCACGACATCGCCATTTACAGGGTTTCGAAAGCGAATCACAAAAGGTGCCGAATGATGGTGTTCATTTAAATCACGACAATGGCCGTCATAACGTGTTTTTTCTTTTTTGCTAAATTGCGCTTCACGTAATTTTTCTAAGCGTTCCTTGGAGCAATAACAGCGATAGGCATGACCCGACTCTATCAATAGATTAGCCACTTCACGATATCGATCAAAATGCTTCGTTTGATAAAAAGGACCTTCATCCCAATTCAAACCCAACCATTCCATTGCCTCTAAAATAGCATCCACCGCTGCTTGGGTCGATCGTTCTAAATCGGTATCCTCGATTCTTAAAATAAATTTTCCACCCATTTTTCGGGCGAACAGCCAAGAATAGAGAGCGGTACGCGCGCTGCCTACATGTAAAAATCCAGTCGGGCTGGGGGCAAATCGAGTTCGAATAGTCATGTCATGGATTCTATCACAACAAGGGGAAACCCCGACAGCCGAGTTGACAACGCCTGCCCGTCAAGGAGAGAATAGTCCCCTAACTTCAAATTTGGCTATGTAGCTCAGCTGGTTAGAGCGCGGCACTCATAATGCTGAGGTCGGTGGTTCGAGTCCACCCATAGCCACCACTCACACTTCCCAGAGTATCCAAAAAAGCTTAAAACACCTTGTTTTTTCAATAAATTTCGTTTATAACTATTCCTAAGCCATTTAACAAATACCCCCAAAATCCGGATCATTTTGGGGTACTTTTGGGGGTACTTCCTCAAACAGATTAGGAGATACCCCCAAATGTCGATAACAGAGCTCAAAATTCGAAACGCTAAAGCTAAAACCAAAGCCTATAAGCTCTGCGACGAGCGTGGCTTGTTCCTGTTGATTACCCCGAAGGGTGGAAAGTATTGGCGGTTTAAGTATCGCTTTGAAGGCAAGGAGAAGCTGCTAGCCCTTGGGATTTACCCAGAGGTTTCATTGGCCGATGCCAGAGATAGACGCGACCAGGCCAGAAAACAACTCTCCAATGGCATTGATCCGAGCGTCTTGAAACAAGCCTCCAAGCAAGCGACCCAAAGCCTCACAGAAAACAGTTTTGAGTTAGTTGCCAAAGAGTGGTTTATTAAATTTAGCCCACGCTGGGTAAAGACTTATAGCGAGAAAGTGATTAACCGCTTAGAGCAAAATGTTTTCCCCTGGATTGGTGATTTCAACATTGGCGAAATATCGCCCACACAATTGCTAACTGTTTTACAACGCGTGGAAGAACGGGGATTACTAGAAACCGCGCACAGGATCCTCCAAAGTTGTTCGCGTATTTTTCGATATGCAGTGGCAACAGGGCGAGCCAATCATGATATTACGAGTGGTTTACGAGGTGCCATCCCCGCAGCAAAAAAAATTCATTATGCAGCGATTACAGATCCGGTTAAAGTAGCAGCATTGTTACGGGCAATTGATGGATACGATGGATTATTAATTACAAAATGCGCTTTGCGCTTGGCACCTTTAGTTTTTGTGCGACCGGGTGAATTGCGATCTGCCGAATGGTCTGAAATTAATTTAGAAACCGCTGAATGGAATATTCCCGCTGAAAAAATGAAGATGCGCCAACCACATTTGGTTCCCTTATGCCGACAAGCAATCGAGATCTTAAAAGAACTTCATCCCTTAACCGGAAATAATAAATTTGTATTTCCCAATGAAAGAACTAAAACAAGGCAAATGTCGGAAAATACCATGGCAGCAGCATTGCGCAGAATGGATTTTGGAGCTAAAGAAACAACGATTCATGGATTTAGAGCAACAGCCAGAACGCTGTTGGATGAGATCTTGAAATTTAGACCTGACATCATTGAATGCCAATTAGCTCATGCTGTGCGAGATGCGAATGGTAGAGCGTATAACCGCACAACGTATCTGCCAGAGCGCAGAGAAATGATGCAGGTATGGGCGAATTATTTGGATGGATTGGTGAGTAGGTGAGCGTTTACTTTAAAATATATTTTTACCAAGTCATTTCATCACTGGGAAATTCCCGCTCTATTTCTTCCAATAAAATTTGTCCGTTTTTTATTATTTTTGTAGCATATAACCATTTATTGCCAATTTTCTTAAAGCGTAAAAGTTGTTCAAATCTTCCATTTCTCGCGCTCCAAAAAATATTAAAGCTTCTTGAAGTTTCATCTCCAAGCTCCCATGGATCCCCAAAATGTGCCGTATTTGGAGTTAATTCTACATAAGATTTAACAACTTGAGCGTTATTAAAGTTTTCCAGGGTTGGATTTTTTATTAGGTTCAATTTATCAATATCGACAATTTTTGCGTTCACATTATATAAAGGATATTGTCCGTTATGAATTATTTCTAGTCCAAAATGGTTATCACGTGTTATATAACAAAATCCATCCCCTCCTGTTATAATGCTGCTAGTGTTATCAGGAATAAAATAGATAAAACAAGTTGTTAAGAAAAAAGCTCTTTCAAACCCCGAAAAAATAATTTCCCAGCTTATTTCTTTCGAAACTAACCAACAAT
>Ga0206950_1218_pt1:2500-10391 | contig 10391 bp, 4 predicted proteins | sample Alteio_BWOrgHeat_41_FD_152954 | JGI IMG/M metagenome (GOLD analysis project Ga0206950, IMG submission 152954) | Enriched cells from forest soil in Barre Woods Harvard Forest LTER site, Petersham, Massachusetts, United States -... | ecosystem: Environmental > Terrestrial > Soil > Temperate... | reverse complement strand
CCGCCTGCCGGTAGATCAGGTGCAGCAGCGTGATCGCCGGCTGTGCGGCGAGGCGCACCTTCATGGCGCGTTCCGCGTCGGTCAACTCGGCCTCCGGCACCTTGTCGAGCAACTGCTTGATCAACTGGTATTGCTGGAAACGTTGCGTATAGAGGTCGGTCACCATCCGCGTACGGCTGGAGTACTGGATCTGCTTCTGGCGCGCGAGCACGTCGCCCATGTCGCGCGGCAGGCGGCCGCGGGCGCTGAACAAATCGACCTGGAAGATCAGCGTCGAGACGCAGCCCAGATTGTCGAACACGTGCTGCAACGGCGTGTTGGACACCAGGCCGCCGTCCCAGAACCAGTCGGTCCCCACCTGCATCATCGGCATCGCCGGCGGCAATGCCCCGCTTGCCATCACATGCTCCAGCTCGATGATCGTCTCGACGCTGTCGAAATAGACGAAGTTGCCGGACCGCACGTTCACCGCCCCGCAGGCATAGCGCGTGCCGTTGCTGTTCAGGTAATCGAAGTCGACAAGCTCGCCCAGCGTCTGGCGCAGCGGCGCGTTGTCGTAAAAGCTGGTCGCCGTCGCGGAGCCACGCAGACTGAGCCACGGGTTCGGAACGGTCGGAGCAAAGAATCCCGGCTGCCCGAGGGTCATCGTCAGCAGCGACGACCACATGTTTGCCATGCGCCGCGGACTGTCGCCATCCGGAACGAACACCGAGGTCGGCCGCGCGGTGATGCAGTCCCAGAACTGCCGTAGCCGCTCCACCCGCCGCTCCGGCGGATTGCCGGCGATGATCGCGCCGCTGATGCTGCCGATCGAGACCCCGGCGATCCAGTCGGGTTCCAGCCCGGCCTCGTGCAGCGCCTGGTAGACGCCGCCCTGGTAGGCGCCCAGCGCGCCCCCACCCTGCAGCACAAGGGCAATGCGGTCCCAGCCCGAGGGCCGCGCGACGTGGGCCTGGGTTTGTCCTGGCGGCAGCGGACCTCGGTCCATGTCTGGTCTCCCGTTTACCCATCCGCGCGCCGGATTGCGTGAAATCTTGGCCGCGGCAGGATGGAATTCAAGTTGCTGCGGTGCGACATAGGTGCCCGCGGGGCGCCGCCCGAGCCGCTGCACGACCTCCTGGCCTGAACCGGTCCCCCCAGCGGACACCAGAGCGAACAACAGAAGGACGATCGACATGAGCCTCAAGGGAAAAGTCGCCCTGGTGACCGGATCGACCAGCGGCATCGGCCTCGGCATTGCCCGCGCCCTGGGCGCCGAGGGCGCCGACCTTATGCTGAACGGCTTCGGCGACGCGGCCATGATCGAGAAGCTGCGCACCGGCCTGGCAAAGGAACTCGGCGTGCGCGTGCTCTATTCCGGGGCCGACATCAGCAAGTCGGCCGAGATCGCCGCCATGGTGGCGCAGACCCAGGATTCGCTCGGCTCGCTTGACATCCTGGTGAACAACGCAGGCATCCAGTTCGTTGCCAATATCGAGGATTTCCCCGAGGACCGCTGGAATTCGGTCATCGCCGTCAATCTTTCGGGCGTGTTCTTCGGCATGAAGGCGGCGATCCCCGGGATGAAGGCGAAGGGTTGGGGCCGCATCATCAACATCGCCTCGGCGCACGGCCTGGTCGCCAGCCCGCAGAAGGTCGCCTATGTCGCGGCCAAGCACGGTGTGGTCGGCATGACCAAGGTGGCGGCCATCGAGCTGGCCAATCACGGCATCACGGTGAACGCGATCTGTCCCGGCTGGGTGCTGACGCCGTTGGTGCAGAAGCAGGTCGAGGACAAGGCCAAGGCGCAAGGCACAGACGTGGAGATCGAGAAGCACAACTTCCTCGCCGATAAGCAGGCGCTGCTAGAGTTTTCCACCCCAGAGCAGATCGGCGCGCTGTCGGTGTTTCTGTGTTCGGACGGCGCCAAGACCATCACCGGCGCGCCACTGTCGATCGATGGAGGCTGGGTGGCGCAGTAGTGGTCAGCGGTCAGGAGACAGTTTGCCGCAGTCGAGCCATGGCCCTCTCCGGACACCACCACTGACCGCTGACCACCGACCACTGAACCCTGGTCACCGATCAGTGATCAGTCGTAGGTTGCCGGCGTCCGCCACAGGTCCCCGCCATGAACGAAATCGCCCGCTTCGCCGCCATGATGCACAAATCCGCGGACCTTAAGCGGCGGATCGCCGGCGAACTGGCCGCAGCGGTGATCGGCGTCGTCGATGCCTGCGAGACCAGCGTGCGCGGCGGGGGAAAACTGATGTTCTGCGGCAATGGCGGCTCGGCGGCGGACAGCCAGCACCTGGCGACCGAGATGCTGATCCGCCTGCGCGGCTCGGTGGAGCGGCCGTCGTTCGCCGCCCTGGCGTTGACGCTCGACCCGGCGATGCTGACCGCCGGCGGCAACGACTACGGCTACGACATGGTGTTCGAGCGCCCGCTGCGCGGGCTTGGGCGGAAGGGCGATGTGCTGTTCGGGATCACTACCTCAGGCCGCTCGCCCAACATCGTCCGCGCGCTGGCAGCGGCGCGGGAGATGGGGATCGTCACGGTCGGGCTGCTCGGCGGGGCAGGGGAGCCGGCGCTGGCGCAGTGCGACCACGCGCTGTTGGTGCCCGACAAGGAGACGGCGCGGATCCAGGAGTGCCACATCGCGCTCGGCCACGCGGTGCTGGAGCTACTGGAGGATCGCCTGGTCGCGCGGCCGCTCTAGGCGCCCGGGGCGAGGCACCAACGCATGGCGATCCTGCTAACCGGCGCGGCCGGATTCATCGGCTACCACGTCGCCGAGGCGCTGCTGGCGCGCGGCGAAACGGTGATCGGCGTCGATAGCCTGAACGATTACTACGATCCGCGGCTGAAGCAGGCCCGACTGGACCGGCTGCTGGCGCGCGCCGGGTTCGCGTTCCATCGCCTGGATGTCTCCGACCGGGACGCGGTCGGTGATGTGATCGCTGAAAACAAAGAGATAGACCGCATCATCCACCTGGCCGCGCAAGCGGGAGTGCGACATTCGCTGGTCGATCCCTACGCCTATGTGCAGGCCAATGTGATGGGCCACCTGGTGATCCTGGAGGCGGCCCGGCGCATCGAACGGCTGCGCCACCTGGTCTATGCAAGCTCGTCCTCGGTCTACGGCGCCAACCAGGCGCTGCCGTTCGCCGAGACCGATCGGGTCGACACACCGGTGTCGCTCTACGCCGCCACCAAGCGCGCCGACGAGCTGATGAGCCACGCCTATGGCCATCTGTTCGCCCTGCCGCAGACCGGGTTGCGGTTCTTCACGGTGTATGGGCCGTGGGGCCGCCCGGACATGGCCTACTACAGCTTCGCCAAGGCGATCGTCGCCGGCGAGCCGATCACGCTCTATGAGGGCGGCGCCCTGCGGCGGGACTTCACCTACATCGACGACATCGTGGCCGGCGTCCTGGGCGTGCTGGACCATCCACCGTCCCCCCTGGCCGACGGCGCCCCACCGGTGCGCGTGCTGAACATCGGCAATCACCGCAGCGAGCCGGTCAGCGCGCTGATCGCGGCACTGGAGCAGGCGCTGGGCCGGACCGCCGTGGTGCGCTCGGCGCCGCGCCCGCCGGCCGACGTGGCGGAGACGTTTGCCGCGATCGAGGCAATCGGCGCACTGACCGGGTTCGCGCCGACGACCCTGCTGCGCGATGGCATTCCACGATTCGTCGCCTGGTTCCGCGCCTGGCATGGGCTGAACGACTAGCAGTTTGATCAACCGGCGGGAGCGCAGGGGGTTGACCGGGCTGCGCGGCGAGCCTAGATCAGCCCCCCTGCGCTGAGGAAGTGCTTGCATAGCTGTCGCATCTCCGCTAGCTTCCCAGGTTCGCGCCGGCTTACGGTGCGAGTCCTTCAATTAGGGCTGCCGAGGCATTTCGCACACGCGAGGTGTTGCGGGCGGCTCGGCTTTGTTCTTTGACATTTGTATAGGCTAGGAAGGGATACGTTGGCGCGTCCTGTGTGTCGACTGAAGGTAATTTATGCCAGAGTAAAGCGGCATATTTCGTAACACAACAGCAGATGTTACGTGCTGGAATGGACTTGGTTGCGGGGGCAGGATTTGAACCTGCGGCCTTCAGGTTATGAGCCTGACGAGCTACCGGGCTGCTCCACCCCGCGCCAGTGGTCGGTGATCAGTGATCAGTGATCAGTGATCAGTAGGTTTCGTTGACGGCTGTATGGTTGCAATTGGCGTTTGTGCGGTTTGTCGGTCACATATGGCTGATGGATTATGGGTGTCTGTGTTGTGGAAGGGTTGGAAGACCTGGCGGCGACCTACTCTCCCGTGTCTTAGGACACAGTACCATGGGCGCTGGGGATTTTCACGGCCGAGTTCGGGATGGGATCGGGTGCGGGCTCCCCGCGAAGACCACCAGGTCGTCCAGCCCTTCCTTTCAGTGATCAGTGATCGGTGATCAGTGATCAGTAGAAAGGTGGAGCGAGGTTCTGGTGCGGGCCGATCTGTTGTGTGCTGGCCTCCCCTGATCACTGATCACTGGGGATGATTTCCATGCATGGTGTTCAGCGCCTGATGGTCGGTGATCTACTGATCACCGATCGCTGGCCACTGATCACTGACTTGAGCTCTATCGGGCGATTAGGACCGGTTAGCTGCGGGCGTTACCGCCCTTCCACATCCGGCCTATTGACGTGCTGGTCTTGCACGGCCCTTGGGGAGACCTGGTTTTGAGGAGGGTTTCCCGCTTAGATGCTTTCAGCGGTTATCCCGTCCGTACTTGGCTACCCGGCGGTGCCACTGGCGTGACAACCGGTGCACTAGAGGTACGTCCATCCCGGTCCTCTCGTACTAGGGACAGCGCCTCGCAAGTCTCCTTCACCCACGGCAGATAGGGACCGAACTGTCTCACGACGTTCTAAACCCAGCTCACGTACCACTTTAATCGGCGAACAGCCGAACCCTTGGGACCTGCTCCAGCCCCAGGATGTGATGAGCCGACATCGAGGTGCCAAACCTCCCCGTCGATGTGGACTCTTGGGGGAGATCAGCCTGTTATCCCTAGAGTACCTTTTATCCGTTGAGCGATGGCCCTTCCACGCGGGACCACCGGATCACTATGGCCGACTTTCGTCTCTGCTCGAGCTGTCACTCTCGCAGTCAGGCGGGCTTGTGCCATTGCACTCAACAGCCGATGTCCGACCGGCCTGAGCCCACCATCGCGCGCCTCCGTTATGCTTTGGGAGGCGACCGCCCCAGTCAAACTGCCCGCCATGCAGGGTCCCGGACCGGGCTGACCGGTCGCGGTTAGATATCAGAAGCGCCCAGGGTGGTATTTCAAGGCTGGCTCCACCTGAGCTAGCGCCCCGGCTTCGATGCCTCCCACCTATCCTACACAGTGCTCTCCTAATACCACTGCAAAGCTGCAGTAAAGGTTCATAGGGTCTTTCCGTCTGACCGCGGGTACCCCGCATCTTCACGGGGAATTCAATTTCGCTGAGCCGATGCCGGAGACAGTGGGGAAGTCGTTACGCCATTCGTGCAGGTCGGAACTTACCCGACAAGGAATTTCGCTACCTTAGGACCGTTATAGTTACGGCCGCCGTTTACCGGGGCTTCGGTTCGAAGCTTGCACCTCTCCCCTTAACCTTCCGGCACCGGGCAGGCGTCAGACCCTATACGTCGTCTCTCGACTTCGCAGAGCCCTGTGTTTTTACTAAACAGTCGCCACCCCCTGCTCTGTGCCACCCCCCGACGGTTGCCCGCCGAGAGGTCTCGCTTATCCCGAAGTTACGCGAGCAATTTGCCTAGTTCCTTCGGCATCGTTCTCTCAAGCGCCTTGGTATACTCTACCAGTCCACCTGTGTCGGTTTCGGGTACGGTCTATACGCCAGAGCTGTTTCCCGGAACGATCCAAAAGCCCGGGCAATCCGATAAGCCCGGACAAGACTTCACGTTCGTCACTTCTGGCAGGCCCAGGAATATTGACCTGGTTCCCATCGACTACGGCTCTCGCCCTCGCCTTAGGGGCCGGCTCACCCTGCGCGGATTAACCTTGCGCAGGAACCCTTGGACTTTCGGCGACAGAGTTTCTCGCTCTGTTTGTCGCTACTCATGTCAGCATTCGCACTTCCGATACCTCCAGCGCCCCTCACGGGTACACCTTCACAGGCTTACGGAACGCTCCGCTACCGCTCAGTGATCAGTGATCAGTGATCAGTGATCAAGAGAAGACTGTCTTTTCTGCCGGGCGAGCAGGCCTTGCAACATTCGGGCGATCTCCTCGCAGGAGATGCGCCAGGTCGCTGCCTGCTCATGGGTCGCATAGCCGAGGTCCTCGGCATAGCGGCACCACAACCGCGTCTCATCGGCCGAACCGAGCGACATCACCAGATAGCGCTCGAACTCAGTCCGCGAACGACGCAACCGGCCGCCACCCTCCATCAGCAGGGCGCACACCGATTTGGAGGATCGCCGCAACTGACCGGCGATCCCGCCATATTGCTCGACATTCGGCCACCCCAGGCTCGCCCGATGCAACTCGAGCGACAGGGCATAGGCACGCCGAAAGACCGTAAGGTCATCGACATTGCCGGCCATTTTCTTCTCCTGATCACTGATCACTGATCACTGATCACTGAACCCACAGCTTCGGTACGTGGCTTGAGCCCCGTTACATCTTCGGCGCAGGATTTCTGTTAGACCAGTGAGCTATTACGCTTTCTTTAAAGGATGGCTGCTTCTAAGCCAACCTCCTGGTTGTTTAGGAATTCCCACATCCTTAACCACTTAGCCACGATTTGGGGACCTTAGCTGGTGGTCTGGGCTGTTTCCCTCTCGACGACGGACCTTAGCACCCGCCGTCTGTCTGCCGCGCTATACTCCAGGGTATTCGGAGTTTGGTTAGGTTTGGTAAGTCTTTGGGACCCCCTAGCCCATCCAGTGCTCTACCCCCCTGGGTAAACACACGACGATCTACCTAAATAGATTTCGCGGAGAACCAGCTATTTCCGAGTTTGATTGGCCTTTCACCCCTAGCCACAGCTCATCTCCGACTTTTTCAACAGGCGTGAGTTCGGTCCTCCAGTGGGTGTTACCCCACCTTCAACCTGGCCATGGCTAGATCACTCGGTTTCGGGTCTTCTGCCCGCGACTGAACGCCCTGTTCAGACTCGCTTTCGCTGCGCCTACACCTACCGGCTTAAGCTCGCCGCGAACAGAAACTCGCTGACCCATTATACAAAAGGTACGCCGTCACGGCATAATGCACTCGCGCGCACAGCCGCTCCGACTGCTTGTAGGCATCCGGTTTCAGGTCTCTTTCACTCCCCTCGTCGGGGTGCTTTTCACCTTTCCCTCACGGTACTTGTTCGCTATCGGTCACCAGGGAGTATTTAGGCTTGGAGGGTGGTCCCCCCATGTTCAGACAGGATTTCACGTGTCCCGCCCTACTCAAGGATCGGCATGTCTTTACGCATACGGGGCTGTCACCCGCTATGGCCGGACTTTCCAGACCGTTCTGCTTATCCCACGCCAACCACTGGCCTGTTCCGCTTTCGCTCGCCACTACTCGCGGAATCTCGGTTGATGTCTTTTCCTCCGGGTACTGAGATGTTTCAGTTCCCCGGGTTTGCCTCTCCACCCTATGTATTCAGATGGAGATACCCCAAAGGGGTGGGTTGCCCCATTCGGATATCCACGGATCAAAGCCTGCTCGCGGCTCCCCGTGGCTTTTCGCAGCGTGCCACGTCCTTCATCGCCTCCTGGTGCCAAGGCATCCACCGAATGCCCTTCTCTCGCTCAAGATCTCGCCCCCGGATAGCATCCGAGGGTCCACCATGCACAGAAACCATCCTCAGTGATCGGTGATCGGTGATCAGTGACCAGTAGCCCCTTGTGGGGACGACCGAGACCAAACACCAAACGCCG
>Ga0206950_1217_pt1 | contig 10422 bp, 10 predicted proteins | sample Alteio_BWOrgHeat_41_FD_152954 | JGI IMG/M metagenome (GOLD analysis project Ga0206950, IMG submission 152954) | Enriched cells from forest soil in Barre Woods Harvard Forest LTER site, Petersham, Massachusetts, United States -... | ecosystem: Environmental > Terrestrial > Soil > Temperate forest >... | reverse complement strand
CTCTTATTGAAGGTAGACCAAATAGGTGCTGCCTGCCACACAAACCAACGGAGTTGTTTTTATAGGAAGATTAAGTGACCCAACAAGAATTCTTAAAATTAAGCACAAAGGGTAACCTAATACCGGTTTTTAAAGAAATCCCCGGAGATTTGGAAACGCCCGTGTCCGCATATTATAAATTAGCCGGGCGTTCTGCCTATTCTTTTTTATTAGAATCAGTGGAAGGTGAAGAAAAAGTAGCCCGGTATTCTTTTATCAGCCGTGACCCGGAACTGGTTTTTACCTCCAAAGCCCACGAAGCGCGGATCCTGCGTTTTGTCAAGGGTCAGCACAAGCCTGAAAAGATTATTTTTACCGGTTCCCCCTTGTCGGTTGTCCGTGATTTAATGAAGGATTACAAAGCCGTGGATGTGCCTGGCCTGCCGCGTTTTTATGGCGGGATGGTAGGTTTTTTGAGTTATGACTGTGTCCGTTTCTTTGAGCGCCTGCCGGATAAAACAGCGGATGACCTAAAGCTACCTGACATTTGTTTGGCCTTGAGCCGTCATTTGGTGATTTTTGATCATCGCCATCATACGATCAAGGTGGTCAGCTGTGTGCATTTGAGTAAAGGGGACAGCCTCGAGACAAAAATCAAGAAATACAAGGCTGCCTGCAGGATCATATATGGTCTGATCGCGGATTTGCAAAAACCATTATCCATCCCTACCTCAAAAAAGAACGCCAAGAAAATAGTTGTAAGTTCAAATTGCACCAAGGCCCAATATGAGCAAATGGTTGTTAATGCCAAGGCGCATATTAAAGCCGGAGACATTTTTCAGATTGTCCTCTCTCAGCGGTTTAAAGCGGCCATCAGCGTTGATGCATTTGAAATTTATCGTTGCCTGCGGGTGCTTAATCCTTCACCCTATATGTTTTATTTAAATTTTGATGGATTACAGTTAGTCGGTGCATCTCCAGAGCTTTTAGTGCGTTGTGAAGAGGGGATTGTTGAGACCAGGCCGATCGCGGGCACACGTCCGCGTGGGAGCGATGAGGCAGAGGACCAGGTTTTGATGAAGGGCCTATTGGATGATCCTAAAGAAAAGGCCGAGCATATCATGTTGGTGGATTTAGGGCGCAATGATTTAGGCCGCGTTTGTGAAAAAGGAACGGTCCACCTTTCAGAATTTATGGGCGTTGAGAAATATTCCCATGTGATGCATATTGTCAGTAATGTAAAAGGCAAATTGTGTAAAGGTTTGGATGCTTTGGATGTTTTAGAAGCGGCCTTTCCAGCTGGAACAGTCTCAGGCGCCCCCAAAATCAGGGCCATGGAATTAATTGAAGGCTTAGAAACCCAAAAAAGGGGGCCTTACGCGGGGTGTGTTGGATTCTTGAGTTTTTCGAAAAACCTTGATACTTGCATAACTATACGTACAATAGTGGTTCATAAGAAGCAGGCCTATGTCCAGGCAGGTGCCGGAATAGTAGCTGATTCCGATCCTGCCACGGAATACGCTGAAACAATGAACAAGGCCAAAGCGCAAATCAAAGCAATTGAGTTGGCGCATTTATAATTCCTCCCCCTTGATGGGGGAGGTTAGGTGGGGGTGAAATGACGACATTAGTTTATAATTCCCCCTCCCGTACCCTCCCCACAAGGGGGAGGGAATTTAGAAAGGGAGTTAAATCACATGGAAGTTCGCATAAGATTACAAAAAGCAGGTAAAGCATCCAATAAAGCTTACAATTACCGTGTTGTGGCCATGAGTGGGAAAGAAGGCCGTGACGGTCGCACCCTGGATATTTTAGGTTATTATGACCCCGCGAAGAAATCTTACTTTTCGCTCAAAAAAGAAAAGATCACCGCATGGGTCGCCAAGGGCGCCCAGATGAGTGATACTGTCAGGTCTTTGATGAAAAAAGCGAAATAACCCGAATATGAAGGTGATAATATGCCCCAACAGTCAGGATTGACATTTATTTTATTTCAAGTTGTTCCTCTGCTTTGTATTGGTTATTTTTTGATAATCCGTCCCCAGCAACAACAGCAAAAGAAAATCAAAGAGATGCAGGACAATCTCAAAAAGAACGATGAAGTGATAACATCTTCAGGGATCCATGGGACGGTGGCTATTGTCAAAGATAAAACCGTGGTGGTGCGGGTGGATGAGGGAACGCGCCTTGAAATTCTCCGTGAACATATTTCCACAGTCACAAACAGTGAAGTCAAACCCGAAGTCGTCAAGTAGAGAGGATTTTTTTCAATGTCCCCTGAAATACGCAAACGTTTTTTTATTATCCTGTTTGTCATCGCAGGCTGCGTTGCTTCTTTAATTCCCATCAATAAGCGCATTAATCTTGGTCTTGACCTTAAAGGCGGCATGCATTTGGTCTTAAAAGTCCAGAACGATAATCTTCCCACTGCCCAGAATAAAGAAGATGCCGTGCTTAAATGCATGGAAGTCTTGCGTAACCGGATCGATGGATTAGGGGTAGGTGAAACCTTGATCCAACGCCAGGGTGATAACCAAATTCTATTGCAGCTGCCCGGTGTCACAGACCGCGATAAGGCCCTTGATATGATTGGCCGTGTCGCCCGCTTGGAATTTCATTTGGTTGACGCTGATGAAACCAAATTAAAGGATGCCTTAGGCGGCCATGTGCCGGACGGTGATGAGTTAATGACTGTCAAAAAAGAAGGCGGCACACCCATTTTGATTTCCAAAGCTGTGGCTTTGGACGGGGAAGGCATTAAAGACGCGCGGGTGGATTTTGACCGCACCGGCTTGCAGCCTAAAATCTCCATGTCATTTAATGATAAAGGGACAAAAGATTTTGGGGACTTGACGACCGCCCACGTTAATGAGCGCCTGGCCATTGTTTTAGACAATGAAGTCCTTTCCGCGCCGAATATCCGCGAGCCGATTTTAACAGGTGACGCGGAAATCACCGGAGATTTTAAATTTGAAGAAGCATCCACGATAGCCCTGGCCTTGCGCACCGGTGCCTTACCTGTTCCCATGACGATTGAAGAAGAACGCACCATTGGCCCCTTATTAGGGAAGGACTCCATTGAAGCCGGTATCAAAGCTACGATTTTAGGCGGTGTAGCCATCGTCTTCTTTATGTGTGTTTATTATTTAATCGGAGGCCTAATTGCCTCTGCAGCCCTGGCCATCAATTTATTGATGGTATTAGGTAGCATGGGGCTGCTTAATTATCTCATGCCTGGCTCCCAAATAACCTTGACCCTGCCTGGCATCGCGGGTATTATTTTGACCCTGGGCATGGCCGTTGACGCGAATGTTCTAATCAATGAGCGTATCCGGGAAGAGATCGATAATGGCAGGCCTTTGGCCGCGTCCGTCAATACCGGTTACAGCCGTGCCTGGTCCGCGATCCTTGATTCCCATGTGACCTCTCTGATTGCTGCTTTTTTCCTTTTTCAATTTGGTTCAGGCCCTATCAAAGGGTTTGCCATTACCTTATCAACCGGTCTCATCGCCTCTTTGTTTTCTTCCATCTATGTCACACGTACCTTTTTTAATTGGTTGATATCGGAGAGGATCATCAAGTCTTTGCCCATGGTCCATTTGTTTAAGAAGCCCAATTTAAACTTTTTAAACAAGAAATACATTTGTTTTGCCCTCTCAGCTTTCATTATTACTGCTGGAGCCATCGATTTTATGCATAAAAAAGACTCTGCATTCGGTATTGATTTTGCCGGCGGGCAGATCCAGGAATTTAAATTTGACCATCCCATTTCAGCAGACGCGATACGCGGTTTGCTTAAAAGTGGTAAGGTGGAAAACGCTGTTATCCAGACCTTCCCCAATGCCCCGGAGAATGTGATCATCCGGACCCAGGACGATACGCATGCCCAGGTGGCGGCTATTTTTAAAAGTCAAATGTCAGGCAATCATTTCCAGGTATTACGCATTGAAAAGGTGGGACCCGTCGTAGGACAGTCTTTGCGTACGAAAGCTGTTTGGGCCATTCTCCTGGCTTTGGGCGGCATGCTGGTGTATATCGGGATCCGTTTCAAGCATTTTTCATTTGGGGCGGCGACCGTGGTCGCTATTTTTCATGATGTCTTGATCACCTTGTCCCTGGTGCTCCTTTCAGGCCGCCAGATAGATCTCTTGGTGGTCACGGCGATATTGACGATCACGGGTTACTCAACCAATGATGCCATCATCATTTATGACCGTGTGCGTGAAAATGTGCCCAAGATGCGTAATAAACCTTTGGCCGATGTCATTAATGAAAGCATCAATCAAACCTTGGGCAGGACTGTCCTGACCACCTTTATGACGACTTTGTCCGCCGTGGCTTTGTTTTTATTTGGAGGCGAAGTGCTCAATACCTTTGCCTTTGTATTGATCCGCGGTTTCCTTTTCGGGACATATTCCACGGTCTGGATCGTGTCTCCGCTGTTCTTGTGGTGGCAGGGTGATAAAAAGTGGTAGGAGATGTTCAAGTCCCTTGAATTCCTAGTTGGCCAAAAAGTCAACATTGATGAGCTTGTTAAAACTCTCGTCGCCTTTGGGTATACCCGGGCGACGAAAGTTTTTAAGGAAGGTGAGTTTGCCCTGCGCGGGGGTGTGCTGGATATTTATCCGGCTAATTTTGAAATCCCCCTGCGGATCGACCTGGATGAAGATACGGTCCTTGCCATCCATGGATTTGACCCCATCAGTGCTGATAATATCGACGCGCACAGCATAGTCCTGGTCTTGCCCTATAAGACATCATCCAAATCCGTTTTTTCTTCCGAAATCCCTTTAAACAATTTTGTTGATATAGCCCAAGGTGATTATGTCGTGCATAACAATCACGGCATAGGCCGTTTTATCGGCATTAAAGAATTTGACGTCGATGCTAAGTCCAAAGAGCATTTGATCATTGAATACAAGGATGGGGACAAGTTATTCGTGCCAAAACACGATATCCATCTGGTGCAAAAATATGTATCTTTTACCAAACGGCCGGCCAGGTTGCATAAATTAGGAAGCAAGGAGTGGCTGGCCACCCGGCGATCCGTGGAAAAAAAGTTACGGCTTTTGGCCGCGGAGCTTTTACGCACACAGGCCTTAAGGGCCCAGTTAGAGGGTTTTTCTTTTTCTAAAGACAACGAATGGCAAAAAGAATTTGAAAATACTTTTCCTTATAAAGAAACACCTGACCAAAAAAAATCCACTTTTGAGACCAAGAGCGATATGGAATCCCCACGGCCCATGGACCGGCTTATCTGCGGGGATGTCGGCTACGGCAAGACCGAGGTGGCCATGCGCGCGGCTTTTAAAGCGGTGATGGACCATAAACAAGTGGCCATTTTGGTGCCTACGACGATCTTGGCAGAACAGCATTATTTTAATTTCAGCAAACGCCTGGAAGGTTTTCCGGTCAAGGTCGGGATGTTGTCCCGGTTCCGCACCAAACTTGAGCAGAAGATGATTGTCAAGGAAACAGCGGAAGGTAAGGTTGATATCGTCATCGGTACGCATCGCCTGCTGTCAAAAGATGTTGCTTTCAAAGACCTGGGGCTTGTCATCATCGATGAAGAACAGCGTTTTGGGGTCAAATCCAAAGAAAAGTTAAAGCATTTCCGTCTTTTGGCGGATGTGATGACCTTGACGGCCACACCCATACCTCGTACCTTATATATGGCCCTCTCCGGTGCCCGGGATATGTCTGTGATCTCCACCCCGCCAACCAACCGTTTGGCGGTGAAAACCCAAATCATTGGCTATGATGAAGAAATCATCCAGGAAGCCATTAACCGTGAATTAGAACGTCATGGCCAGGTTTTTTTTCTTCATAACCGTGTCGAAAACATTGAGACGGTAGCCAACACCATTAAAAAATTGGCCCCCCAGGCTCGCGTGGCGATAGGGCATGGGCAGATGAGCGCTCGCTTCTTGGAAGAAATTATGTTAAAATTCCTTAAACATGAAATTGATATTTTAGTATGCACGACGATCATCGAATCCGGCATTGACGTGCCCATGGCCAATACGCTGATCGTCAACCGCGCGGACAAATTCGGGCTGGCGGATTTGCATCAATTGCGCGGCCGGGTGGGACGCATGGACATCCAGGCCTATGCTTATTTCATCGTTAAAAGTGTTGAGCAACAGTCTGAAATTTCACGTCAAAGGCTTAAAGTGCTTGAAAAACATAGTGATTTGGGCGCGGGCTTTCATATTGCTTTTGAAGATCTACAGATCCGTGGTGCCGGGAATTTATTGGGCGCCCAGCAGCATGGCTTTATCACCAGCATTGGTTTTGACCTGTACTGCCGTTTACTTAAAGAGTCCATCGAACATTTAAAAAAAGAGGTGGAGATAAAACATGAACCGCAACCTGCAAAATATTCATAAAGGGGCAATTGTGAAATATTCTTTCTGTCATTCTGAGCCCAAAGGGCGAAGAATCTCGATAGTAAAGAGGGCTTCTATAGGATTTTTAACCTTGTTAATCTGCATTTTACCATGTCCCGCTCACGCCACCAGCGATGCCATTATTGCCATCGTCAATGACGATGTCATTACTTTAAAAGATTTACGTCAATATGTATCCAGCATCGCCGGCCAGCTGAAGGTTGAAAATAAATCTCCCGAAGAAATCCAGCAGGTCATGGGGGATTATGAGCAAAAAGGCCTGGATAAATTAATCGAGGACAAATTGATCCTGGCCGCGGCCAACACGAAGGGCATAGATGTCCGCCAGGACATTGTGGATAAGCGCATGCAGGAGATCAAGGCCCGTTATACGAATGAGGACGATTTAGTCAAAGCACTCAATACCGAAGGGATGACCTTAGGCGATCTCCAGCAAAAATTGACGGACCAATTGAAAGTCAAATATGAGGTTGATATGGAGGTTCGGGACAAGATTTTTGTCAATCCACAGGACGTTACCGATTATTATAATAATCATTTGCATGAATTTGACCGTAAACCTAAGGTGAATTTGCAGTCTATTTTTGTTTCCTTTGACAAGCACAGTAAGCAGGAGGCCCGGACCCGTGCCGATGAGGCGCGCTCCCGGATGATCGCGGGAGAAGATTTTGACAATATTTTCCAAAAATATTCAGACAGCTCTTCTTTGGGGGAAATTGAACAAGGTCAAATGGTGGATTCCGTGGAAAATGTGGTTTTCAATCTAAAGCTTGATGAGGTTTCAGACCCGGTTGAAGTCCAGAACGGGATCTATGTTTTTAAAGCCATAGGGATTTCACCGGGAAAACAGCAGACCCTGGCTGAAGTCAAAGACCAGATTTATAATAAATTATTAGACGATGAATTCCAGGTGAAATTTAAAGAGTGGGTTGATCAGTTGCGCCAGAAAGCTTATGTCGAGATCAAATAAAAGGGTCATCGCGATCACCATGGGGGACCCTCAAGGCATAGGCCCGGAGGTCATCCGCAAGGCCCTGAATGCCGAAGTCACCGCCTTTGGCGGGATCCCGCCAGAGGCGGGACAATCCCGTTTTATTGTCATTGGAGACAAGAAAATATTAGGCCGGCTCCCAGCTCCGGTTTCAATCGTCGATGTTCCTTATAAATCCGCAGGTGAAGGTTCTCTAAAATTTCTCGATAAGGCCATTCTTTTGCTCAAAGGCGGTGTTGCCGATGCGCTGGTGACGGCACCCCTGTCCAAAGAAGCTGTCAGCCGCTATCACAAGAATTTCGTTGGCCATACGGAATACTTGGCAGATGCTTTCAAGGTCAGGGATTTTGATATGATGTTTATAGCTCCTGGCGTGCGACTGACAATAGTGACCCGTCACGTACCTTTAAAAGATGTGCCAAAACTGATCACCCAAAGGCGTGTTTTTAATTCCATTGCATTGATGGCAGAGACACTAAAAAATAAATTTAAAATCAAAAATCCCCAAATTGCCGTTCTTGGCCTTAATCCGCATGCCGGTGAAAATGGTCTTTTAGGATCAGAAGACGTTAAACACATCCTACCCGCCATCCAAAAAGCCAAAGCCCAAGGCATCAATGCTAAAGGGCCTTTTCCAGCTGACACCTTTTTTGCCTTTCATAACAATTACGACGGCATCATCGCCATGTACCACGACCAAGGCCTAACCCCTCTTAAGGGCATGTACATGAAAGAACTAGTTAATTTTACAGCAGGCTTGCCCTTTATACGCACCTCCCCAGCCCATGGTACCGCCTTTGACATCGCCGGAAAAAATAAAGCCAACCCATCATCTATGCGCGCAGCCATTAAACTTGCATGTGAGCTTACCTAAACTGTTATTGCGAGGAACGAAGTGACGAAGCAATCCCTTAAGAATCTATATAGACCCAAAAAAGATTTAGGTCAAAATTTCTTAACAGACATCCGCATCCAGCAGAAAATCATCCAATCCTGTGATCTTAAATCAGATGACGAAGTCGTGGAAATCGGCCCAGGGCAGGGTGTTTTATCACGCCTAATAGCTCCCCAAGTCAAACAACTTATTTGCATCGAAACTGACCATGATCTAATAGGTCCTTTACGTGTAGATCTTATGAAAAACCGTCATCCTGCCCGCCCCGCCGCTTCGCGGCTAAAGACGTGGGCCGGGGAGGCCACAGCCGAAGGATCTGTGCAAGTCATCCACGCCGATTTTCTCAAATGGGACATGGGCCATTTACCTGAAGGCATCAAGGTCATCGGCAATATTCCCTATTATATTTCCACGCCAATAATTGAAAAGTTAATCCAAAACAGGTCAAAGATTTCAACTGCCTTTTTAACGGTCCAGTTAGAATTTGGACAACGTCTAATAGCAAAGCCAGGGGGCAAGGATTATGGTTCCCTAAGCTGTTTTGCCCAGTATTACGCTGACATTAAAATGCTTTTTAAGATCAAGAACACCTGCTTTAAGCCCGCCCCAAAAGTAGATTCCTGTTTTCTAAAATTATTGCTAAGGCCACAACAGGAAGGGGCCATTAACGAAGAATTTTTGTTTAAATTGGTCCAAACAGCTTTCCAACAGCGTCGGAAGAATATTGTTAATTCCCTAAAAGGTTTGGTGGCACGCGAAAAATTAGAAACCTCGCTTAAAAATTTAAGCATTAACCCCAACGCCCGGGCAGAGAATTTAACTTTGTCAAATTACATCAATCTTTCTAATATTCTCATGGTATAATTTTTCCCCCCCTCTTTTTTTCAAAGAGGGGGGTTAGGGGGGAGTTCAAATGGAAAAACGCATCTACTATCACGATACCGACGCCGGCGGCATTGTCTATTACGGCCAGTACCTATGCTTTCTCGAAGAAGCCCGCACAGAATTCCTTGAAAAACGCGGCCTTAGCGTTGAAGAATTCAAAGAACGAGGGTTTATGTACGTGGTGCGCCAATGCAATATCAGCTACCGCTCCCCGGCCCGCTATGGCGATATCCTGCTTTGTGAAGCCAAATTAAAGAAAATGGGTGCTTCCCAATTGATTTTTGACCAGACCGTGAAAGATAAAAAAGACGGCCGGTTGATCGTTGAAGCCGAGGTGGCACTCGTTTGTTTAAATCAAGAATTCAAACCCACCCCTATTCCGGATGATTTGAAGGAAAAATTGGCCATAGAAATCAACTAACCCTTGATTTTCACCGTCATTGATGCTAGTATTTTGCCTATGTCTATTTCAAAGGAAGATGTCAAATATATTGCTGCTTTAGCCCGTATTGATGTGCCGGAAGATAAGCTGGAGGGGTTTACTCAAAGCTTAGGGGGCATTGTGCAATATGTGGAGCAATTGCAAAAGCTCGACGTAGCCAATGTCAAACCCACCAGCCATGCGGTGCCGGTGGGCAATGTGTTCCGGCCGGACATCATCAAACCTTCATTAACCAATCAGGAAGCTCTTGCCATTGCTGTTGAGGCCAAGGACGGTTCCTTTAAAGTGCCTTTAGTCATCGAATGAGCCTGCATCAACTCACAGCCCATGCTTTATTAGACCTCATTAAATCCGGGCAAACAACGCCTAAGGATGCTTACGCGGCAGTATTGGCGCGCGTTTTGGCTGTTGACCCACAAGTCAAAGCCTATGTGCACATGGCCCATGATGTGCCGGATTTTATGGGTGAATGGCCTATACCCATTGCCATCAAAGATAATTTATGCACGAAATCCGAGCAGATCACCTGTGCGTCACGTATTCTAAAGGGATTTATTTCGCCTTACGACGCCGGGGTTGTTGAAAGGATCAAAAAGAGCGGCGGAGCTATTTTAGGGATCGTGAACATGGATGAATTTGCCTTTGGTTCATCCTGCGAAACATCCTGTTATGGCCCCACATTCAATCCCTGGAATTTGCAATGCGTCCCTGGTGGCTCCAGCGGTGGCTCTGCGGCCGCAGTGGCCGCGGATGAAGCCATGTGGGCCTTGGGTTCTGACACCGGCGGTTCTATCCGTCAGCCTGCGTCTTTTTGCGGCAT
>Ga0206950_1216_pt1 | contig 10431 bp, 7 predicted proteins | sample Alteio_BWOrgHeat_41_FD_152954 | JGI IMG/M metagenome (GOLD analysis project Ga0206950, IMG submission 152954) | Enriched cells from forest soil in Barre Woods Harvard Forest LTER site, Petersham, Massachusetts, United States -... | ecosystem: Environmental > Terrestrial > Soil > Temperate forest > O... | reverse complement strand
GCGCCGCGCGGGTGGCGGAACCGACGGCAGTTCTCCGGTTAGATGCCCCTTGACCGCTTCGATCGCAGCCGCAATCCCATCCGCATATCGTCCTTCGCGAAATGCCGGCGCCATCAACTCGCGAACGATCTGGCCGCAATCGCCGTCGGTTAATTTCGGTTCAAGGCCGTAGCCCACTTCGATGCGCATTTTCCTTTCGGAAGGCACGATCAAAATAAGGACGCCGTTGTTCGCGCCTTTTTTGCCGATGCCCCACTGTCGAAAAAGCGTATTCGCGTAAACTTCGAGCGATTCATCGTGCAGGCTCGCGATCACGGCGACGGCGATTTCCACACCCGTTTGTTTTTCAATCGCATCGAGGCGCGCGTCCAACGACGCGATGGAGTCGGAACCGAGCAGTCCCGTTTCATCGGTCACCCAGCCTTGGTATTTGGGAATGGTGAGCGCGGCGGCGGTAAAAGTCGTCGCGAGAAATACGATCGTCCAAGCGCGACGAAACGTCGGCGAGAGCATACGCTATTATCGATTATTTTACGTCGGTGACGGTGATGTCGTATTCATTTTTCGCCTCATGCATGCCGCGGCGAAATTCGAGCGCCGCCATGATGCACACCGCCATAATCAGCGCTATGACAAAAGCCAAAAGATACGCGCGCGTATGCGACGCCGAGCGTATCGTTAAATTGTCTTCGATGGCATTCTTCGGTCGCGCGGGCTTCGCCGCAGCGACGTCGACGTCCGCAAGCGGCGATGTCCGCAAATCCGGCAAAAAGGCTTGTAACGCATTATAGGCGGCGTCGATTTCCTTCCGTTTTTGCTCGGCCAGTTGACGTAGTTTGGGATTGCCGGCGTGAAGATTCGGATCCCATACATGCGCGAGACTGACGTACGCTTTGCGCACTTCCATTCCCGTCGCACCGGGATGAACATCGAGCGTCTCGTAGCACTTGAGAATGTCGATTAGCGCACTTCCTTGAACCGGTACGGGGTATCGTCCATGGGACCAGAATAATAATTTTTGTCGGGCAATAGCGGCAGCGCGATTTGGAAAAGCGAAGACAAAATAATCCGGAAACTATTGACGGGTGAAATCGTCGGATAAAGTTGCTTGCGGATGGCATCGGGCACATAGTAGGCATTGAGGATGCCCATGCGTTCACGTACCATTAGATCGGTGGGATTTGCGGACGTCCCGTCGCAGGCCGCGCCGTGGTCGCCTTGGAGAACGATGATCGGGGGAGTGCTGGAACGTTTTAAGATTTCATCGATCATCGTTTCCACGCGATGGTTGATGTAATCCAATTGATCGATATAACGTTCTTTGGGATACCAATCACGCGACCCTTTCGGTCTCGACGCGTAAGTGCGCGGCGTCGGCAATCGACCTTGACGATCAAACACATAAGGCGGATGCGGACACAGTAAGTGCGCGAAGGTGAACGTCGCTTGCGGACGATCCGCGACTTTTCCTAACTCGGTCAGGAGATAAAGCAGACGTTCGCGGCCCGCATGCGCCATACTTTTGTCCCCAATCATGCGCAACAGCGAGGCGCGCAACAACAACCCGTGGAATTCGTTGAGGTGATGCGACGACATCACGACATCGGCGCCGTGACTGTAATCGGTGACCGACCAACCGGAGGCGATATGAATCGTTTGATAGCCGTGCGCATGGAATTGCGCCATCAATTTATTTTCCCGTATGCGCCGCAAACATTCCGTTTGTTGATCGGGAACGCTATTTAAGTCGTTGATGTAGTTCATATTCAGCGACGACGCGAGCGACAAATAGGTATAGGCGTAATTACTGCGACTGCGGTCCGCCACATAAAATCCACGCCGGCGTAGGAAATCAATGAATGGACCGTTATCGTAGCCCATATCGTTCTTGAGCACGTCCGCGCGGGCGTATCCGTCGAGAATGATGTAGTACACATCGGGCCAATGAGAATTATCGCTGAAGCCCTTGGCGGGAGCGTGCGCCACTTCGATACCTTGGATAATTTTATCGCGATTGAGCACCCCGCGGGCGATCGGCAGAATCAGCAATACCGCCACAACGACATTAACCGTCAACATCCACGACGAGAGATCGTCGCATGTTCGAAGCAGGACATAGGTTCCGGCGGCGATAACAAACGGAACAAGCGTAAACACGAAATCCCAAACGGGATGCGCGACGCCGATCATCCAAGGGAAAAACGTGTCCGCACTTCCACAAATTAAATAGGACGAAAGCAGCAACGCGCACGTCGCCAATGCTCCTTTGCGAAAAGATCGACAGAGAAGGGAAATCGTCGCGGTCAACAAAACCGACAATCCCAAGCCGATGCCTAACGGCCAAAGAATTTCCGGCGGGTTGACGCGATCGACATTGACGCTGTATAAGTGGACGATCGGATAAATCCCAAGTAAAAAAGGCGCCCACGGCCAAGCCGCTATTTTGCGCATCATGGAATGGTTATAAAGTGTGCGCATATGAATTTCAACTATAAGTTGAAATGACACCAAATTTCGTACAGACTATGGCATGTCGAAGACCATTCTCGAGGCCGGATCCTTTCGGGATAAGGCCAATCGCGTCTTTTATTACAAAGACGAAGTCTATCGCGCCCTCAGCATGGAATCCTTGCACAACTTTGTCGACGCCCTCGGCACCCAATTTTTTGGCCGGATGATTCAGGAAGGAAAAATTGTCGGCACGCGCATCGCGCCTTTTCAGGACGTGCCGTCGGTGCGGCATGGGCATTGGGCGGCGATTTTGCATCACGACCGAATTCCGTTTATTTCCTATCCGTACGAATGGACATTTTCGATGCTGCAGGACGCGGCGCTGTTGCATTTGGAATTATTACGCGCGGCGCTCGCCGAAGGGATTACGCTGAAGGACGCTTCGGCGTACAACGTGCAATGGAACGGCGCGCGCGCCGTGTTCATCGATATTCCCTCTTTTGTGCCGTGGCGGCCTGGGCAGCCGTGGGTGGGATACGCGCAATTCTGCAGTCTCTTTTTATTTCCGCTGCTGATTCAAGCGCATCGCAATGTTCCCTTTCAACCCTGGCTGCGCGGCTCGATCGACGGTATTTCGGTCGAAGATTGCAGTCATCTCTTGGCGCGCGATTTTTACAAGGCGGGCGTGTTGGCCGACGTGATGATTCATGCGCGACTGCAAAAAGGCTTCGCCAAAACTCCGCGCAAGATACAGCACGATCTCGCGGACGCCGGATTTCATCAAGAAATCATCCAATCGAATATTAAACGCCTGACAAAAATCGTGAAAGGTTTGACGTGGAAACCCAAAACGTCCGTGTGGACGAATTATGGCCAAACGTGCACGTATTCCGCACGCGAGACCGCCGATAAAAAAACGTTCGTCGAACGCTCGGCCAAGCGCAAAAAACGCGGGCACGTGTGGGATTTGGGCTGCAATACCGGAGAATTTTCAAAATTGATCGCGCCGTTCGCCGATCACGTCGTGGCCGTCGACGGCGATGCGCGCGTCGTCGATGCGCTTTACCGGGCGTTGCGCGGATCGGGCCCGTACAATATTACGCCGCTCACCATGAACATAACGGATCTCTCGCCCAGCATGGGTTGGTTGGGCCGCGAACGTAAAGCTTTTGTCGAGCGCGGTCATCCTGATCTCATTTTATGTCTCGCGCTCATTCATCACATCTGTATTACCGCGAACGTTCCCATGAATGAATGGGTCGGCTGGCTGGCGGGATTTTACGCCGATCTCATCATCGAATTTGTTACGGTGGAAGATCCGATGGTGCAGCAGTTGCTGCGAAACAAAGACGGCGATCATGGCGATTATGATCGGGACGTCTTCGAAGCGATGCTGCATGAACATTTTGAAATTCAGGAGACGTTAAGTTTAAGCTCGGGCCGTCGAATACTCTATTACTGCGAGGTAAAAAAATCATGATCGCTTGGTTCTTTATGCTGGTGGGTTGGTTCGTGCTGTGTCCTCCGCCCTCTCACGCCTATCTCGACCCCGGTAATGGAAGCATGTTGCTGCAGTTATTGCTGGCGGGCTTTGCCGGCGTCGCCGTCGCGCTCAAGATGTTTTGGCGCCGGGTCGTCGCCTTCTTCGCGCGCCTCAAAAATCGTTCGCGTTCTTGATGTGAGCCAGGCTCGACAACTTCTTCTATTAACGGTCGTGGTATTAGGCACGACCCTGCCCTTTATTCGGCGCGCCTATTTTGTCGACGATCATTACTTCGTCGCGATCGCGCGGGGAATTTTGGCGCACCCCACGCGGCCTTACGATTTTAAATCGGACGACGCCGGATTGCAGGTCGTCGGCTGGCAGCGCGGCGAAAAACCGCGCATGGTGAATCCGCTGCTCTTTCACTACTATCTGGCCGCCGTGATCCGTTGTTGGGGCGACGCCGTTTGGAAATTGCGCGCCAGCTCGCTTGTGTTCTCGCTGCTCGCCGTCGGCGCGATGTATTTTTTAGGACGGCGCTTTACCGACGATCCATTCTATCCGGCGCTTTTAATGGCGGTCACACCCGCCTATTGGCTGACGTCTTATTCCTTGCTGATCGACAGCGCTTTGATCGGATTATTTTTGGCGGCGCTTTGGACGTTTATGATCGGCCTGGAAACGCGGCGCACGCGCTGGATTTTTTTGAGCGGCGTTTTAATGGGCGCGACCATTCTCACCAAATATTTCGGCGTGCTCATCGTGCCCCTGGCGCTGCTTTGGCAGTGGCTGCATCCGAACGATCGCCGGTGGCGCTCAGGCTACGTCGCTTACGGAATTTGCGCGGTATTACTTTTCCTCTGGAGTGTTTGGAATTATGAGACTTACGGCGCCGCGCATATGCTCGCCAGCTTCTCGCGCGGGGTTAAAGCCAACGAACCCTTTCTTTTTTATTGGTACAAAATCTTGGCGGTTGCGAGTTTCATCGGCGGCGGCACGATTTTTTTGCTGGCGGTGCCGTTTTGTCTTTGGCGCATGTCCCGGTTGGTCGTCGGCGCTTTGGGGCTTTTAACGATCGTTTTATATCTGACCTTTCATTCCGCGACCGGCGGCTTTACCGCCGCCGAAAGCGCGCAGCTGACGATTTGGATTGGCGTGGCTTTCGCTTTTGTCGCGGCTCTCGCAATCAACGGCTGGCCGCGCGAAACGTCGGACCAATTTTTGTATGCGTGGGTTTTTCTCGGCGTGGCGGAATTAATCGTCGTCATGCCGTGGACCGCCGGGCGCTACATGCTCTGCGTATTGCCCGCCGTCATCTGGCTTTTTGCGCGAATATTAAATAAAGCGCAGCTCACCGTTTGGCGTTATCCCATATTAGCCCTAACGGCTGTCGTCGGATTGGCGCTCGCCGATGCCGATTATGTGCAGGCGAATTGCATTGAAGCTTTAGCGCATCAATTGCAACGCATCGGTCCGCAACTCCAACGCCTCGCGCCGCGGCCCGCGCATTGGTATTACTTGGCCGATACCTTCGACGGGTCGCAACCTTATCTGGAACCGCTCGGTTGGCAGAATGTGTTTCCGAATCAAACGTTTCATAAGGGCGATTTATTTTTGCGCGCGCATTACCGGAAATCGTCGTGGTGGAAGATGACGCACATGGATCGCTTTCGACCCGTGTGGACCTACGAAGTCACCAGTCGCAATCCGTTGCGCGTGATGGATGTTCCGGCTTCGGCCGGATGGTATGCGTCGTGTTGGGGCGCGCTGCCTTTTACTTGGACGGACCATCCTTTAGAACGCTTTGACCTTTACCAAGCGACGGCCGATACGCAGTAGAGCGCAAAACTTTAAGCGCAAAAATGGGCAGCCGCGCAATCCGGCGCCAGCGCCAGGGCTCTTGCATCAGTCGATAGAGCCATTCGATTCCCAGCCGGCGCATCCATTGCGGCGCGCGTTGCAAATTTCCGCTTAAGACGTCAAAACTACCGCCGACGCCCATGACGACGCGAACGCCCAACGCGCGCAAATGCTCGGCGATCCATTTTTCCTGCCCCGGCACCGACATCCCGACAAAAAGAATGCCCGGCGCCGCGACGCTGATGCGTTGAATTACCGCGCCGGTTTCCGCCGCCGCGAAATATCCGTGTTCGGCGCCGACGATGCGGAGCGTCGGGAACCGCCGCTCTAATTCATCCGCCGCCCGGCGCGCCACGCCCGGCTTCGCGCCTAACAAATAAATCGAGTCGCCCCGCTCCGCGGCGAGCCGGCAAAGCGCCAACATGAAATCAATCCCCGGCACAAATTCTTTGAGCGGCTGCCGCAGTCGTCGGCTCGCCCAATAAATCCCCGACGATTCCGGAACCACCAGGGCCGAATGCTCAAGGACGGCGCGCAACGCACGGTCGTGCTGCGCGTCCAAAAGCATCAGCGTATTGCCGGTGATGATGTGATGCGGTTGCGCTTCGGAGAGGTATTGATCGACGCGCGCGACGGCGTCGGCAAAAGAAACGGCGTCGACGCGGGCGCCTAAGATATTAAGCCGCGACAACTTCTTTCGGGTCGGTGGTTTCCATTTTGACCGACATGAGCGTCGAGACGCCGAGTTCCGCCATCGTGACGCCGTAAATGACGTCGGCCATTTCCATCGAGCGTTTGTTGTGGGTGATAATGATGAATTGCGTTTTTTCGGCGAAGGTGCGCACCATGCGCAGAAACCGTTGCACGTTCGCTTCATCGAGCGGCGCATCGACTTCGTCGAGCATGCAGAAGGGACTGGGCTTCACCATAAAGAAGGCGAAGAGCAACGCCGTCGCCGTCAGCGCCTTCTCGCCGCCGGACAGAAGCGCGATGCTTTGCAATTTTTTGCCCGGCGGTTGCGCCATAATATCGATGCCGGAATCGAGAAGATTTTTTTCATCCGTCAATACCAGATCGGCTTCGCCGCCTTGGAAGAGCGTCTGATACAGTTGCTTGAAATTCGCGCGCACTTGTTCGAAGGTGATTTTAAATTGCTCGAGCGTCGTGACGTTGATTTTGGTAATCGCTTCCATCAAATCGTCTTTCGCTTTCAAAAGATCCTGCTGCTGCGTCTGCAGAAATTGATAGCGCTCGGTGAGTTGTTCATATTCTTCCGGTGCGGCCAAATTGACGGCGCCCATATTCTCGAGCCGGCGTTTGCGGCGCGCCAACTCTTCGGCATCGGGCGCGATTTCCCCATGCGTGGCCCACGCATCTTCGACGGAAAGTTGGAACATTTCCCGCAAACTGGTTTCGTAGCGCAGGCGTTCCTGCTCCAACGTTCGCGCCTGATAATCCGCCGCTTGCGTTTTCGAAAGCGCTTCCGTCAGCAAGTCGCGCAATTGCGCGAGCGCTTGCTCCTGCGCGTGCAGCTGCGTCTGCGCGTCTTGGCGTTCCGTTAATTTCGCTTGTAAGGCCGCATGGCCGTCGCGGCGCGCCGTTTCGAGCGATTCCAACTGTCGCGTGCGCTCGGCTTGGAGATCGACCAGCTGCGTCAAGCGACTTTCGTTTTCCGTCCGCTCGGCGGTAATTTGCGATTGACGCGTTTCCATGGCGGTGACGCGTTCGCGCGCATTGGCTTCGTCGCGCTCTTTACCGACAAGCCGTTCACGCAAGGTCTCGGCATCGACGCGCAATTGCGAGACCATCGTTTGTAACGCCTGCAACGCATGGCGCCGTTCTTGCAGGGAAACGTCTTGCGTTTGCAATAGGCCTTGGAGCGATTGTTCTTCGTCTTCGAGCGTCGTCAAAAGCGCTTCTTCTTGTTTGAGCGCTTCCTGCGCTTCTTCGATCGACTTCAACGCGATATCGCGCTCCTGCTCCAAAAGTTTTTCTTCCGTTTGCGTGAGGTCGCGTTCTTCGCGCAGGCGCGACAAATTTTCCTGCTGGACCTGCGATTGCACCTGCACGCGATTTTGCTCGACGACTAAGGGTTTTCGTTGTTCGGTGCGCGCCGCAACGGTCTCGCGCAAGGCCACGCGACGCGTTTCATTATCGGCGGACAATTGCTTGAGCGCGGCCAACTCTTCGTTCAAGCGCGCCAGATCGCCCGGCGTGGCCTGAAAACTTTCGCGCGAAGGATCGGCGCCGCCGCGAATCAATCCTTCTTCAAAAAGCGTTTCACCGACGTAAAACGTACGACCCAAAAGATATTGCAGGATCGGACGGAAGCGTTCTTCGCATTCCACCGATTCGGCCAGCGACCGCACGCCGGCGGTTTCCGAGCGCGTCAAAAGATCCACATCCTGCGTGATCCGGCTTAACACCAGAAAACTCGCCCAGCCTTGTTGATTTTCCGACAAATATTGCACGGCGTTCTGCGCGTCGTTCAAACTATCGGCGATAAAGTATTCCCGCCGCTCGCCCAGCGCGCGTTGCAGTAAACGTTGATAGGGATGCGCCGCTTTGAACAATTCACCGATCGGGCCATGCACACCCGGCAGCGCGGCGCGGCGCAATGCCTCGGAACCCACCGCGATCGGATCTTGGCTGAGCCAACGCTCGAGCGCAATTTTTTCCGCTTCCAGCCGCGCCAAGCGTTCGCGCGCTTCTTGAATTTGCGTTTCGAGGAGCACCAGCGTGTCTTGATCCAACCGTTGCTGCTCGTCCAACGCCGCGACCTCCGCGGCCAGCGCCGTGTACTGCGCTTGCGTTTGGCCGGCGAGTTCTTCTTGTTGATGAATTTGTTCGTCGAAAGCCGCGCGCCGCACTTGAACTTTTTCGAGTTCGCGGACTTTTGCCTTGGACGCCTCGTCGTGACGCACGCTCAATGACGTTAAGCGGCCGGTCTCGCTGCGGTGATGGCTGATGAGACGCGCGAGTTCCAAAATGCGCGCCTTCATTTTTTCGAGATCGCGCTGCAGCGTTAATACCGCATCCTGCTCCGTGCGCGCCTTGCCGTCTTCTTCAATAAAGCGGTCGTTTTTAATTTGATAATCGCCGCGGATATTTTCCAATTCGGCGGTAAGTTGCGTTTGTTGCTCGCGCCATTGGCCGAGATCGAGATGCAGCTGCTGTTCTTCGGCGCCGAGCCGCTCTTGCGCCTGGCGAATTTCCGTCTCGCGTTCTTGCGCCGAGCAGCGTTCCGTTTCCGCTTTGGCGTAGTCGCTTTCCAGTTGCGACACTTGGCGCTGGAGATCCAACAACATCTGCTCCATCGATTCCCACGTCGCGCGCGCGGAGGTCAACGCGGTTTCTTTTTCCGCCAAATCGTTACGCAGTCCGGTCACTTCGGCATCGAGCGTCGTAAATAGCGTATGCGCGGCGTCCCAAGCGGCTTTGGTTTGCTGATGCCCGTGCACCTGCGTGGCGATTTCCAGCGTGCGGACATCCTCTTGAAGTTTCTGATGTTGTTTCGCTTTGCGCACCGCGGCGTCGAGCGTATCCATTTGCTGTTTGTAAATGGCCAACGAGTCGTTCAAGCGCAGCATGTCCTGATCGACTTTGGCGAGACGGCGCAACGCTTCTTCGCGACGCGCTTTATATTTCGCCACACCGGCGGCTTCTTCGAACAACTCGCGGCGCTCTTCCGGTTTTGCGGACAGAATAAATTCAATCTTGCCCTGCGCCATCACGTAATACCCATCGTTGCCGACGCCGGTATCGAGAAATAAATCCTTCAAATCTTTTAAACGGCACTGGGTTTTGTTGATGAAGTATTCGGATTCGCCGGAGCGGAACAAACGGCGCGTCACCGTGACTTCGGTGAAATCGAGCGGGAGTTGGCGCGAAGTGTTATCAAAGGTGAGCGATACTTCGGACATCCCTTGCGCCGGACGCTTCGCCGTGCCGTTAAAAATAACATCGAGCATCTGCGAGCTGCGCAGCGACTTCGCCGACATCTCGCCCAACGCCCAACGCACCGAATCAGAGATATTGGATTTGCCGCAGCCGTTCGGCCCGACCACCGCCGTGATTCCCGCCTCAAAGTCGACGCGAGTTTTCTCAGCAAAGGATTTAAATCCCACCATCTCTAAACGTTTTAATCGCACGCGAAAGCCTCCCCCAAAAAGAAGCAAAATTTATGCCGTCAGCGTATCACTTCCCCCCCAGTCCTGGCAACCCTCACCACTAGCGGTAGAGGTCAGACCTGATGCTGCGTCAATCCGTAGCGGAGACGGAACGGAGAGCGCGTTAGGCTGGAAGTGCTTTAAGCCGCTTCGCGTAGGGCGTTTGCCGGTGAATGCGGGGTATCGATGGGATGAAGAAGAGGTGGCGTGAATCCTTGGGGAAGTTGTTGCTGAAGCCCTTGAGGATCCACGCGGACCCATCGAATCTCCTGGTGTGGATCCGAATTTTTCCATTCTTTGAAAAAATAATACATGACACCCTCTTCTTCTCCAATGCCCGCAAACTCGATGGTTAACACGTTTTTCGAATCGTAGGTGAAAATGGTGGGGACATTTGGGTTAATCACAAAACTGTGCGGACTGAAAATTCGACCCTCCTCTTCATAAACCTTTTTCTCTTCGTCCGAT
>Ga0206950_1193_pt1 | contig 10451 bp, 10 predicted proteins | sample Alteio_BWOrgHeat_41_FD_152954 | JGI IMG/M metagenome (GOLD analysis project Ga0206950, IMG submission 152954) | Enriched cells from forest soil in Barre Woods Harvard Forest LTER site, Petersham, Massachusetts, United States -... | ecosystem: Environmental > Terrestrial > Soil > Temperate forest >... | reverse complement strand
CCGCCGACTTCTGCAACGCCGCATTCTCGTCAGGAGTGTCGTGAGTTTGGGTCGGAGACCAAACGCGCGGCCGAGAAAGAGCATGAAGGCGGTGGCGCCGGTGATTTCGAGGGCGACCAAGCCTAGGCTTACCCCGCCGAGTTTGAGGACGTCGCCGAGCAGGAACCTTGCTCCGAGCAGCACGATTCCGGCTTTGAGCCAGAATTCGTAGGTGGCGACGCCGGCGCGAAACAGCTCCGGCACGCCTACCGTGTTCGAGATCGCCAGTCCGATCAGAATGGCCCAGAGGACGTACTCGATGTTGGGGAATGTCCAGTGATGGGCCTTGGCGTAAGCGCCCACATTCTTTTCGAGGAGCTTGCCTGTGTAGCCTACTGCGGCGAGCAGGATGACACCGGGGATAACGCGGAGAAATTGCAGGGCCGGTTGCTCAGTTCGGGTTTGAGGTAGTGCGATCGATGAAGCCATAACCTTGGTGCTGCCTCCGTTTTTTTCGTTAAGCCCAATTGCCAATGAGTAGCTGACCCTGAGATCCTTTCGTTGCGGAGCGTCGTGACAATTCCCTGCTAGGCAGGAGCGCTTTACCACGGAACGCGGGTCAGGATGCCAGCGCGAATCAGCAAAGCGGCGGCCAGCGCGATGAGCACAGCCCACGTGTCGATGGACAACAACTTTTTCCTGGGTAGTAGTGGTTGAGGGTTAGCGCTCATTTCGTTCTCCTTAGTGTCCTTTTCGCGAGTTCGATCTCGGTCGTCGTTCGGTGCTGCGTTGCGGTTGCCTCTAAACCCCGCCATCGAGAGGCGGGTACCGCTAACTGATGGGTTGGTTTCTAATTTGACAGTCAGGAGCTCCGCTGTGCCAAAGCCTTATGCTTTCGGCGATTTCTTCAATTTTGTGTGTCGCTACCCTGCCCACGATCAGCAATGCGGGCGCGGGAAGTTTTGCCTCCTCGGCAAGGCCCGCCACGGTGGTCCAACGGATTTGTTGCTGCGGGCCGGTGGCGTTCGAGACGATGACGCACGGCAAATCTTCGGGTTGGCCGGCTTCGCGGAGACGGCATGACACTTGGGGGTAATCCGCGCCCGGCATGTACAGGACGAGCGTGGTCGAGCTGGAGATCGCCGCCCATTTGAGTTGCGGAGTAACCGCGGAGGGGTCGGCGACTGCGGCGTCGGAGCCACGCGAATATGTAGTGATGACGATTTGTGAAGCCGCACGGCGATCGGTCAGCGAGATTCCCGCTGCTGCGGCTGCCCCGAGAGCGGCGGTGATGCCCGGCACGATCTCGAAGGCGATGTCTGCACGGCGAAGGGCTTCCATCTCTTCTCCCGCGCGGCCAAAAACGAGTGGGTCGCCCCCCTTCAGGCGGATGACCGCTTCGTGGCTCGCAGCGTAAGAGACAAGCAGAGCGTTGATTTCATCCTGCGTGAGGAGCTTTTGGCCGCAGCGCTTGCCGACGTCGATAATTTTGGCAGAGCGGGGAACGATCTCCAGCACTTCCCTGCTGACCAGCGAATCGTGCAGGACGACCATGGCCTGCCCCAGTAGGCGCGCCGCTCGCACCGTAAGGAGCTCCGGATCGCCGGGGCCGGCGCCGATGAGATAAACCTTGCCCATCTAGTTTTCGACTCCGAGAGGGATGGCGCCTTGAGTGGCCAGGTCGCGCTCGACCGGAGCGGCAAATCCTCCGGCAAGAATGGCGCGAATCTCTTCATTGGAATGGCGTGCAAAAAACTGACGGAGATTTTCATCAGCGGCACGATTTTCTTTGAACTGGCGCAAGAGGCGCTCGATCGCGTCGGGCACATCCGTCGCGGCGCAGCGATAGCCCACCGGCCGCGCGATGGAAGCAAATTCTCCGACACTTCCGCCGATGCAGAAATAGTAGGCGTCGACCATTTTGCCGTCGAGTTTGATCTTTTTGCCCTCGAGGCCGATGTCGGCGATCCAGTGCTGGCCGCAACTGTTGGGGCAGCCGGTGACGTTGATGCGGAGTTGCTCCTGGAAGCCGGGAACGCGATCATCCAACTCTCCCGCGAGCCAACGGGCAAAGCCTTTGGTTTCCGTCAGCGCTAGCTTGCAAAATTCGGAACCGGTGCAGGCTACCGTGGCGCGTGCGAAGGCCGAAGCGCGCACGGGAAGGCCTGCGGCGGTCAGGTCACTAGCGACGCGCACCGCACGGCCGTCCGGAATATTCACGATGACGAGATTTTGCATGACCGTGTTACGCACGTGGCCGTCGCCGTAGCGCTCGGAAAGATCGGCGGCCAGGCGAAGTTGTGCCGGTGTGATGCGGCCGCTCAAGACGTTGGCCCCTACGTAGGAGAAGCCGAGTTGCTTCTGGGCATGGATGCCGACGTGATCGCGATGGACGTCGGAGGGAATCTCTTCCGGTTCTGCGGGATCGAGGACGAAGCCGATGCGCTGCTCGAGTTCGGAGAGGAAACGGTCGGCGGTCCAGTTGTGTTGCAAGAACAGAAACTTCAGTCGGGCGCGTTCACGGTTCTCCCGGAGGTCATTCGCTTCGCGGAAGATCTCGGCAATTCCACGCGCGACCGGCACCACCTCCTTCCAAGGCACGAAGGCGTTGAGGCGCACGGCCAGGTGAGGATTCGTAGAAAGGCCTCCGCCTACACGTACGGAGAACCCGGTTTCGATGCCGCCGACTCGCCGTCTGGTAGCCGGCGTGAAACCGATGTCGTTGATCTCGGGATAGTTGCACCACGAGCGGCAACCGGTGATGGACATCTTGAACTTGCGAGGAAGGTTGTAAAACTCAGCGTTGCCTCCGAGGGCCCGATCGATCTCCAACGCGAGCGGTGAGGCATCGCAGAACTCGTGGGCATCGAACCCAGCCAGCGGGCAGCCGGTGATGTTGCGGGCGACGTCACCGCAGGCGCCGATCGTGGTCAGGCCGGCGCTCCAAAGCGTTTCGATTACGTCGGGAAGGGCGTCGACGGTGACCCAGTGCAACTGCACGTTCTGGCGGACGGTGATATCAGCGACACCGCGGGCATGGCGTTCGGCGAGATCCGCGATGGCGCGGGTTTGCGTGCTGGTCAGGAGGCCGTTGGGGATGCGAATGCGCACCATAAAGAATTCGGTGGCTTTGCCTTCGCCGTTCTTGCCTCCGATGACGCCCACGCCGTCGCCTTGAGTGTAAATGCCCCAGGAACGAAGGTACGTGGCAAACCACTCAGGCGGGATGGAGGCATGGCCACGGCGGGCGAATTCCTTGATTTCGTCGAAGTGCTCCCAGCTGTTCTTGGCGTGCTTGATGCGCTCGATGCGCTGAGCTTTGGTTTCCGTTGTAGTTTCAGCCATTGGCGATTTTTCCCCGCGTAAAAACAAAAAACCCACGTTGCCTAATGTTTCTGGCACGTGGGCTTCGGAACTAACGCTAACTATTTAAGTTAAGTCCGGGTTTTCCCCTGGCCAGAGACGGGTGTCCTGCGACACGCAGCGTTACACGCGCAAGGACAACACACGGTCTGGCTGAACAAAGTCATATACCGGCTCAGGATACGTTCAGCCCGTTTAGATGTCAAATACAGAAAATCGATGCAACCACGCCAAGAAACGAATACTTTCCGCCCTATTGGGGCTTCTTGGCCGCCGGGGCGCTGGACTTCGCACCCGTTCCGGCGGCCGGCTTGGTTGCGGCAGGTGCCGGCGGCGAGATGATGGCGGTGGTCTTGATGAAGTCGAGCTTGGGCCAGCCCTTGTCGAGGTATGGCTTGCCCTGTTTTTGGATCTGATCCTGGTCCGGTCCCCCACCCGAGGGCGCACCTTCGCCGTACTGATCATAGAACATGTCGACGACTTTCATCCCGTCGGTAACCAAGCCGAATGGTGCGAACCCATCGTGATCCAATCGCTTGTTGTCCCCGAAGTTGATGAACACCTGTGTCGTGCGCGTGTTCGCCCCTCCCGTAGCAAACGTCACATAGCCACGCGTGTTACTTTGCGTAACGGGGTCGTCCTTAATGTTGGCATTCTCCCAAACCTTATTGACAGCGGGATAGGCGCTGATGCCGAATTGCGCCATGAAGCCCGGAAGGACGCGGAAGAAGGTGGCGTTGTCGTAGAAGTGGTGTTTGACCAGATTGTAGAAGCGGTCCGCGCCGAGCGGTGCCCACGAACGCGTGACCGTGACGACGAAGTCGCCGCGCGTGGTCGAGAATTGCACCTTGTATTCGTCGGGCGCCTTCTCTTTGAGCAGCGCGGGACGCAACAGCGCGCGATCGTAGGCTGGGCGTGCGGTAGACGTCCCGGTCGATTTTTTAGCGGTCGTACCCTGCGCCGTGGAACTTTTTGCAGCTGGTTGTGCTTGTGGGCGTGCCTGGGCTGGGCCTAGGAGCAGAATCGCAGCCATCAAGCCAAGGAGCCAGCCTGCAAGTCTTACAGTGCGCGCGATCTGTCTCGTCGTATTGCGTTCGTTCATCTCGATCATCTCCACGTCGCGTATTTGCATGCAGATTTCATACAACAGTTCGACCTTATTTCCGCGAGTTCAATTCCTTGCCGACGCGTTCTACGTCCGCCATCAGGCGCAGAGTATTTTCGCCGAGAATCTTCTTCACGTCACCCTCAGAGTAGCCTTTTTGTAACAGGGCCTCCGTGATTTTCGGCACCTTCGAGGCGTCTTCCATGCCAAAAGGCATATTTGCGCCGTCGAAATCAGAACCCAGACCGACATGATCGATTCCGGCGATCTTCACGGCGTGCTCGATGTGCTCGATGATGGTCGTCCAATCGACGCGCGGGAGCTTGCCCTGCTCCACATACTCCCGCGTGATACGGTCGCCTTCAATCAGTTGGCAACCCTCTTTATCGCCGCAGCGCTTATGGACTTCCAGGGCGATCGCTTGGTTGATTTTCGGATTGGCGCGTTCCGCATTGCGGAATTCCTGACTTAGAAATCCCACGTGGTAGTTAATGTGAATCACGCCCCCCTTGGCGGCCAGAATTTTGATCATCGCATCGCTCATGTTACGCGGATGATCGCACAACGCGCGACAGTTGGAGTGCGAAGCAATGACGGGTGCCTTGCTGAGGGCAAGGACATCACGAAAGGTTTTGTCGCTGACGTGCGAGACATCCACCATCATGCCGAGGCGATTCATCTCGCGGATAACGGCTTTACCGAAATCGGTCAGACCGTTGTGGGCGGGCTTGTCCGTTGAAGCGTCGGCCCATTCACAATTGCCGCTGTGCGTCAGGGTCATGTAGCGCACGCCAAGATCCGAGTATTTTCGAAGGACGCCAAGGTCGCCGTTGATCATGTGCCCGCCCTCGACGCCCACGAGCACTGCGATCTTGCCCGGTTTGCTGGCTGCGCGTACCTCATCCGCGGTTGTGGCGAGCACTAAATCCTTGGGATGTCTCCGGACTTGTTCGCGGACGGCCTCGATTTGTTCGAGGGCGCGTTTGACCGCTACCGGCCCGGTGATCTTGCTGGGAATCCAGATGGAGAAGAAAATCGCGTCGAGCCCGCCCTCCCTCATGCGCGGTATGTCGATGCTGCCGGTAGGGTGGCGTGCGCCTAGATCGAAATCGCCGTCGAGGAATCGCTGCGTAGTGTCGTCATGAGTGTCTACGACGATAGACGAAAAATGCAGCTTGCGAGCGTGCGCGGTGAGATCGCTCCCACTCACTGCCGATTCTCGGAGTGCGTACCCGCCGTCCAGCAGGCAGGCTCCAGCCAAAAATAAGATTTGTTTCGTCCCACTGTGCATTCTTCCCCTGAGAGGTTGCTTCGGACGGTTCAGACGCTACTGCTGCGACTTCAACTCCACGCTTACTTTTTCGGCTTGCTCCAGGATCCGCAAGGTGTTTTCGCCGAGAATTTTTCGAACGTCGGTCTCGGAATAACCCTTCCGCAGCAACGCTTCCGTAATTTGTGGCAGCTTGGCAGCGTCCTCCATGCCCTCGGGCATGTTCGCACCGTCAAAATCGGAACCCAGACCGACGTGATCCGCTCCCGCCAATTTCACGGCATGATCGATGTGGTCGATGATTCTCTCCCAGGTGACGTGTGGCAACTTCCCTTCATCGGTGAGCTTTTTCTCGAGTTTTACGCTTTCCCGCTCCATGCAGCCATCATCATCGCCGCAGATCTTCTTCATCTGGGCGATGGTCTCAACCACACCGCCTGTAGCTTTGCCGTAGGCGTCCTTGTATGCCTGGTCGATAAAGCTCTTTTCGTAGTTGATCTGGATGACGCCACCTTTGGCCGCCAGCGCCTTGATCATGTCGTCGTTCATGTCCCGTACGTGATCGCAAAGAGCGCGGCAGGAAGAGTGCGAGGCAATGAGCGGCGCCTTGCTGACCTCCAGCGCGTCGTAGAATGTTTTATCGCTGACGTGTGAAATGTCTACCAGCATTCCCTGGCGATTCATTTCTCGTACGATTTCTTTGCCGTAATCGGTGAGACCGTTGTGGGTGGGCTTGTCGGTAGACGAATCGGACCACTCGGTATTGTAGAAATGTGAGAGAGTCATGTAGCGCACGCCGAGATCGGAGAAAATCCGCACCATGCGGATATCGTTTCCGATCATGTGACCGCCTTCGACGCCCATGAGCGCGGCTATTTTGCCTTGTGCGCGCGCTCGTCGCACGTCGTCCGCGGTACGCGCCAGCACAATCTCCTTCGGATGCTTGGCTACGTTTTCGCGTACCGCGTCGATTTGATCCAGCGCCTTCTGGATCGCTGGCGGACCCAGGATGTGGCCGTCGATCCAGATCGAAAAGAAAATACCGTTCATGCCGCCTTCGCGCATGCGCGGGATGTCGATGGCGCCGTCGGGATAGCGCTTGCCGAGATCGAAGTTATCCTTTGAGAAGAATCGCTGCGTGGTGTCGTCGTGCGTATCGATCACGAACGACGAAAAGTGCAGCTTGTGAGCGTGTTCGGACAAATCGTCGGCGGGAACGGAGCGAACAAAAGCATTTGTGGCCAGCAGAGCAACGGCAGTAAACAGAAAAACAGCGCGGGCTGAGCGCATTCAACCTCCCCAGATCGTACGACGGCGGTGCAAGTTTACCCTATCAACCAACCGAGCAGGGCTTGTTTCCACGCTTGGCGGTTGATTTCGGCGAGCGATTCAGTAAGCGGAATTTCCTTTGGGCATGCCCGCACGCAGTTTTGCGAGTTGGCGCAATCTTCAATGCCGCCGTGACCCATGGCACCTTGCAGACGCTCTCTGGAGTGCATCGCGCCGGTGGGATGCATGTTGAAGAGCCGAACTTGGCTGAAAATAGCCGCGCCCATGAAGTCGCTGTGTTGGTTTACTTGCGGGCAGACTTCCAGGCAATTTCCGCAGGTAATGCAGCGCGAAAGAGGATATGCCTTCTCCTGTGTTTCAGGAGCCACGCGCGGGCCTTCGCCAAGATCATAGCTGCCATCGATCGGAATCCAGGCCTTCACGCGCTTCAGGCTTTCGAACATGAACTGCCGATCGACAGCGAGATCGCGCACGACTGGAAATTTCGACATCGGCTCGATACGGATTGGCTGCTCGAGTTGATCGACCAATGCGGAGCACGCCATGCGGGCTTTCCCATTGATCAGCATGGCGCACGAGCCGCAGACTTCTTCCAGGCAATTGGAGTCGAAGGTGACCGGCGTGGTCTTCTTGCCATCACGCGTGATCGGATTCTCCGCGATGTCCCGCAGACAGATGATGATGTTCATCGACGGCCGCCACGGAAGAGCGAATTCCTCCCAACGCGCGCTCTCTTTCGGTCTCGGTTGCCGCTTTATGCGCAGGACCACGTGTTTCGTTTCGGTCATGCCTACCTCATTTCGCCGCATCATAGCGGCGCGCGCGCGGCGGAATCTGCGAAATGTCGACCGGTTCGTAGCTCAACTGGATGTCGTTGTTCACCCATTTAGCTCGCGTCGTTTTCAGCCAGTTTGCGTCGTCGCGATCCGGAAAATCAGGCTTGTAGTGTGCACCGCGCGATTCGTTGCGGTAAAACGCTCCGATCGTGATCACGCGGGCTAGGATCAGCATATTCTCCAGCTCGCGCGCGAAATTCATCGTTTGATTCGACCATCGGGTCCGGTCACTGAGATTGATCTTTCGATAGCGCGCCTGCAATTCTCCAAGTTTCGCGTACGCACCCTCGAGGTTCTTGTTGACGCGCGTTACCGTCACGTGTTCGGTCATGATCTCGCCTAGTTCTTTCCAGATCGTGATCGGATTTTCGGTGCCGTCTTGCGCGATCAGCGCCGCATTCTTCTCTTCCTGGCGTTTTTGCTCGCGGGTGTACACGCTGGAATCCACCGATTCCCCTCCCTTTTCCATGCCCCGCGCGTATTTCACGGCTGCCGCACCGGCGATCCCACCACCAAAGATGCACGACACCAGCGAATTCGCTCCCAGTCGGTTCGCACCGTGATATTGGTATTCGCATTCACCAGCGGCGTAGATTCCCGGCACGCTTGTCGCCTGGTCGTCGTTGTTGACCCAGATCCCGCCCATCGTATAGTGCATGGCCGGAAAAACCTTCATCGGTTCGTCACGCGGATCAACGCCCAGAAACTTCTCGTAGATTTCGAGAATGCCTTCGAGCTTGCGGTCCAGCGTTTCTCGCGGAATGTGCGTCACATCGAGGTAAACCGCAGCCTGCCCGTTGATTCCCAACTTTTCCTGATAAACAATGCGATGAATCGCGCGCGTCGCGATGTCCCGCGGAACCAGGTTTCCATATTTCGGATACCACTCTTCCAGAAAATAAAACCGCTCGGCTTCCGGAATGCTCTTGGCCGCGCGTTTGTCGGTCGGATTTCGCGGGACCCAAACGCGGCCGCCTTCCCCGCGGGCGGATTCGCTCATCAATCGCAGTTTGTCTTCGCCAGGAATGGCGGTGGGATGCACCTGAATGAACTCACCGTTCGCGTAGTCAACCCCCTGCTGAAGAAGAGCGGACTGCGCCGAGCCGGTGCAGACGACCGAGTTCGTCGAGCGCCCAAAAATGGCGCCAATGCCGCCGGTGCAAAAAATCACGGCGTCCGCTGCGAACGTCTTCACTTCCATCGAGTGCAGGTCCATGGCGCAAATGCCGCGCCCGACTCCCGTCTCGTCAATCACGGCCGACAAAAAAGTCCAGCCCTCACGTTTGGTCACGCGTCCCTCGGACTCGTGCCGTCGAACCTGTTCGTCCAATGCGTACAAGAGCTGCTGCCCTGTAGTTGCTCCGGCAAACGCCGTTCGGTGATACAGGGTGCCGCCGAACCGTCGATAGTCCAGCAATCCCTCGGGTGTGCGATTGAACGTGACGCCCATGCGATCGAGCAAATCGATGATTCCTGGCGCAGCCTCGCACATCCGCTTCACCAAAGGCTGGTTCGCCAGAAAATCGCCGCCGTAAATCGTGTCGTCGAAGTGCTTCTGCGTCGTATCGCCTTCGCCCTTTTGATTCTTTGCGGCATTAATGCCGCCCTGCGCGCATACCGAGTGCGAACGTTTCACCGGCACGATGGAGAATAACTCCACCGGCACGCCCGCTTCCGCCACGCGGATGGTGGCCATTAGGCCCGCGAGCCCTCCGCCCACGACGATGATCGTCGGTTGCCTCATTTTGAAGTGACGTACGATGCGAACGGGTGCCAGTTCAGCCGGAAGCTCAGCAAGATCAGCACGCCAACCACGCTGAAGGTAACGCCGACCAAAACGCCGAGTTGGCCCGCTGCACGCTGAGCGCGCGCCGTGGCCGCCAGTCCCCACTTGCACAGAAAATTCCAGACCCCAACGCCAAGATGGAACGAAGAAGCTAGGACGCCGACAAGAAAAAACGCCAGATACCAGGGATTCCGCAGGTCGCGCTCAACCGTCGCATACGTGGACGTTCCGTGCGTCAGCCAGCGTTCCGTATACAGGTGCCAACCAATGTAGGCAAAAGCAATGAGTCCTGTGTATCGCTGGAGCGTATACAGCCAGTTTTTTACCCATGGGTATTCCGAAACGTTGGATTGCCCGCGCAGCCAGATGTAAACGCCGTACCCGCCGTGATAGAGGATCGGCAAGAAAATGAAAGCCCATTCCACAAAAATGCGAAATGGGATGGTCTGTAAAGTCTGGGAGGTTTCGTCGTACTGGCGCGCGCCCACCAACGCGGTGCTGTTGGACCAGAAGTGTTCCGCCAGGAACGCGCCAACGGGAATGATGCCGGTCAAAGAATGCAGTTTGCGGAGGAAATAGCTGGCGTCAGGCCGGGTTGCCGTAGCGGACATGCCCTCTCCGCCGCGTCCTTGCCTACTCGGCGCTCAGAATCGCGGCAAATTCAGTATAGGGAGTTGAGACCAGTGTTGCAAGTTGCCCATCTTTCCTGTCAAGCCGGTGGCGTTTTTCACGTACTCCCGCCTCATGTCGCTGTTGTTGTCCCGTATCAGTAACGCGCGGTTACTCCATTTTTGCGATGCTCCCGTGTGTGGAGATGCTATT
>Ga0206950_1214_pt1 | contig 10486 bp, 8 predicted proteins | sample Alteio_BWOrgHeat_41_FD_152954 | JGI IMG/M metagenome (GOLD analysis project Ga0206950, IMG submission 152954) | Enriched cells from forest soil in Barre Woods Harvard Forest LTER site, Petersham, Massachusetts, United States -... | ecosystem: Environmental > Terrestrial > Soil > Temperate forest > O... | reverse complement strand
CCGCGCGGGGGCGGAGGGTTCGGCGGTGAATTTCGTGACGCCAACCGAAGCAAATAAATGGCGCGCGATTCATAAATTGATTTACGGCCAGGCGGAGGAGGGCGATCGCGGTCCCACGCGCGGCGCGCCGGGGAAACGCACATCAGGCGCGTTCGGTAAAAAGAAAGGCAAAATGACGCCACCGGGTGAACGAAATTACGCAAAGGCTCGGCCGTTTGGCGAGGACCGTTCAGGCGACCGTGAACGCAAACCAGCTGAACACAAATCAGCAGCGCAGTGGGACCGGGGGGATCGCGGAGAGCGCAAACCATTTGGCCGCACGGAAAGCCGTACTGAAGGTGGTGATAGCAAGCCTCGCGGCCCCTGGTCGCCCGAAGGACGCCCCGCCGCGCGCAGCGATCGTCCGGCCGCTAGAACTGACCGCCCGGCCCCACGAAGCGATCGCCCGGCGGGTCGAAGTGATCGTCCTGTCAGAAATGAACGGCCGGAGAGAAATGACCGTCCGGCAGAACGCAGTGCGCGTCCGGCTGGCCGCCCAGGCCACACGGCGGACCGCACAGGTGCGCGCCCTGATAAAAAACCGTTTCATAGGGGTAAAGGGCCGCAGCGATAAACACCCGCCGTTATCCTTGGCGGGAAATTTCTTGACTCCTTCATAACCATGCCTTTAGGGTTATTTTAAATAATTCTGCATAGAGGTAATATTATGTCGTCAATGTCATCAAATTCTATTTCTGAAATTCTGCAAGGCGACGCGATCGTTGTGACTTATCGCGGATTGCCGCACCATCATTGGCTTCATGATGCCGAAAAGCAAATATGCGCCAAGGGCATTAAATTTGTTTTGGCAAGTTATAATGAGGATGGGTCTTTTCCCGATGCCACCAAAGCAAAACTGGATGGCGTTCTGGCCGACCCGGCAGTGAATAAGGTGCATTGGCTATCGGACCGGTATATCCCGCAGGCTTTATTGCGGTTAAGAAACCTGGAAAACGCTGCTGCGAAAATCAAGAAAGAAGGGAAATTTTGGGATGATGACGAGGCTGACCCAATATATCCGGTTTTAGAGGAACTTGTTTTAGAAGAGGCGGATCGTAAGAAAATTCTTCATACGGTTTTGGATCGCCGCGATATATTAGAGCCGAACAATCTTAATAATCTTCCGATTTTCAGATTGCCTAATGCGTATGATCTAGCCGATTATTTTTTGAAGTTTTCTGAAAAATCACCATCGGGTTTGTCCGATGACTATAGCGAGGTTTTGGACTGTGACAGTGAATTGTCCGGTAAAATCCATTCTGCAAATACCGATAATATGCTCAAACTGTTTGAGGACGTTGTGGTGCCGCCCAAGGTGCGGCATTACATTGAAACGCTTGATATTTCCACTGTCCCCCCAAAAGAATATGAGCGCGGTTCACGCGAAGAGTACCTGGAGTATGTGCAAGAAGAATTGTGGCGTCTGGCGCGGATTATTACACGTATTGTGCAGCAGGCTGGTGAAAATCCGCCTGATGTGATCGGGGTTGAGATATCTCAGCTTGCAGATCATGCTCCGCCAAGCTTTTTAAAGCAGGCAGTCGGATTATTAAAAATCGTTGCGGAAACATTCGGAACGGAATTTCAGATGTTGATGAGAACTTATTCTGCTGCTCATATGGCCTCGCTTCAATACCAAGAATATGAAGCTGAAGTTTACGCTAATGCTGTTCGGCAAGGTGTTTTGGAAGAGGGGCAGACTTTGCCCGGCACCATCTCATTTTCGCGCACTGTGATGGAGCAGGATAAAACCATGCTGATCGTTATGGACAGGCATCCGTATAAATATGGCTCCGGTGGTATTACTCCGCAAAGCCTTGAAAATAACATAACCCGCATCATAGCATGGGGAAATCGCGGCCATTTCGGTTTATCTCAGCCTGCTTTGGATGAGCAGTTTCTTTCTTTAGGTGAAGGGGTGAGTAATTCTATCGGCCTATTAATTTTGCCGTTGGATGATGACGATGGCTTCCTTGGTTATAGAAAAGAATTAGGGCGCTTTGCAGAAGGTTTGGGGCTTTGGGAAGAGCATGAGCTGGACCATGCTGGTCATATCCACTCTTTTTATCAGGCGATTGCATCAGAATTTGTGGGGGGAGGTTTTTACGGTTTGGAGCGGTTTATGAAATGTGAATTGTATTCTGAGCAGGAATTCTCTTCTTATAGAAAGGCCATTTTAATGTTGGAATCTTTCGACCTTGGCGTTGGTATGCTGCGGAAAGAAATAGAGGGAACCTACATTCCAGAGGGTGAAGAATTGCCCGCCTTGGTAAAATCGACCAGCTTTGTGCCAAAGATTATAAAATGTTTGAGAAGCTATGACACTTTGGCCGCTTTTCAGACGGAGTTACCGGGGATTTATGAACAATCCCGGCGAGAATTACAGGCCGCGCAACCTGGAACTGTCATAGAGCCAAACAATTAACTTGATGGAGAATTTATTCATGTCATCTGAAATGCAACCTATCGCCGCCGCTTTGCAGGGCGATGCGATTATCGCGACCTACCGCGGGCTGCCGGACGGCCATTGGCTTTATGCGGCTGAGGCGAAATTGCGCGCGCGGGGCGTTAATTTTGTGGCAGTTAGTTATAACGAAGATGGTTCTTTGCCTGATGCGGCTAAAAGCAAGTTAGATGGCATTTTATCAGACGCAGCGGTTGAGAATATCCATTGGATATCCGACCGGTATATTCCGCAGCTTGTTTTGCGTTTAAAGGACCTTTGGCAGTCCTTTGAGCGGATCAAAAAGAAGGGCGAGGTTGGGGAGCGCATGGGGCCGATATTCCAGACGCTGGGCCCCCGCGTTCTGGCAAACCCGGACATAAGCGCAACAGAACTGTTTCAAGAGGTTTTGCGCCATCAGGATATTTTGGATTCTAATAATCTGAACAACATTACCATTTTCAGGCTTCATAATTCTTTTGATCTCATTGATTATTTTGCAAGGCTGTCTGAGAAATCACCCAAGACCTTTGATCGGTTTTCGGGGGCGAGAGATTTTGATTCCGTTTTGTGCGGCGCCGCCGATTCCCAAAATAATGAAAATATGCTGGCCTTGTTTGACGACGTCGTTATTCCACCCGCGGCGCAGCATTATATTGATGCGCTTGATATTTCGAATGTTTCGCAAGAAGACCGGAAACGGTATGAAGACAGGAGTAATGGCAAAACTTTTTTAAGTTTCGCGCAGGATAGATTATCGCTGTTGGCGCGGCTTGTGACGCGGATTATTCAGCAGGCCGGAGAAAATCCGCCGGATGTATTGGGTTTGGAATTAATGCAACTTACGGATCATACGCATGAATCATTCCGGGCGCATGCGGTGGGTCTTTTAAAAAACATCGCTGGCACGTTTGGTGTTGAGTTCCAGCCGTTGATGACAACGTTTTCGGCAACCCGAATGGCGGATGAGCGAATGAAAACGATTATCGATACAGGGCGGTCGGGATGGATAGATGAGGGTATCATAAAGCCTGATGAAATTGTGCCGGATGTGATTTCTTATTCAAAGAGAATGATTGAGCAAGGCAAAACCATGCTGATCGTTATGGATCGCCATAGTTACAAATACCATTCCGGCGGCATTACGCCGCGCAGCGTAGAAAATAACGTTACCTCTATTGATGGTTGGGGAGGGGGCAATTTTACATTATCGCAGCATAGCCTGGACACGCAATTTTTGTCGTTGGGAAGCGATTTGACCCAGCACCTGGGGCTTTTGATTTTGCCCATGAATGATCATGACGGTCTTTTGGGCTACCGGAAGGAATTGGGAAGATTTGCCAAAGGTCTAAACCTTTGGACGGAGCAGGAATTGGATGTTGGCGGGCATTTTAAAGCTTTGGCCTGCGGCATAGATGGGGTATTCCATGGATCTTATTGGCTCAATGGGCCGGTCTGGTTGTTGGAATCAGGCGCGGGGGAGAAAGCGGAAGATTTTAAAGATTTTAGGAAGTCCATCTGTTTTGCCGATGCCCTGGGCTATGCAGGTGAGGCGTTGGAACAGGCAATCGCCCACAGCAATAAAACGCGGGGATTGAGTTATTACTTGAAAAATCCGGGTTTTGCGGCGGAAATGCTTGACGCAATAAGGGAAAATGCAGATCTGGACGATTTCCGCTCAAAATTACCGGGTATTTATGAACGGGCCCGCCAGCAAATGGCGGCCAACCCGGCCGGAGCGCCAACCCCAGGTGGTAATTAATAAAAAGGCCGAAAAAGTAAAAAAACTGTTTGACAAAGCACGGTTTTTTGCCATATAAGCGGCCTCTGATTTGCGAGGTGCTGGTCGTAGGGCTTGCGGAATTGGCGGAAACGCTGGATTTTTCAAGTACTAAACACACATCATCGCAGCATAAAACCCGACTGGCGTCGGACCCAATGGTCCGGCACAGTCTGATAGGCCCGCGGACAAGGAGCTGTCGCTCCCCACCATTATCGCGGGCCCGGCTTTGATGCTGCTGGTGTCTGTTGGCGTTCTGTCGGAACGCCGTCCAAACCCTTTCGAAACAACCGAACTCATACAGGATTTGGATGCCTACGATTTCACAACTGGTCCGCAAGGGCCGCGGATCTAAAAAGACCCGGGACACCGTTCCGGCGATGGCGCTGCGCAAAATTGACGGGCGCCGCGAAAAAGTCGGCGCGCCGCAAAAACGCGGCGTTTGCACGCGCGTTTACACGACGACGCCAAAGAAACCAAACTCAGCGCTGCGTAAAGTCGCAAAGGTGCGTTTGACGAACGGTTACGAGGTCGTCAGCTACATCGGCGGCGAGGGCCACAATTTGCAAGAGCACAGCGTCGTGATGATCCGCGGCGGCCGTGTGAAAGACCTTCCCGGTGTGCGTTACCACATCATCCGCGGAACCTTGGATACGCAAGGCGTCGCAAAACGCCGTAAGCGTCGTTCACTGTACGGCGCGAAGCGGCCGAAGTAGGGGGTAAAACATGGCAACTGTAATTCCATCTGACTCTGCTGCGCCTAAATCCAATACTGTCTCTGGTTTGGCTAATACAATTAGATCATCCAAGTTTGCGATATTCGGAACTTCTGTCCTGGGGGCTGCTATGGCAAATGTGCTTCTTGATGTGATTTTTAAACCCCGTGACTCTTCGTATAATTCTCCGTCTAATGTTGCTATTGCATTGTTAGGTTTGGTTGGTTCCATATATCTTGGTGTGAAGGCGGCTCGTAATATTGATCAGGCAACCAATCAGCTGGAAGCATTAGCTGCTAAAGCACCGCAGCCACAACCACCTTTACCTCCTATGGGTTCATAAACATGTCACGTCGTCACAGAGCAGAAAAACGCGATGTCCTTCCTGATCCTAAATTCGGGAATGTCGTCATCACGAAATTCGTCAACTTTTTCATGGTGCATGGAAAGAAATCCACCGCGGAAACCATTTTCTATGGTGCGCTGGATGTCATCTCGCGCAAAACCAAAACGGATCCGCTCCAGGTATTCCAACAGGCGCTCGACAACGTCCGTCCGTTTGTTGAGGTGCGTTCACGCCGCGTCGGCGGTGCGACTTACCAGGTTCCGGTTGAGGTTCGCCCGGAGCGTGCATTAGCACTAGCCATCCGTTGGTTGGTAACCGCAGCGCGTAAACGCAGCGAAAAAACCATGGAAGAAAAATTAGCGAATGAGATCATCGACGCGGCGAACAACCGCGGCTCGGCGATCAAAAAACGCGAAGACACCACCAAAATGGCGGAAGCGAATAAAGCTTTCGCACACTATCGCTGGTAAGAGAGAGGCTGTGGTGGAAAAAGTGCGTAACTTTCTTAATTGGCTTTATAGCAGGCAGTCCAGCAATGCTGTGGTTGTCGATAAGGATGGTACGTTGCGGCCCCGTCGGGATCACAAAATTTCATTGTTTGGCGGGCGTTTGAATCTAGGTGTTAACGCTAGTGAGGAAGACGACAAAGTTCCGCCGCCACCCCCTCCGGAACCAACATCGTAGAAAACGAAGAGACAAGGACAGAACATGCCACGTACCGTTCCACTCACGCACTACCGTAACATCGGAATTATGGCGCATATCGACGCGGGTAAAACCACGACGACGGAACGCATTCTGTACTACACCGGTAAATCGCACAAAATCGGCGAAGTGCATGAAGGCACCGCGACGATGGACTGGATGGAGCAGGAGCAGGAGCGCGGGATTACGATTACGTCGGCTGCGACGACTGCATTTTGGAAAAATTTAAAAGGCGAAGACATTCGCGTTAACATTATTGATACGCCCGGCCACGTGGACTTCACGATTGAGGTTGAGCGTTCACTCAAAGTTCTCGACGGTGCGGTTGCCGTATTCGATTCCGTTGCGGGCGTTGAACCGCAATCCGAAACCGTTTGGCGCCAGGCCGATAAATATCACGTGCCGCGCATGTGTTTCGTCAATAAAATGGACCGCATCGGCGCGAACTTCGACCGCTGCGTGCAGATGATGAAGGACCGTTTGGGCGCGAAACCTGTAGTCCTGAACCTGCCGATCGGTATCGAAAATGATTACGCGGGTATCGTTGATATCCTGAAAAACAAAGCAATTCTGTGGAAGGGTGAAAACCTGGGCGCGGAATATTACGAAGCTGAAATCCCCGCTGACCTGAAAGAAAAAGCCGCCGCGATCCGTCACGAAGTGATCGAGATGATCGTTGAGCAAGACGACGCCGCGATGGAAATGTACTTGGGCGGCACGGAACCTGATTTTGAAACCCTGCAGGCTTGCATTCGTAAGGGTACGATTGGTTTGCAATTCGTTCCCGTGTTGTGCGGTTCAGCGTTTAAAAATAAAGGCGTGCAAACGCTGCTCGATGCGGTTGTCGCGTACTTGCCTTCGCCGCTGGATCTGCCGCCGGTTAAAGGTGTTGATGTCGATGACGCGGAAAAAGAAATTCTGCGCAAGGCTGATGATGCGGAACCATTCTCTGGTCTGGCGTTCAAAATTATGGCTGACCCGTTTGTGGGATCGTTGACGTTCGTGCGGATTTACTCCGGTAAACTTGAAACCGGTATGACGGTGATGAATTCCACCAAGGATAAAAAAGAACGCGTTGGGCGGATGCTGTTGATGCACGCGAATAACCGCGAAGATATCAAGGAAGCATACGCGGGCGACATCGTCGCGCTGGCGTCGTTGAAAGACACGCTGACGGGCGATACCGTGTGCGACACCATTAAGCCCGTCATCCTTGAGCGTATGGAATTCCCGGATCCGGTGATCGAAGTTGCGGTTGAGCCGAAAACCAAAGCCGACCAAGAGAAAATGGGCCTCGCGCTGAACCGCCTGGCGCAGGAAGATCCATCATTCCGCGTGACCTCCGATGCAGAATCCGGCCAGACCATTATTAAAGGTATGGGCGAGTTGCACCTGGAAATTCTCGTCGACCGCATGAAGCGCGAATTTAAAGTCGAAGCGAACGTCGGCGCGCCGCAGGTTGCGTACCGCGAGACGATCACGAAATCCTACGACGTTGATTACACGCACAAAAAACAATCAGGCGGTGCGGGTCAGTTCGCGCGCATTAAAATGACGTTCGAACCGCAAGAGGCGGGCAAGGGTTACGAATTCGTCTCTGAAATCACCGGCGGCGCGATTCCAAAAGAATTCATCCCCGGCGTGGAAAAAGGCTTGAGAGCGGCGCAGGATACCGGAACCATCGCGGGCTTCCCTGTGATCGATTTCAAGGTGCGTTTGACGGACGGCGCGTACCACGACGTAGACTCTTCCGTGCTGGCGTTTGAAATCGCGGCACGCGCGGCGTTCCGTGAGGCGATGCCTAAGGCTGGTCCCGCGTTGCTGGAACCAATTATGAAAGTCGAAGTTGTAACGCCAGACGAATACATGGGTGACATCATCGGCGACCTGAACAGCCGCCGTGGACAAGTATCTGGTATGGATAGCCGCGGTAACGCGCAGGTCATCAACGCTCAGGTGCCGCTCGCGCAGATGTTCGGTTATGTGAATAACCTGCGTTCGATGTCGCAAGGCCGGGCGCAATACACCATGCAATTCAGCCACTATGAACAAGTGCCTGCCAATGTGGCGGCGCAAGTCAAAGAAAAACTAGCATCTTAAGGAGAGCACCATGAGTAAAGAAAAATTCGACCGCAGCAAACCACACGTTAACATCGGCACAATCGGTCACGTTGACCACGGGAAGACGTCTTTGACGGCGGCGATTACTAAGTTTTTCTCGAAAGAGTTCAAGGCGTATGATCAGATCGACAAAGCGCCGGAAGAAAAGGCTCGCGGGATCACGATTTCCACGTCTCACGTTGAATACGAATCCGCGACGCGCCACTACGCGCACGTCGACTGCCCGGGCCACGCGGATTACGTGAAAAACATGATCACCGGCGCGGCGCAAATGGACGGCGCGATTTTGGTGGTGTCCGCCGCCGACGGCCCGATGCCGCAGACGCGCGAACACATCCTGCTCGCGCGCCAGGTTGGCGTGCCTTCACTGGTCGTGTTCCTGAACAAATGCGACATGGTGGACGATGAAGAATTACTGGAACTGGTTGAGATGGAAGTTCGCGAATTGCTGTCTTCCTATCAGTTCCCCGGCGACACGATTCCAATCGTGCGCGGTTCCGCTCTGGTTGCGCTGGAAGAAGGCGACAAAAAACTTGGCGAAGACGCGATCCGCAAATTGATCGACGCAGTTGACGCTTCCATTCCAATCCCGGAACGCGCGAAAGACAAACCATTCCTGATGCCGGTTGAGGATGTGTTCTCGATCTCGGGCCGCGGAACAGTTGTGACGGGACGCGTAGAGCGCGGCATTATTAAAGTGAACGAAGAGATCGAAATCGTCGGTTTGAAAGCAACGATTAAATCGACCGTCACCGGCGTTGAGATGTTCCGCAAGTTGCTGGACAGCGGCGAGGCGGGCGACAACATCGGCGCTCTGCTGCGCGGCACAAAGCGCGAGGAAGTTGAGCGCGGCCAGGTTCTGGCAGCGCCAGGTTCCATCAAGCCGCACAAAAAGTTCAAAGCGGAAGCGTACATCCTGACGAAAGAAGAAGGCGGCCGTCACACACCGTTCTTCACGAACTACCGCCCGCAGTTTTACTTCCGCACAACGGACGTGACGGGCACGGTTCAACTCCCCAGCGGCGTTGAGATGGTCATGCCCGGCGACAACATCGCGATGGACATCGAGTTGATCGCCCCGATCGCGATGGACGAGGGTTTGCGGTTTGCGATCCGTGAGGGTGGTAGGACTGTTGGGGCCGGTGTTGTTAGTAAGATTGTGGAGTAAATTGCCTGTTCTGCAATAAGAGAACAATGTCACCCCGGCCTCGTGCCGGGGTCTGCATTTTAGCCTAAACGGTGTTTCAGATTCTGAAATAAATCCCGCACGTCACCACGGATCCCGGCACAAGGCCGGGATGACAGTGCGTTTAAGCGAAAAGAATTACAAATACCGCCGCATCAGCTGTTCATAATGCTCCGCCGACCAGCGGATATCGGCCAATTCCTCCGCCGTCACATCGCGTACATAACGCGCGGGCGATCCCGCCCATAATTGACCTGACGGCACGCGTTTGCCGGGCGTGACCAGCGCGCCTGCGGCAACAATAGACCCCGCTTCCACCACCACGCCGTCCATGACGACGGAGCGCATGCCGATCAAACAGTCATCACCAATTTCGCAAGCGTGCAACAGCGCCATGTGGCCGACCGTAACCCGGCTTCCGATCATCGTCGGCATGCCGATCTTGCGGCGGCCGTCCGACATGACGGCTTCGCTCGCCACGTGAATGACGGCGTTGTCCTGGATATTCGTGCGCTCGCCGATGCGGATGTAATTCACGTCGCCGCGGATGACGGCGCCGAACCAAATCCCGCACCCCGCGCCGATTTCAACCTCGCCGATGACGCGCGCGGTATCCGCGACGAACACACCCGGCGCAATGCGCGGCAGGTGGGATTGGTAGGAAAGGATATTGGCATCGATCACGGAAACACCGCCGCGCCCGTCAGCGCTGTGGTTTCGTCAAAGCCGTACATCAGGTTCATGTTTTGCACTGCCTGCCCCGATGCGCCTTTGACCAGGTTGTCGATGACGGAGAGTAAAATCACTTGCCCTTCCACCGCGCCGGGGACGACGGCGATGTGGCAATGGTTGGACGCCGCGATGTGATGCGTGTCAGGCAAACGGCCTTCGGGCAGAATATGCACAAAGGGTTCCGCGTCATAAACCGCGTGGAGCGCTGCACGCACGTCCATCACCGTTTTGCCGGGGCGCAGGCGGGTATAAATCGTCGCCATCATGCCGCGCGACATGGGGATGAGATGCGGCGTGAAGGTCACATGCACCGCGCGGCCGGATGCATCGGCCAGAATTTGTTCGATTTCCGGCGTGTGGCGGTGGTTCGCGACACCGTAGGCGGACATGCCGCCGGTGACCTCGGTGTATAATAAAT
>Ga0206950_1213_pt1 | contig 10499 bp, 1 predicted proteins | sample Alteio_BWOrgHeat_41_FD_152954 | JGI IMG/M metagenome (GOLD analysis project Ga0206950, IMG submission 152954) | Enriched cells from forest soil in Barre Woods Harvard Forest LTER site, Petersham, Massachusetts, United States -... | ecosystem: Environmental > Terrestrial > Soil > Temperate forest > O... | reverse complement strand
ATCTAATTGGGCGGAATACAAAGCTTCACCTTCGGAAAAATTATTTGAAAAAACGTCATTTAAGAGCCCATCCCCGTAGGAAGCGATAAACCAATAACCTGTCCCTCGAGAAATATTATGACGGACATCAATGTTGGCTGTCCGGTCTTGCCCTGCTCCGGAAAAATCAACAGGCATATAAACATTTTCAAAATAATTCTGCTCTATTAAAATCTCATGATTATAGTCCCCATTTGGCGGTATGGATTGATACCCTGCATTATTGGTGACAATGGCTTGGACAGATCCTAAAAAACGATTATTGCTGATCGTAAGCCTTGTTGCCGGAGAAAAATAAATGCCTATACCGGAAGAGTCAATCGTATTATTGGTGATCGTATATGACCCTAGATTAGGATTATTATCTTCGGTATCGGCGCCGGTCAACGCAAACGCATGCGTCACGTTAGTGATGGTGCTGTTTTCAAATATGGAATTCCCTTCAGCCCCCACCCATTGCCCATTAGACTGGACAATCGTCCCCAGCCAATACTCTTCGGGCTGCACCACATTATCAAAAATATCGTTGTTGATCGTATGGGTGAAGGATAAATTCATGGAATCAGCGTCCCCGTCTATAAATGAGGAATTTTCAATATCAATAAAGCTATTTATCCCGCTGGTAACGCTTTTTAGAATTTCTCCGCGCCAATGGATGAATAAACAATTTGTAAAATCCTGCACCGGGAACTGATTACCGCTTGTCATGATATCGATAAGCGCGTCATGGGTCACATCCCAACCATCCCCATTTAAAGGGCTGGCCGGCCAATATTGGGAGTTGCGTAAGCCTTGAGGCACGCCGCCGTCCATCGTTAAATTAGAAAATACCAAAGGCCCGGTGCCCGTAAATGGCCCTTGGGCCCAGAACAGATCTCCGCGTAAGGCGAACCCATTAAAAAGGGTCGCGGCCCCATTGCCTAAGAGGATTGTACGGTTGCGATTTTCACCGATAAAACTAATCCCTCCTTTAGACACCGTCACCGCAGGGATGGTCGCGTCCTCATTGGGCATGGTATAACCGGTCAGCATTTGCGGCGGGACCATCAAATACCGGCCTGCGGGAATATAGATAATGGTTTGGCTATTGCCTACCGCGTTGACCGCTGCTTGAAAGGCCCTGGCATTCTGTGTTCCTATAAGGCAGCGTGCCGCTATTGCTGTTTTCCCAGGGGCTGTAGCCAAAACCGCGTGATGCGCGTCGGTGACGGAAACAATCGTGGTCAGCAAATCCATATTTGTTGTTGATGATGTCTGTTGGCCTACAGAAAATAAATTAACCACCTTGCCCACATCAGCAGAGCTTAAAGTGTAATTGGAATCAATGCTGGAATCGATGGTGATGGTGGTATTGCCCGCGACAGTGTCCGCGGTCATATAGACAGCGTCTCCCTTGGCCCCATAATTAACTACATTTTCAACCACAGGCCAGGCTGTCGAAGGTAGCGGTGCCGGGATGGATGCATTAGACACTATCACTGGGATTGTCGCGGTTGATACTTGGCCTGCCGCGTTAAAAACCTGGGCTGTCAGGTTATAATTCCCATTCAGCACCGTGGTGCTGTCCCAAACTTCTGTATAGGGCGATGTTGTGATCTGACTGCCGATATTTTGGCCGTTAAGCTGGAATTGCACGGCGCTGACCGGAGTATTGTCTACAGCCGTGGCTGTGAGTGTCACTGTTTTGCCCGTTAGCGTTGCCCCAGAGACGGGTGATGTCACTGTTACATCAGGCGCATTCACAGGATTTGGGGGTGCGGCCCCTAAATTATAAAGCACTTGGATTTCATTGCTAGTAAGCGTTCGATTATAGACCCGCACATCTTCAATTTGCCCGGCAGCCCCTTTGCTCATTAAATAAAAAGGCCGGTCCATGAATTGTCCTGATATCGCTCCTGTGCTCCATTGGCTGGTGGGGGTTTGCAACACACCATCAATGTACAAGGTGTTGCCACCTGCATTATCATACATGGCCACATAATGGTGCCAGGCGTTAGAGGTGGGCCAGGCATAGCAGGTGTTCACATTGGCACCCAGCCTGATCTTATTGCCGCAGCCATAACCGAAGGAATAATCTTCCAGATAAAATGTAAAGGCTTGCGGCTGGGCTTGCCAGGAATAGGCATTGCCTGAGGAAAAAAGATTTGTCGTGGCCCCGTTTGTAAAATTGTGATTAAGCCAGATACTGACAGTAACTTGAGTTGTCGGATTTAAATTAAGGCTGGTGGAAGTTTTTAAATTTTGGTTTGTGCCATCTAAGCTTAAGGATTGGCCAAATTGGCCGGTAGCCCAATTAGGCGCGTCTAGCCAAATGTTATAACCATTGCCCGAGTTATCGCGGGCCTGATACCCCTGGCCCTCATTAAATGGCCACCAGGCAAGCATGCCGCTGCTGGTGTCGGCGTGGGCGGGGGTGGTGCCAAATAATAAGAATATAAAAAGTACTGTATTTAAAATTTTCATATTCATTATACCCCCCTCCCTTACCCTCCCCACAAGGGGGAGGGAATAAATCATTACGACACCGGGAACTTGGTGATCAGGCCTACGGCGTATTCGGCGATTAAGTAGGCGTCGTTGATGTCGACTTTCCCGGTCCCATCTACTTCTGCTGCCGTGCTGTTAAAATTAGGTACTGTTAGACCAATGGACTCCTGTGCTGTTTCTTCGGCATCGACGATATTTACGCTACCGTTGCCATCGACATCGCCGTAATTTGTCTGAACTGAACTTGTGCGGGTGATGGTGATATTAAAAATACTCACCCCAAAGCCATTGGGATCCTGGACCCAGAGGTCTTGCACCCCAAAACCAGCAGGAACATTAGCTGTTAAAGAATAATTGGCCGTATTAGGATAGGTTGCGGTGACATTGATTGTCCCAAGATTTTGAGGGCCAAGATAAACAGTCATCGGTGGAGTTTGCGAACTGCCATTATAAACTCCTCCCTGTGCTTGGAAGGTGATTTGATATGTTCCACTTTGAACAAAATACAAAGGTAAATAGACGACGCCGCCTAGAATACTCCATTTGGCTCCAGGGCATGAGGATGCTGATAACCCATAACCGGTGAGCGAACCTGTACAACCTCCACCACCATTATTGCCAATATAACCACCATTGCCGTTTGGATTTAAATACGGCAAAGAAACAACACCATTTTGCAAGCTAAGACTCACCGGCTGATTATCTTGACCAACAGCTTGATAATTTGATGTATTCGTCAAATTTGACACTTGTAAATTACGTTGGGTCAATATCCAATTAAAGCCAGTCGCCATATCCGCCACGCGTTTTTGAACGATCCAACTTTTAGCATCGTTTTGGGCTTGCTGCAGATACCCATTCATCGTTGCCAGGATTTGATTAGGAAATGATCCCTGCATGATGCTTTCAGCATAGCCATAATCATGCATGTCTACATTATTTTGCACCTGCCAATTTTCCATGGTTTGATAATATGCCAGCATCGGCGTGGCAGCTTCTTTAAAATAGGAAGTGAAAAATTCATTCTCAATTTGGGACGCTGTTAACTTAGTGTTTTGACGGACACGCGCATAGGCATAAAAATTCCAAGGATTATACGGGAAGCTTGACGGACTTGCCTGGCTTCCCCCTTCCAAAGCTCCCATGTTTGCCAGATAATCGGCCCTGTCTACAATCCCAGCGACCATGGGTACCGGAAGTTGAGGATTGGGCTGCCAATAATCCGTATGGAGAAGCGTGTAATCATAATTCCCTAAAAGTGTCCCCGAAGCGCTGGCTAAGGAATGCCATTGGTCTAAGGCTTGTTTAAAAGCAGCATTAGGGGCTGAGGCGATCGGCAAATTAGGTGAACCGTATTGGCAGATTTCAACACGGATATTATTTGATAACGTGGGAACTTCCCATGAAGGCGGCGGTAAAAATACATCTGAATACGCCAAGGCACCGACGATGGGTGGATTGCCGGGATTTTGGGCTTTGACCTTTAAGGCCACTTGATTGACCATATTATAATACGCCCCTGATTGCGAAAGGCCAGTACCGGAAACCCAGGGAACAGGATCAGGGATGGTAACAACTGAGCTAGCTGAAGAGCTGTTGGCTTGAAGGCTGTTGGGGCCGCCATCCCAGGCTGTTGCATCTACAGGCAGAAGCCCATACCATTCATTATGATCAACCCATGCCCCTGATTCATCGACAGGTGAATTTGCGGCTACAGCAGTCATTTTATCAGCCACCCAATTGATCAAATCAGGATTAGTCATATCAAAGGCCATGCTGCCAGGATTGCAGTTACGGGTGCCACTGTTGGGGTCATACCCGCACCAGGTTGGATTGGCTGTTAAAACATCCTGCGGGACGACACCGTTAAAATTATGCGGATAACCGGTAAAACCTGTCGAGTAATCATTAGGAAGGGTGGATGAAAGCGTATTGCTTGTTGGTATGGGCGTTGGGACTTCTGACCCTCCCAGCACCTGCCAGGGATTATTCCAAGAAAAATTCCAACCGGCACGCCAAATATTAAGGAAACCTTGCCTTATTGTTTGATTGATCCAAGGGGCAAAAGGCATAAAACTCCCAGCTTCCCAATTGGCATACACCGAATTTGGCGGAGTTGTGTTAGGCAAGGCAACAGACGACGCGCTTAAAGGCAGCATGCTTAAATTTACTGTTCCCGTTACTGGAATATAATCCCCATGAGGTGAGGGATAAACCCAATGAATGCCCTGGGCCGCTAAAAATGTCCAGACACTTTTAAGCACATTGCGATAGGGCCAGCCGGAAAATTGCACTTGGTTGCCGCTTTGTACTACACTCACATCGCTGGGCAAAAGACCTGATTTTTCGTTAGCCACCATGGTGTTATAATCCGGAGCTAATGATTGTAAATCTTCGATCACATACAATGTTCCTGGATAAGATGATTCTTGGGCAGCGGTAATAATGGGTACCGGATTTCCTTCGAGCTTTCCTAAATAATAACTAAGGTCTTGGGCAGCTACAGCTAACGGACTAGCAGCATTAGCAGGCAAAACAACAGCGTCTTTAGGGGTAATACTGCTTTGACCGACAAAACCATGGACTTCCACTTCCCCCACATTCCACGGCAAGGTTGCAGGTGGTGAAAGAGATGATGTTCCCCAAAAATAGGTTGACCAATCAATATTGGCTGTTTGCACCTCTACCCGGATATATTGAGCGACCACCGGCTGGAACCGCAAATCTGCTTCTGTATCGACAGGATTACCAGCGTCAGCGGGAAGCATTGCCTGTGCCACTTGAGTGGTTGGGTTGGGCGTATTGCCAACATAGACGGTAATCATGCCGGCAGGAGGTGTTGTGACATTGCTTAACCAATTGGCAGGGTTGCCATCCGTTGTGCTCTGCCCTTCTGCGGTCGTTGGCCCGGTCACGTAAACCCGGTCTACCACGGTTGGGGCACCTAGATTAATCACAAAACCAGCTGCTCCTGTTGCAGGGTTGGATGAAACCGTTGAATAGGTGCTGGGGTTGTTATCTGTTAAATTTGATAAGACATTGCTGTTGTGTTCATCTGTGATTGTCCAGGTGCTGGGATTTAGGCCTTGGGGGTTGTATTCGGTGGCAAAAGCAGGATGAGTTGAGATTAATATTGAGAATATAAGAATTAGGATGTTTGTAGCCTTCATATTCTATCCTTCTGCGCTTTTCCTCCCCCTCGATGGGGGAGGCAAGGTGGGGGTGATCTCTGACCGAAAATGCCCCCCTCCCTTACCCTCCCCACAAGGGGGAGGGAATAAATTATTACGACACCGGGAACTTGGTGATCAGGCCCACGGCGTATTCGGCGATTAAGTAGGCGTCGTTGATGTCGACTTTCCCGGTCCCATCTACTTCTGCCGCCGTGCTGTTAAAATTCGGCACTGTTAGGCCGATGGCATCTTGTGCTGTTTTTTCGGCATCGACGATGGTGACTGTTCCGCTGCCATCGACATCGCCGTAAACAACCGATGAAGTGCCTGTATTAAACGTTGCGGTCACGGTTTGGCTGGCGTTCATCGCCACCATACAGGTCGTTGCAGTGCCGCTGCAGCCGCCGCCTGACCAGCCTGTAAAGATTGATCCTGACGCAGGGACTGCGGTCAGGGTGACTGTTGTGCCATTATCAAATGCGCCGATACACATCGTGGGTGTCGTTGATGTGCAGTTGATTTCCTGCACATTGAGTGTTTGATTATTGGTCGCACCAGAATTAATGGGGATTGTGCCTGTAACAGCCCCGGAACCTGTTCCGGCATTCGTTACTGTTAAGGGATAACCAACGGTCGTATAAGAAGGAATATTTGATGGCTGTGCATCGTAAGCGCCCTTATAAATGGCATCGATGCCATTATCATAGGTATCGTTAAAAAGAGAGTTCCCTGCCTCAACAGTTGATTCTAAGGTGGTAAAGTAAGAACCACTTGCACCCGGTGTTAAGTTCACATCATCCACGGCTTCAACAAAGGTAAAGGCTTGGGGCCAAATGGCGGTGGCCTGTGCTGGAGCCCCGGTTTCGCCGTAACCTTCAATACTGCTATAAGGGGCGGTGGCCCCATAATAATAGGGCTCCTGGTTTTCAGGCATAAATAAGCAGTCCGGGAAATCTTGTAATAACTGGTTCCAAATTTTAAAATTAAATGAATTACCCGTCGAATAGACGGTGCTATCCACATAAAACACCCTTGCCCCCCACCGTTGATGGGCATAGGCAACCTTGCCTTCCAGGTTTGCCAAGGTAGAATAATTAAAATTACTTAAACTGCTTAAATTAGCAAGGGTGATGCTGGGATAATTGGAGGTCAGGTCAATGGTTGCGCCTGATCCTGATCCGGTGATATTACTAAGACCAAGTCCTATGGCTGAAGTGTAGCTGTAAGCCTGTCCATAATTAGTGATGTTAAGCCCTGTAATTGCTCCACCATTTACAGCGGTGACTGTCACAACCCCCCTTGATCCGCCTGGCTCAACAATATTAAGATCATCTCCGACGTTATATCCACTGCCAGCATTATGGACGGCTACTGAATATAAATTAAGCCCATCAATATTGGTCACTGTTTGATTCCCTGGCGCTCTATAGCCGGGCTGTGTCCAAATTTGACTCGTGCTTATGGTAATACTTGCACCTGTCCCTGCCCTATTAGTTCCAGTACTGGTTAAAGTGATGGGATATCCGCTACTTGAATCCCATGTTCCGTTAAGTGCAATGGATGTGATTCCCCCATTCGAATCAGTTCCGGAAACCCATCCTGTGGCGGTTGATTTTCCGGATTGAGTAAATGTAATCACATCGCCGCCATTATATTTTGTCCCTGAGGCATTGATTGTTATTGTGGTCGGCCCGTTACAAACATTGGCGCCATAAGATGATGGGCCATTGGCCAAAAGAATGTTGGTGGAGCCTGGAGTTGTCGGAGTCGTCAAGACAAATACATCCGAAAGATCTCCAGATGAATAATTACAGGTCGTGGGCAAACTACTGCCAGCTTCAAAATTGCTTGGACGCAGGGTCATCCCTAATTGATAACCTGCCGCTTTGAACATAGCAAACATCTTATCAGCAACGGCATCCATCTCAGGCGCCATATTATGCAATTGAGGAGGATTGCCGACATAGGTAAAGGATTGGGAGATTTCATCTCCCTCCAAATCCCAAATCAGTATGCTTTGCGGTCGGGGATTTTGGGCGTTCATATTATTAATAGCATTTTGGGTTTCATTGAGAATATAAGCAGAAAAGTTTGCTTGACTGGATATTGTGCTAATATCACCATTTTGAGTTGAAAAAGGTTGATTACCAGGACCACACCAGCCTCGTGGATCTTCAGGGCCAATGCATTGCACGCCACCAGGAAACCAACGCGCAATAGGCCTGCGGTCTGGCCAATTCATAAGATAAGGAAAGGCATTAGCAAATGCCGCATTGCCAACGGGGACATTGTTGATGGTTGGCGGCACAAGTGTTGCCGCACTGTCTGTCGAAGCCCCAAAACGGATATACTGGGCATAATGCCAGGTTTGATTGGGTGCTATCGCATCACAGGTGGTGTCACTCGAATCTGCTCCGGCAGAAGGAGCGCTGCAATTACTAAACTGCCACAAATAATTTGCAGGACCTGTCGTATTGGGAGATGTTGGATAATCAATTGTCCAGACATCCCCAAAATAGGCATTCTTCTTATAGTCATCCGTAAAAAGAGCCATGCTTCCCCAGGGCCCGCTCATAAAGGTCACCGGGGAACCTGTCCCGTTATTACCAACGGCAAACCAGCCACCTTCCCAGATGCCAGGAGTCTGCAATTCCATAAAATATTCATAAGAAAACGACGGCATCGTATCAATAGGATCATTATTCGTGATGTAATAATCTATTTTGAGCGTTTGATCATCAGGGGTTGAATAAAGCCGGCTTACCGCATAAGAACCAGTTTGGCCCTTGGCACCAAAAGCATTTTGCTGGCAGACAAAATTACTTGAAGGAAGGCTGACGCCTGGGAGCATGGTGTTGCAATCTGAAGCATCGGTAAAATAATTACTTTTAGTGAACCCTTGACCGGTCGAAACCTCATTACCACTGGCATTATAAAATCCTGTGTAAAGCTGTGTTTGATTACTCGAAGAAGTATAAAATTGCAGGCCATTAAAGGTGAGGCTTTGGAGATTGCCAGAGCTATTAACAACATAATTAAGCACATGCGTATTGACATAAATAGTCACAGGCGAAGAAGTGCTTGTTGCCGCGTTGCTATCCGTGACTTGTGCCGTCAGGGTGTAAATACCCGTCGGGATATTGTTACACGTAAGTGTATAAATGTTGCCGACAGCCGTACTGGTCCCGCATCCGTAGGAGCTATTAAGCGGATTATTATTAATATTAAATTGAACATTTGAAACATTGACACCAAGAGCGGGATAGGTTGTTGCTGTCAGGGTAACTGTGGCGGGTGTTGAGGGATATGAAATGTTATCTGTTGCTAAGGAAACAGGCGTTTTTCCATATAAACCTGCAATATCACCTTGAGATAATGCTCTGGCGTAGATGCGGACATCATCCATGGATCCGATAAAAGCTTGTGATGAATCACTAAGATTGCTTCCTATAGAAACAGGTGTCGAATCAGAAACAAGTGCCCCTGCGGCATAGCTTGTTTGCAATATCCCGTCCTCATACAAATTAATCGTTGATCCATCAAAAGTCCCTGTGATCAAATGCCATAGGCCATCAGCTGCAAAGGGAAAACCATTAACATAATATTCATTTGATGAACCTGAAGTGCTCATGGATATTTTATTATTGGGATTAATTAAAAGCATCCAATTATTCTTGCGAATAATCATTTCCCATCCATTATTAAGACTAGAAACATTGATCCAGGCTGACATGGTTATTTGAGCATTGGTGGCTGCCGTATTTATAGAATTAGAACTTGCGATGGTCACTGCATTATTCCCATTAAACTTCAAAGCCCCACCTGATTCACCAGTGACCCAAGTTGGCGGTGTTGAAGAAAATGTGCCTAAATTATTGTTGCCACTGCTGTCTGAGGCTGTTGTACCCGATCCTTCATTAAATTTCCACCAGCCCTCCAGATCATTGGTGGTGACCCAAATATTAACGGGGGTAGAAGTTGTTTGCGCGCCGGTACTGTCCGTGATAACGGCTGTTAAGGCATATTTGCCTTGGGGAGCATTAGTCCAAGTAAAAATATAGGTATTAGTTGTGGAATTGGAACTCGTATTCGTATTTGTCGTTGTGGCAGCGTTTGCATGACCTAAATCAGTGATGGTGCCGTTGTTATTACTATAAAATTCGATATTACTCACACTAACAACTGACGCCATATTGGTTGTTACCGACAATTGAACATTATATGGTGTTTGATAATAGATACTGCTGTCAGCGGCAAGAGATATCCGGGTCATTCCAAATAATTGTTGAACATCACTGAGGGTTAAAGCCCGGTTATAAACACGGACATCATCGATGGATCCTGCAAAATATTGGCCATATTGAGAGCTATTGCCAATATCAAGAGGTAAGTTGCTGCTCGAAACAGCAGCTCCCGCGTAACTTGTCTGCAAAATGCCATCTTCGTACATGCGGATGGTTGTCCCATCGAAAGTCGCTGTGATCAGATGCCATTGATTATCGGCCGTAAAAGGAAAACCATTGGAATATTCCGCTTGTGCGCCGGAAGTGCTCAAGGCAATATCATTTGTGTTATTTAACAGCAAGAACCAATTGTCTTTCCTGACGATTTCTCTGTAGGTGTTGTTATTAGAGGAAACCTTGATCCAGGCGGAGATGGTCATCTGGTTTGAACTAGCAACTGTATCAATTGAAGCAGAGTCCGCGATGGCAACATCATTATTCGTCCCATTAAAATTTAAAGCCCCTCCTAATGGGCCGGTGGTCCACGTAGGCGCTGGTGAAGAAAGTATGCCTGTAT
>Ga0206950_1211_pt1 | contig 10575 bp, 9 predicted proteins | sample Alteio_BWOrgHeat_41_FD_152954 | JGI IMG/M metagenome (GOLD analysis project Ga0206950, IMG submission 152954) | Enriched cells from forest soil in Barre Woods Harvard Forest LTER site, Petersham, Massachusetts, United States -... | ecosystem: Environmental > Terrestrial > Soil > Temperate forest > O... | reverse complement strand
TCGCGTCCTTGGCGAACGTCAGGGTATATTTGTTCGCGCCGGTCAGCTTCTGCCCGGTGGAGTCGACCTCGGTATAGGGATAGACGGCGTCGTCCTGCTGGTTCGCAGGCCAGCCGAAAGCAGCCACGACGGCGCGCTTGATGTAGTTGGTCCCGTAGGTGCCGAGGCCCTTCGTCACCACCCAACCGTCGACGATCGCGCCTAGGGCGTCCTTGTTGGCCTCGATCTTTTTCAGCGCCGTCTTTGGGGTGTCCTTCAGCGCGGTCTGAACCGCCGGATCGAGCTTGCCCATCTCGAAGGGCTTCCCGGGGGCGATGCCGATCTTGGCCATGCGGGCGAGCATTGGCGCATCTTCGGGCGCTGGCGGCGCATCGCCTTCCATCAGTTTGGCCATGAGGTTGAAATAGCCCTGCGTCCCCATGGCGAGGATGGCCTCCTGCGGCTTGGCGGTCATGCTGAAGCCGGGTTTCGGGTTCACGGGCGGGGCGACCGGCGTGTACGTCTTGCCCCAGGCGGAGAGCGGCGTGATCTTGTATTGCGCTTGCAGGGCGTTGACGGCTTTGTAGTCCTCAGCCATTCCGTTGGCGTAGGTGCGGCCGAGGATGACCATGTAGCGGGTCGGCATCGAGATGTGCTTCATGCCCTGAGGCACGTCGCCGCTCCATCCCGGACCCGTGATCAGATAGTTCTCCGCGTTTCCGCCGGCCGTACGCGTGCTCGGCGAGGCCTTGAGATCCGTCATCCACAGGTCGACCATCTCGAACAGATAGAAGCGGTTGCCCATATCAGGGTGGCTGAACACCATCGGTTCCGAGAGGTCGAGCCAGGCCAGCGAGTAGAGCGTGTCGGCGTTGGGGGCCGAGACGCCGCGATAGTTCGCCGGCGGGTAGCGCGGCACGTTCGCGAACTGGTTCATGGGCGCGCCCAATTTGTTGGGCTCGGCTTTGGCGATGTTGGTTCCCTGTACGCGGGTGACCTCGGTGGTGATGAGCGAATAGCCGTAGACGTAGGCGTCCTCGGCGATCTGCCGCGCTTCTGCCGGTGATAGCGATTGGGCGCTGGCCGAGAGAGGTGTCGCGAAAAGCGCCGCAGCAGCAAAGCTGCACGCAACCGTCTTGCGAAAGAATGCCCGTCTGTCTGCTGTCATGAAGTTCGCTCCCCGTTTAGGATCGGTCCGACGAGACCCGAGGTTCCGCTATGCCGCCTTGGCTAGCCCACGACAAGGGTGGCGCTTCGTCGGGCGCGCCCTTGACCCGCAGCCCGAGGCCATCAAAACGGAAACATCCCCGCCGGCCCTTCTGTAGTGCGGAGGCGCAAGGGGCAGGCATAGGGCGGGCTACGGATCCCCTAGCCCCCCGGCCTTGGCGGGCGCATGGCGGGCTCGGGGGCCGGGTGTCCCGCCGTCAGTAGACGCGAACCGGACGGCGCACCACCGCTGCCCCGCCGTAGCCATAGGGGCGACGGACCACCGCAGCGCCGCCGTAGCCGTAGGGCCGATGCACGCCGACCGCACCATGAGGGCCGGCGCATCCGGCCCGATAAACGCCGCGAGCGCAAACGACAGCATTGGCTTCTGAAACCTGACCGGCGAGCAGGCTGAGGACTAGCAAACTGGATGCGATGATTTTCATGGGCTTCCTCTGCACGTTCAAGTTTCGATCGCTTCATTGCGCCATCTCGAGTGAACGGGGTCTGAACGCGTCGCGAGGCGGCCCTTGACGGCGCGCGAGCGGCCCAAGAGCACGCGGGGAAACCTACGAGGCGTGAAGCCGGGAAGCGCGGGCGGCGCGGCTCGATTGCTGGCGGGGCAATCAAGACCCCGCCAGCAAGCGCTGCGAACCGGGCGACGGCAAAAGGAGAGACGTCTCTCCTTTTGCTTACGGATGGGCCTCTTGGGCCGGAGGATAGCGGCCTCGCGTTAACCCTCAATCTACGGCGGTGTGGTACGTCCTTTCGGGGACTGCTTCGATGGTCAAAAAGCCACCTATATTCGATCCCGGCGACGGCCTGATCGTCGGCGAGGTTGGTCCGTGGGCAAGCGAGAAGCACGACCGGCTGCGAAGATATATCGACGCGTCTCGCGGCGCGCGGGCGAAGTTCTTGCCTCCCAAGGGGAGGGCTGGCGCAAGCTACATTGAGTTGTATTCGGGCGCTGGCCGATCCGTCATCAGGGATACAAATCAGTTCATCGAGGGCAGCGCTGTGGTGGCCTTCAATGCTGCCCACGCGAGCGGTCGTCCGTTTTCCGTGTCCGCTAAACGTCGACTCCAGCCGGCCGGTGAGCGCAAATACCGGCCATTGCCCGGCTGCGTGCCAAATGGGTCAATTCGACCCGAAGGGGTAGGTCACAGCGGTCGTAATCCGACCGCAAACACTGGTGCAGCGGACGTTCGTGCCTTCACATCGCTGCACCGCCATAAAAACGGCGTAACGGTGTCGTAAAAGAGTCACAGATTGAGGCCGGAAACGGCGATTTCATCACGTGGTTTTCCGGCGAATCCGGCTTCGAGTCATTAAAAATCGCCGTTGCGTGCCCCATTAGTGCGACGAACGAAAAGCAAATCTTCGAGCAGGAAACGCAATGATTTCGCGTCGCATTTTCCTTCAATTTGCCTCGGCAGCCTCTCTGGCCCTGGGATCACGAACTGCCCACGCCGCAAACGCTCCCGGAGTTACTGACACCGAGATCAAGATTGGTCAAACCATGCCCTACAGCGGACCGGGGTCGAGCTACGGTCTCCTCGGACGAGCGGAAGCGGCTTGCTTCCAGATGATCAACGAACAAGGCGGTGTCAACGGCCGCAAGCTCACTCTTGTCAGCTTGGATGACGCCTACAGCGCGCCAAAGACCGTCGAGCAGACGCGACGGCTCATCGAGCAAGAGCAGGTCGCCTTCATCTTCGGCCAGTTCGGCGGCTTCACCGGTCTCGCGGTAAGGCAATATCTCAACGATAACAAGATTCCGCAATTGTTCGGCGCGACGGCTGCCGACATCGTCGGCGACCCCGAACGTTATCCCTGGACGATCGGCCTCAATCCGGCAATCTCGACCGAAGCCCACATCTACGCCAAATACATTCTCGCCAACAACCCGAACGGCAAAATCGCCGTGCTTTATCAGAACGACGCGCTCGGCAAGGGCTTCGTTACGGGGATGCACGAGGGCGTCGGCGCAGCCAACGCCCCCATGATCGTCAAGGAGGCCTCCTACGAACTCTCCGACCCGACGGTCGACTCACAGATCATCACCCTGCAGGGATCGGGCGCCGATACGCTCATCATCGGCGCGACCAACAAGGCGGCGGCGCAAGCCATTCGTAAGGCGGCTGATTTGGGCTGGTCGCCCGACCGGTTTCTTTTCAATGGCGCCTCGTCGATTGTGGGCACGCTGAAACCGGCAGGCCTCGAGAAATCGAAGGGCGTGATCACCGCGAATTATGGCAAGGACCCGAACGACCCGCGTTGGAAGGATGATCCGGGAATCAAGCAATGGCAGGCCTTCGCCTCGAAATACCTCAACGCGGCAGATTTCACGAACGTGATTGGGCTTTACGGCTTTACGGCCGGGTTACTGATTGCTCAAGTTTTGAAGCAGTGCGGCGATGATCTATCTCGCGAAAACATCATGCGCCAAGCGCTCAATATCAAGGGATTCGCGGGGCCCGGAGGCCTTCCTGGCGCGACAATCGACACCTCGCCTTCGAATTATTTTCCGATCCGGCAGTTGTGGCTCTCGCGCTTTAACGGCGAGAGCTGGGAGCTGTTCGGGAACTTGCTCTCCGATTGAGGGACGGATCGCCCAGCCTCGTCAGCTTCTAGAGAGGAAACCGGTTAGAGAGCCTCGTTCGCCCTTCGAGGGAAGAGCAGGCTGTTGGGACGCGCCTTAAGCCGGTCTCCCTCCTGAACCGGACCTTGGGCCAACAGACGCTATCCGCCCAATTGAGGCGTCCAAGGCCGCTGTCCGCTACGTCCGCTAAACGTCGACACTAGCCGGCAGCTTCGCCGCGAGCAGCGTTCATTCGCCGACTATCCTGCGAACGGGCCAAATCGACCCCTTGCTAACCTTCCCGATAGCCCGGCACGGACGCAGAACACCAGAAACCCAAGCGTGAGCGCTACAGGTCGGATGCGCCAGGAGCGGGTCGCTCTGAAGGTCCTCCCGCACTGGGTGATCCTTTTCTTCGCTCCTCCATCCACTCCCTAAGTGAAGCTGTGATACATTGCACAAGCACCTAGGTCGCTCGCGCCGGCGCTCCAGATCGAGGCGATTTCGTCGTTCGAGAGCAGGCGGTTCCAGATCGCCAGATGCGCGATCGCCCCTAGGAAGCCGGTTTCCTGCGACCCCCCGACCGTAATCGAGCCCGACCCGTGCTGCGGCTCTACGCCGTACTCGCCGTATATGTCGGCAAGTTCGCGCTTCGCGGCAACACCTTGTTTCCAGACCGAGCAGCCCGTCGAAAGATCGCTCGGCGAAATCCAACGCTCGGCCTCGCCAACCACGAACACCCATTGTCCCAGCGCGATCGGCGTCTCATCGTTCTTTGAGACGCCATATTCCATATAGGAGCCGTTGCCCTCGCCGGTGGGCGAGCCGAGATTGAATGTGTAAAACGAGAGGCGCGAATGGCGGGTCTGATTTAGCTGGTTGTAGAATCTGAGCGCCCACTCGACGTCCACAGACTCGGCGACCGCCTTTTCGACGTAATGCACGTACTTGTCTTGCCCGCCGACCACGTTCGGATTGTTGAGCGCGAGCGGGCACAGCCAAGCGGAGACGGTCAGCGCCTTTCCGAAGGGTTGCGAATATTGCGGATCGTCGGGAATGGTCAGGACGCTTTTCAACGCGCCGTCGAAAAACGGCGCCTGCGACGTCCCAAAGGGAAGGACCGAAAGCGTGACGCCCGCCGGCGGCAATGACGCATCGTGGAGGCCCATCTCGTCGTGACAAGACGAAGAACTGGCAAGGTCGTCGAGGGGCCAGTAGCTGGTCGGTTGCGTGGCGAGGATCGCGTCGTTCACGCTCATGCGCCCCTCCCGAGAGCGGTACCGCTGTCGTGGATCGCGAGCAAGCTAACTATCGTAAAAACTACCGGAGGTCTGTGATCTTAATCACTGCGCAAGCGCAGGGTCGGAATTCGTTCCAAATAGCGCACCGTCGCGGGCTACGGTCCTTCCCGATGCGACCCGTTTAGGCCAGCTTTCCGCGCTTCGCGACAGTTGGCTGGTGCTCCGATGAATGAGTGTGTGCTTCGGGCGGACACCAAGCCTTTCCTACGGTGCCCATTCCATACGCCGCACCAAACCGTCTCTGATTTATCGACGAACAAAGAACCTGCGCGCCGTACTGGGTGGAGGTGGTAAGTTGTTCGAGCAAGTCTATATCCGCGAGATCACGACTGAGTTTCCAGGTGGATCCAACTCCTCTTGGGCCCACAAAGCTCGAAAGCACGGTTCGTTACCTCGGCATCGAGGTAGAAGACGCTCTGGAGTTACCGCAGCAGACTGAAGCGTAACAGGGAGCGAGGCTGAGTCCGGATTGATGGCAAATTGCGAAGCCTCATCCGGCTCACCCGATCCTTGCGGCCTCTTCGCCCAATTAGCGGCCATTCCCGGACGAATTGGCTGATCGGTCAAATTGGCCTGGAGCCGCCCTTTGGCCTGTGGCTTGGGACTTTCTTCTTCGTGAATATTGCTACCGTCGATAAACACGCCCTGGCCGGTTCTTGTGCTACGCTGGATACGGCCGGAGGGCGCGCCATTAGCGAGACCCGGAAAATCGCCGCGATTCTGGCGGCTGACGTCGTTGGCTTTAGCCGGATGGCGAGCGCCGATGAGGACCGGACGCTCGCGCGTTTGCGCGCGCTGCGCGCCGACCTGATCGACCCTATCATCGCGAGTCAGAACGGCAGGGTGTTCAAGCGCACCGGAGACGGGGCGCTGGTCGAATTCCGAAGCGTTGTTGAAGCAGTGCGCTCTGCGATTTCGGTGCAGAACGCGATGGCCGAGCGCAATGTCGGGACGCCCGAAGACCAGCGCATTGAGTTCCGCATCGGAACTTGAGGCTCGTTCTCGGCAATTCCTCGCCCTGCGCATAAATTCGCGCTTCCCCTAGAAGCCCCAAGGCTTCCCGGCTATATCGAGCGCAGACATGCGCAGACATTTTCATGCGAGCGCGAAATATCTGTAGCCCGCGTGTAGCGACTTATCCGAAAAAGACCCCGAATGGCCGCCAAGACATTCCTCACCGACAGGCTCCTCCGCGCCCTCCCACCGGCCCCGAGCGGCCAGCGCGTCGAACTATGGGACACCCGCGTCCCCGGCTTCGGCATCCGCATCAGCGACACCAAGGACGCCCACCCGTCGAGGCGCGGCAAGGCCGGGAAGATTTTCTTCGTATTGTACGCAAGGTTCTCGCCCGGAGCCGCGCCGACCCGACGCACCATCGGCATCTATGGCCCCGACGCCATGTCGCTTGAGCAGGCGCGATCCATCGCCGGGGAATGGCGATCCATGGTCGCGAAGGGCATCGACCCCGCCGTGATCGAGGCCGAGCGACGTGCAGCGGAAGCCCGCGAGAGGGCGGCGCGCATCCACCACTCGTTCGCAAGCGTCGCCACGACCTTCATCACCGACAAGCTCTCGACAGAGCGCAGGGGCCACGTTGGCGAACGCATCCTGCGCGGCACCTTCATCCCCGCGTGGGCCGAGAAGCCGGTCGGAGACATCACCCCGCTCGACGTGCTGGCGATCATCAACGCCAAGAAAAAAACCGCGCCGAAAATGGCCGGGGCGCAGCTGGTCTTGATTAGGCGGTTCTTCACTTGGGCAATCGACCAGCAACTCTACGGCCTCAACGCCTCGCCATGCGACCGGCTCAAGATGAAGGCGGTCGCCGGGGAGACGCGGTCGCGCGACCGACGACTGAACGACGCCGAGGTGTTCGCATTCTGGCGAGCCACGGGCCGCATGGGATACCCGGTCGGTTCGGCCTACCGCGCATTGATCCTCACCGGATTGCGCCTGAACGAGGCCGCGCACCTGTCATGGCCGGAAGTCGGGGCCGACGTCATCACCATCCCCGCTTCGAGAATGAAGGGCCGCGACGGCAAAGCGGTCGAGCATATGGTGCCGATCACAGGCGCGCTGCGGGAGGTCATCGCATCGCTGCCGCGCATCAAGAACGGCAAGTTCCTGTTCTCGTACAAGGCCGGGGCATCGCCGCTGACATTGGCAGGCCAGATGAAGGCCGCCCTCGACAAGAAGATGTCGCGAACCATCAAGGCGATGGCCCGACGACGAGGCGACGATCCCACCAACGTCGATCTGCCGCCATGGGTCAATCACGACTTGAGAAGAACGATCCGATCCGGGCTGGCGGCATTGGGGGTCGCGGACAGCGTGGCGGAAGCCATCCTTGCGCACCGGCCAGCCGGGATCGTCGGCGTCTACAACATCCACAAGTACGAGGATGAGAAGCGCGCGGCCCTTGAGTTATGGGCGGGTCACATCGCGTCCCTCGCCAACCCGGAGCCAGCCAAGGTCATCACCCTGCCGAGGCGGCGGCGGTGAGCGACTTCGCCTACACCGACGAACAATGGACCGGCATCAAGCACGTCGTTCGCGATAGGCTTCGCCTCGACGCCGACCAGAGCCTGCGGTCGCGCATCGAGAGTGCGGCGGCGCGGCATATTGATGAAAGTGCGCTCGCAAGCCAGACGCTGGCGCATAGGGCGCGCATCAAGAAGCTGGAGGCGATGCGGGTCAGGGCCGATGACCTGCACAAGGACTTGGTGGACGCCATAAGGCCCAGCTTTGCCCTTGATGATGATCGCGTCCGACATGTCGTCCTTGGCGGTGAGCGGCTTGAGAGATACGGCGCGAAGGTCGATCCGTTCGATGAAGCCGGATGCGCCTTCGCCACGGTGATGGGCGTCATCGAGGCCGCCATTGCCGCGTGCCGACCGCAAGAGACAGCCAACACCTCCAAGGCTGGCCGCGACCACTTCTGGAACGAGATGGTAATGATCTGGACCAGCATCGGCGGGGCGGAGACGGGCATCGCCGCCGCAGAGTTCTTGGTCGCCACCTCGCTGCCGGTGTTCAAGAGGGTGCGCGTTCTGGGCGGGGGCAAGGGCGCGGCGAGTATGCCGCAGGACTACGACGCGGTGACCCGCTGGCTGCGGCTGCGGAGAGCCGCGAGGCTGCGGAGAGCCGCGAGGCGGTAAAACGGGCGTTTTTAAAACACCGCGTTCTACCTGATGCCACGCCGGGAAAATTGATTATTGAGAGGGTCGCGAGAAATTCGGAGCGACCCAATGACCATTACGACGAACCACGTCGATCTGCCGCCCACACCTGAACCTATCGAACTGTGGTCGCGAGAGACGGTCCTTCGGTTCTTTGGCGGCGACAAGCCGATCCATCAAAGCACGCTCTATCGCGGTGTCGCCCTTGGCATCTATCCGAAGCCCCTCAACGTCAGCGGCGGCAAGCTCGGCGGCGCGGTTCGCTGGGTCCGGGCCGAATGCGAGGCGGCGCAGCGGGCCATGCTCGCCAAGCGCGACGAACCCAAGCCCAAGTCTCGTCGGGGGCGGCCCCGCCGTCGCATCCCGAGCATCGACGCCGCCTGATGTTCATCGCAAGCGCCGCCCATGCGGCATTGCGGAGAAGCGGCCTTGCCCCGGCGCAACTGGAAGCAAGACCGCCTGATCACCAACCATCATTGATGAGGACGAAGGCATTATGCCGACCCCGACCGATTTTCAACCGCTCGAATACCACCCGCTCGCTAACCTGTTCCCGATGATGGACGATGCGGCCCTCCGTGAGTTGGCCGACGACATCAGGGCGAATGGTGTTCATGACGCCATCGTTCTGCACGAAGGAAAAATTCTCGAAGGCCGCAATCGCCACGCGGCCTGCATGATCGCTGGCGTTGAGCCAGCCGACTTCTGCAAGCCCTTCGATAGTCAGAGCATGGGCGACCCGCTCGCCTTCGTCATCTCCAGGAACCTTTTCCGCCGACATCTCACTGAGAGCCAGCGGGCCATGATCGCGGCGAAGTTGGCGACCTTCACGCATGGCGGCGACCGCAGGACAGATCAACCTGCCACGGGGCAGCTTGCCCGCCGGACTGCCGCCGCTGCACTCAATGTTTCGGAGCGATCCGTCGCCCGCGCTGCTGTGGTCCGCAATCAGGGCGCGCCTGAGTTGATTGCCGCCGTCGAGGCTGGCGACATCCCCGTCAGCGTTGCCGCCAATCTGGCGCGCCCGCCGCAGCCGCGCGCCCCCGAGCCGGACCCCGAGCCGACCGTCATCGAGACGGCGTCAGGCCCGCTGGCGCGCACGGCCCATCTGGACCCGTACGGGCGCATGACGGTGCCCGAGTATCTGGAGCCGCCCGCCAACCGCGTGCCTCCCGCGCGGGCCGCAACGCGCACTGCGCCGCGCGCCCCCATGCCTGCGCCTGTCGAGCCAGAGCCTATCGTCTGGCCGGAGGATACGTCGGACTATAGCCACTTCTGCTCCTTCTGCTGCGAGGACAGGGAGACGATTGCCGACGCGGACGCCGTCAATGAGAACTATGGTGCCCACGACGGCCGGGCCTCGTTCCCGCGCATCTGCAAGGACTGCGCGCGCAAGGCCCTTCGGATCATCAATCCGCCAAGGCCCGCAGCAGAGGCGGACGGCGCGCAGCAATGCACCTTCTGCGGCCAGCGCGAGGGGGTTGACCGCCTTCTGGTCGACGTGGGCCCCAACGGAGACCGGTATATCTGCGAGGACTGTTCCGACGACGCCGCCGGGCAGTTCTTCCACGCCCGTAACCCGCGCCTTGAGTGGGTCGAGAGCCCAAGCGACTTCCCCGACCACCCCATCCGCCGCAGTACCGAGAATACGGACGACGACCCCCACTATGAGATCGCGCCTATGACCTTCCGGCGGGGCGCGCAGGCGTTCCACCACTACCGCATCGTTTATTTTGACGACGGCGAGATTGGCGAGGCGGCCACCTTCGCGGAGGCGGCGGCGAAGGCGCAGCGGCACGCCGACATCTTGGCCCTTGGCGACCCCGACGCCACCCTCGACCGCTGGGCGATCTGGGGCGACTGAGGCGGCACATCACCCGGACGACCGGGGCCAACCATAGGAGCAAGACCGATGACGAACGATAAGGTGAGAGCAGATGCGATGGCGCGCCTCCGCGCCGTTGCCGAGCAGGTGGGGCTTACACCCTTGGAGATGGGCAGGCCGTCGAGGACAACGACCGTGACCGATGACGCCTACATCATCCGCGTCGGCAGAACGCTGGCCGCGCGCATGGCCTCGTGATTGCGAGCGCGCCGAGAGTGCTGCAAGTTGGCGCGCCATGAACCGCTCGCAGACCAAGCTGCCTCGCGATCTGCGCCGACCCGCGCCGCGACGAGCAGCGCACCGACCGGTCATCCAACTCGACCTATTCGGCCACCATCATGTGATTTTTCAGGACGAGAGAAGGGTTGCAGTCCTCCGCCGCCGCGATGGGGCCTCGATCTCGACGCGCCGCGCCAGAGCATCTTAATCCGCCTATTGCCACCC
>Ga0206950_1210_pt1 | contig 10670 bp, 6 predicted proteins | sample Alteio_BWOrgHeat_41_FD_152954 | JGI IMG/M metagenome (GOLD analysis project Ga0206950, IMG submission 152954) | Enriched cells from forest soil in Barre Woods Harvard Forest LTER site, Petersham, Massachusetts, United States -... | ecosystem: Environmental > Terrestrial > Soil > Temperate forest > O... | reverse complement strand
ACGAAGCAAAATAATAATAGCTTAAAAAATGCATGGTCTTCAGATCATTTTTATGCTTATTCAACCGAGCAAGCGGGAGAGCGTACACGTATTTATGGGACATTTTATAATGTTAATTATCGTTTGATTACAGGGAAGGGAACAAATCCACCCCGTTGGATTAAGGAATGTGAGTTTACACTTCCAGATGGAAAAATTTATACGCAAACTATTGAAAAAGGGGAAGAAATATTTACCTATCCGCGCTTAGACATTGCAATGGTTTTGATGACTATAGAAAAAATTAGATTGTTAGGGGTTACCGCTTGGCAGGCCATTATGGCGGAAACTGATTTATCTCGTCTACAAAGTATTGTACAGACATTTTATCATTCTGGTGTGCATGAAATACACAAGCCACGTCGGTTTTATATTGGGGAAGATAAACGAGGAGTCATCGTCGAAAAAAGGGTGACTAAAAATGCTGCTGTCAAGCAATATGAAAAAGTATCTTATGAGGATAAAGATGCGAAAAATTTAGTCCAGGAAGTGCTGGAAGGTAAATTTGATCGTGCCATTGCAGCAGTGAAGTCAGGAAAAATTTCTTTAGAAAATCGGGTTAGTTCGTCATGGTGTTATAATATAACAGACGGAATTTCTTTTTTTACCTTAATGGGTGCCGCGTTATTTTCAGGCGATATCGCTGGTATCGAAACACTTTTAAATGAGGGGGTTAATTTGTCTTTGCCGTGTCTGGATTTTAGTGTGGATACGAGGTATTCACTATTAACACCGATTGAGTGCGTGGTAGCCATGTCCGATGAAAATCAACTTAAAAAAATAAGCGAACTTGTTTTTAAAGAGGCTCCCTTTAATTTGACGGCAAGGCTTCAGTTACTGCCAGAAATTTCAAGATCGTTACCGAAAATATTAAAATTGTTGTTAGAAAAAAAATGTCTTAACAAAAATAATCCCCATATTTCGCTGTTGGCAGCGATAGATGAGAATGGTTTAGAATTGATGATGCGAAGTTCGAATGTTTCAACCGATGTGATGAATGTATTGTTAGCCTATTCCAGTATTTCACCTAAAGCATTACCGATAGCCAGAGCCTCGAGAACCTGTTCAATTGAAGTAGTGAGAGATATGTTAAATCGTGGTGCGAATGTCGATTCAATTGCAAATGATACGGTTAACCGTTATTCCGTTGCAAACTTACCTTTACCGTTCGGAGCAACACCCCTCTTGGCTGCTGTTTTAAGTGGTCGTTTAGAGGTATGTGCTTTATTATGGGAGTGTGGTGCGAGTATTGATAAGCCACTTTTGACACCTGCCATCAATGGGGATCCCGTTAAAGCGGATAAATATGAAGGATATACGCCGTTATTACTAGCAGTAGAACTTAAAAATAGAGATATTGTCCAATTTTTATGGAATAAAAATGCGAATATCAGCCATCGTGCGACAAATGGAAATACGGTTTTTACTTTAGCACAAAAAAATGATGATAAGGAAATGTTAAGCTTACTAGCGTCTTTTTCAGAAAAATGTATTTCGGACAACAAGATGACCGAAACAGAGCTTGCTTTATTGAAAGAAATTCCCTCATCTTCTCTTCATTTTACGGTTAATAATCAGGCCTATTACAATGTTTTCTCGGTTCTTAATGATAAGGGTGAGCGCTTTTTTATCAATCAAGGATATGCTTTTAAATCCCATTTAACATTATTGTCCTCTCCGGTTGCGAGCAGTGTGGAAGCGCTTTTAGAAGGTACCATAGAAATGTGTAATGCTGGGCTAGGGTTGGGTGTAGATAAAAAAGATTTTTCATGGTTAGAACTTGGCGTGCTTGAATTGAAAATTTCTGAATTAGCAGTGAGTCAAAGAACGGCCATTGTTTTTATTGAGCTAGTCAACCCATTGTTGGTTACAAAATTACTCGAAGTAGTAGGAAATATTTCCGACGAGGTAGTCGTTTCTTCTGCCAGAGACTTGAATGATTTGAAATTAAATAATGAATTATTATCTATGAAAATTGGCTCATTATGGTTATCAACCTTAGAATTAATGGTTTTAAAAATGAGCGCCTCTTTGGGTAAAGAAAAAAGAGCTTTCACTGAACAGGAAAAAACCATTTTAGAAAAAAGATATCAAACAGATTATCTCAATCAATATGCATTGGTAGCTGCTGCTGAACGAGGAGATATGTATACAGTACATCAGCTGTTACAAGCAGGTGCTTTTATTGCAGAGCAAGTATTAGTGGGGGAGAATCAATCTAGTGCTTATGGGGGAGATGCAATGGTAGATCCTTTGTTTGCGAGTCTTTATCAGGGTCAATATGCCTGTGCAGAATTTATTTTAGATAAGATGTTGGAGGACGTGGAATCTTTAGAAGAATTAGAGACAAACTTTTCTATAGTACAAAAAATTGTTAAAGAGGGACAACTATCGATTTATCGAAAATTACATGAGCATCAAGAACGGAATACGGTTGTAAATGCTGAAGTACTCCTGAGTGAGGCAGTTAACGCTTCTCATGTGGATTTATTTCATTATATTTTTGAGTATGTCTCTCCTGATATCGCAGATTTATCACTCAAAGCCAATGATTGGTTGAATCTAGCGATCTATGGATCACCAAAACCGCTAGAAATGATTCGTACATTTATCACGCATGCTTCTGTAGAAGGGGTAAACGATTCTTTTCAAAAACTGGTAGTTGCGAGGCGGTATGGTGCTAAAGATCGAGATGCCGCTATTGAAAAACAGTTAACTATTTTTAAAAATGAGATGATCGAATTGTTATTAGGGGATTCACGCTTAGCAGCACGAGTAAGCGCAGATACAACCACTGCTTTTCTATTTGTCGTTGTTTCAATGAATCGTTTAGATCTCGTTGAAAGAGTCTTAAAAATGGGGACTTTTAATGGTGATGGAATGTATTATTATGTTAAAGATACTTTTGTTCAGGCTTTATCGCTTGAACACCCTTGGATAAAAGAGCCTGCATCCCTGAAAGAAGCCCTGATCTATTTTATCGACCGTCAAGCCGAATTGTCGTTATTGGTTCCTTTTATCATGGTACTCATTCAATTGAAGGTTTTTATGTCATGTAAAAATTCGGTTTATGATATTTGTGGAAAAAATGATATCGTATTAAAAAACCTGGATTTACTGATCACAGATGCAAAATTAAAAAAAGAAACAGACGCAGTTCAGTTTTTGACTGCTTGGAAGGACGACACGGTCGCTTTACTCCCGTCACCCACGGTTCTCTTAAGTGAGGGCAGTCAAGCGAGCAGTAGTTCGAGTGCGACGACCACTAGGATACTCACAAACACGACGGAAAATAAAGTTCAAAACTTTACTGCTTAATACCAGCGGCTGAATTTTTCTTATAGAGATCGTGGATTTCGTTGATAAGCTCTTCGACCACACTCTGAGAGCGATCGTCTGAAATAAGGCCGTCTTTATCTTTAAGCATATTCATACGTTCTTCAACGACTCGGGCAGCCGAACCATTGGGATACATCATCGAGAGAAACTTTCGGGTTTCTTTTGCGCCAATTTTTTCATAGAGCGCATTTCTAATGCGCGCATCTTCCGCCGTGGTATTAAAGGCCCATAATTCAATAGGACCAATGGTACTCGTAATAAGTTGGGTATTCACCCCTACTTTGGTCGAAAATTGTGCTAAGAAAGTGGCACCGCCTGATCTCGGGCCATGGACACGCGTTTCTAATGCCAATCGTGCTGTATCGGATAATCCAAATATTTTAGTGGAACGTTCAACCGCTTGTTTAGGACCCGCATCCATAATAAAGACCGAAGTCGCAAATTCGACCATCACCGAATCAAAATCGTCCAATGATTGCGAAATTAAAGCGACCTGAACTTTCCATTTTCGGCCTTCTCGCATATCGACAATCACTTGATCACGCACCGCTTTGGCTTTAGAGGTTCGATGGAATTCATCGAACACAATTCGTTTGGGATCTTCGCGAATTTCTAAAATTCTTTGTTTATGATACTCATGGTATAGTTGGGGCAAATCTTTTAAGACATCTTCGGTTAAATAATAATGTCTGGCTAAGACATAACGCGCTAACATATACATAATCGCTGTTTGTCTATCGGCGGCTTCTCCACCTGTTTTAGCGACTTCATCTAAATCCAGAGAAACAACCCGAGATTCCCCCAAATCAAATACGGTGGGTTTGGATAAAATGGGGTATTCTCGAATGGCACCCGAAATCATTCGTCCAAAGGCATCAATAATCGGTTCTCCGGTTGGCGCTTTAATAGAGCCATAGAGATCAGCAACCGTTTGGCTGCGGCACACAGAGGCGGCATCGGCTAATAAGGGCATTGCATATCGCTGGGCAATGCTCGCTTCATGGGAATGGCCCGCTTTAAAAAGTGCATCCGTTATTTCCCACCAGGTGGTTCGGCTGTCGACATGTAAATCTAATTGGGGTATTAAAGCATCCACACTGGCTTCTAGATTGTTGGTATAGGGTCTAGGATTACCGGAATCGCATAAGGATTTATAGAGTTCATCGACAATCATCCCGGCCATATCGGAAATACCATCGTAAGCGCTTTCCTGCCCGATGGGTGTGGCGAGTAAGGTTAAAAAATTCACCAAAAAGGCGCGTTCTTGTGGGGTTGGATAACGAGAACCTAATTGGGTATCGAAAGGATTAATGGCCATATCGGTACGCATTCGCATTCGATGATATGCAACCAAATGTTTTTTATCTTCCGGAAGCGCTTCCCTTAATAAAGAAATAAGACCACTGGAAGAAGGGCCGATATCGACAATCGCAATATGGGGAAGACGTTGAATCCCACCCGATAAGCATAAGGCTAAATTAATGGCGTTAGAAAGAACCGATTTACCAGAACCGGGTCTAGCAAACATGAGATCGATCCAAGTGGTTTGTTGGGTCGAACCCGGTTGATAAGGCCATGGCTTACCATCGGGGGATCGAAATAAAACCGCGCCTGTTGTCCAAGGAGAAGCGGGGCGTGTAAAGGGCAACATAAAAACAGCATCCGATAAAGGTGCAACCGAGGTTGTTGCAACACTGCGGGTAGAAATTCCCAAAGCAGTAGACATCACCGATGCATAGGCATCGCCTGATACTTCCGAAGTCTCGCAAAATCCCCAGCCTTGAATGGCTTTTGCCAATTCCGCCAATCGAAGTCTTAAAGTCTTTTCTTCTCCGACATTCGCCCAGGTGCTTGCGGTCACGCGAAGGCGAACAATGGCATCATCGGTATTGACTTCCAAATAACGCAATAATTCGACGGCGTTTCCAATCAAGCGATTATTGGCATGGGCAAAACTTAAAATAGTCGCTAAAGTGGATTTTAAGCTTAAAGCTTGTAGGCCGCCTCCTTCAAGTAGAAAAGAAATACGCCAGGGTATTTGTGCATTTAAAACACGCCCAAATAAGGTTCCAAAAGGAGCAATTTCTTGGGGAAAGAGATCGATGGCTACTGTGCTATAAATGCGATCCCCCACACGAACGGTGCGTAAATCTAATATTTCGCCATCTCTTGGGATTAATTGATTGGCCAAAGGCGGCCAAAGCACTTCGGAGATATCTCCATTAAAGTTTTTAGTTTCTCGAATAGGAATAACGTCTCCTGGCAAATAGGGTCTCCATTTTTGATCGGTAAAATCCGGATCGACCGTTTCACGAATGGCATGACAAGCGGCATGGACATCCAACAGAACCGACGATAATCCCAAAATATTAAAATCATCTGTTAAGGTTCGTACCAAGGAATCATGACCATCTCGCAATTCAGGAATCGCTTGCAAAAAATTCTGTGCATTGGGCAGTGGCGGAATTTTAGTGGTTTTATTCAATTCGACGCGATCTTTAATCGATTGCTCGAGCTGTGCTTGCGTTAAACTATTGGGACGTGACCACACCACGACATACATCGATTCGGAAGCACAATATTTATAGAGTTCATTCACTCTTTCAGAAAATAAATCATCCAAAGAGAGGCTTAATTGTTCTGCCGTTTGGCGTGCAGGGGCGAGTATGTTTTCTAGATCGAGCCTAACCGTTTCTTTGTCGTGCATCAAAAAGAATTGGATTGCATGCCCGGGTTTTGCCAAACAGTTTTGCAAAGACTGCGACAGGCTTTTATGCATGCGATCGAACTCATCAGGCCCGATTAAAAAGGTGGCACCATGCACTTTCAAGATAGAGACCAAAGAACCATCTCTGGCAACCAGTGAATGGCGGCTATCGGCGGTTTCGATTTCGCAGTAAGTTTCAGCTGTCTGTCCTACTGCGGTACTCAACCAGGCGAGAACGCCATCCACGGTATCTAAGATCGGATCAATCATACCCATAGTATTGACTTAAATTTCCTCAAACATAAACAACTAGCTGCCACTTAAGGATGATCCACCACCTGCCGATGCAGCAGAAACTGCACTACTGCCCAGCAACGAAGCGCCAGCAATATTTAGGATTGTAGGTAAGAACAGCAAACAAGCTGCGACGATCATCATCACCACCGGTTTACTTAAGGGTGTTTGCGTTGGATTTTCTTTATGGGCCTTAAACTGCAAGATCCCAGCGAGTGCAAAACCAACACCAGCCACATAAGCTGTTATGCTTAGCAACTTAGCAATAGCGGTTGCTTCGGTTGTTACGGTACTCGCGATTGCGGTAATATCACCACCATCCGCAAGTACTATGGCTGGTAAACAAGCTAATATTCCAACCAATCCTGATTTTATTCCAATTTTCATCATTGACTCCTTTCAATTCAATAAGCTCTGTTAAGATTATGAACGAGAAATAGAGATTTCACCATTTTATAACGGTATATTTGCAAAGACCGTCGATTTCCAATACTCCGCTTGGGTTTTATAAAATTTGCGGATGGGGAGTACTTTCAATTCTTGGAAGATAGGTCCATTTTGTTGTTCGGGGGTTAAGTTGCCATCGACAATAGCTTGTCCAAAAACCACCGGATCTTGTGAATTGGGACCAAAGATATCTTCTACGGGTTTAGCGCGATCCATCAAACTTAAATAAGCGGATTGCAACTTACCTTTATAAGGGGCTTCTCGCAACATACTGCAAAAGAGGGTACGGCAAAAATGGTTTAGATCGGGTTGGCTGATTTCTGGTAGATAAATAATGGTAGCGCCGCTTTTACCGTCTAGACCAATAGAATCCACAAAAAAACATAAGGTACAAAATTGACAGGCGGTGGCAAGATTATCGAGAACATTTTGCTGATAATTTTGATCAATATTAACCACTTCTTGATATTGTTTGGATTGAAAACCGCAATATCGACAGGTGTAATCGTCGCGGGAAAATGCTTTATCTCGGACTTCCAGGAAATTTTTATTTGCTTTTCGACTAACAAACTGTTGCCAATTTCCCCGTTTTGCAGTTAGTTTGATGGGCAGTAGATCCATACCGTCAGTGTCCTTTTAGATCTTTCACGCCACCGGCGCTAGCGGAAGAAACACCATCCTTGCCAAATAACGAATTACCTGCAATCTCTAAAACGGTTGGCAGAAAAAGCAGTGCTGCTGCAACCACTATCATGACCACCGGTTTACTTAAGGGGGTTGTCGTTGGATTTTCCTTATGGGCCTTAAATTGCAAGATTCCAGCAAGGGCAAAGCCAACACCCGCCACATAAGCAGTGATACTTAAAAGACGTGTAATCGCAGTGGCTTGTGTGGTGACCGAACTGGCAACCGTGCTAATGGTTTGGTGTTCGGCAAACGCGCTAGCCAATGGTAGGATTATTAGTGCTAAAGCAATTAAATATAAGTGAGTAAATCTACTTTTTTGATGGGACTGCATGGTCCAACTCCTTCTATTTTGTCCTGGGAACTTGTCCCATTATGCACCAAATATGGTGTTATAGAGAACATTCATTGCTTGTACAAAATTCATGGCAATAATGCCACCAATGACATGGGTAAACCCTTTTGCAATGGCGTCTTGTTGGGCGCCCTGGCCGGCTGCATGCGATAAGATAAACCATCCTTTAATCATGGCCAGAAGCCCAATAAATTGTATATAAAGGACAAGGGTATTGGCTAAGGCTTGCCATTGTTGTCCGAAAGTGTCGCCGCCAGGATAATAATTGAGCAACGTTGCCCCAGTACCAAGGTTTTGATAGTTAATGCTACCGTTTCCAAAAATGGAGGCGCCAGTACTAAAAAGGGAATTAGTGAGTGCATCCGTTGAAGTGGGTAAATAGCATAAAACTGCACCAACGATTAATAGCATTAAGGGTTTACCCATTTCGCCGGGTTGTGCTTGATGAGAGGTTGAGATATTTCCAACGTTTTTCAGTAAAATCAGGGCGCGAATAATCATCCAAATACCAGCGGCATAGGAAATGATGAGTACCATGGCCGTTAAAGGCACAATAATATTGCTAATATTGGTTAGAATGGTTTGTAAATCGGGCGCAGCAAGGGCTTTATCGGCCAATAGCCAAAGCGATAAAACGCTGAGAAATGCGGCAAAACGTTTCTTAGCGGAAGGCAATGCCAGAACTGGTGAGCACAATCCCATTTGCGGCGTCGATAACAAGGACTTTTCCATAGTCATCCAATTTTTCTCCTTCGGCGACAGTTATAATTTGCCCTTTGCTGGATTTAAGCCATGCACGTCCTGGAATAACGGCATGCACGACATATTCAGGTTCATCCACCGTTATTCTATCGTTTGCAGATGAGTTCCCTTTTTTAGTTGAAATAGCGGCTAAATTAATATCGAGACCATCTTCTTTGAGGACTTGTTTTACTTGACCCACTTCGCTTCGAACAGTACCCACATCTTTAGAGAGGCTGGAAGTGGTGTTGGTTAATGCCAATAGACGATGATCCATTGTACCAATGGAGTCGTTCAATCGATTTAAGTTATCAGAGACCTCACGGGTATAGGAATCTAAGTATTTGATTTGATTTAAAATATAATCGATTTGATGATTCAATTTACCCAGGCCATTATTCAGATCAGCTAATTGATCTGCATTAGGCATGTCTTTAGGTGTGTCTTTGGCTGCTTCTTTTGTTTTAGCCTCCGATTTAGCGATAGGGGGATTAAATAAAGTTTTTTGTAGATCGGGAATGCTGCCTTCTTTTGCGCCTTTGGTTTCTTTGGCTTCAGGCTCTTTGGTATCAAAAGCAGCCGCAATATCACTATAGTGGGTGTTATCTGTCGCGGTTGGCGGCGTAGCCATAGCGGTTGGAATTGGCGCTGGCATTTCTGGTAATGGTTGTACGACAGGCGCGGATGCAATCGCCGTTGTTGTTGCTTTTAGGGCGCGGGCTCTAAAGGTTTTATAGCCCATAATCGCAATCACAAGTGCGACAATGCCAAAAATAACGAATAGCATTTTTTTACGATCGATAGGTGCACCCTGCGGCGATACTTTAACTTGAGGTTCTGCTTCTGCTTCACCAAAGTCAAAGTCATCGTGTTCGTTAAAGCCAGGTTCTACCTGTTCTTCATCTGGCGGCGTTGTTTCACTCATTTTTGTCAATTCCCATTCATATAATATTATACTAAGTAGCTGGATTTGTAATATCTTGTAAAACTAATAACCCAATGCCTGTTCCGGCATCCACGGTAATCGTATTGGGCGTTGAAAAATAAGAAGAAGTTGCATTGCTAAAATTCTTACCCACTTGACCCAATGCTCCAAAAATTTCTTGTCTAGGACTTAACGTGGGCGTTTGTGTGGTTGTGGTGCCCGCGGTGGTCGAGGTTTGTGTGGTGCCTTGCGAGGTAATCACCGTTGCATAACCACTCATAAAAGAAGACGCAAATAGGGTGCCGTATCGTAATAGATAATGGTGATCGACATCGCTAGCCAAAGCGGTTCGAGCGGTATCGGGATCGATGGCGACTGCTTGTATTGCAATACTTTTGGGAAAAGCATCTATGCTTAAGGTGGCAAAGTTTAAAGTGATTTTTTCAGGGCGATTATTAGAAGCACCAGCGGCTTGAGTTGCTGCTTGGAGTGAGCCGATAATTTTAGCACCTTTAAATTTACCTTGGATAATGGTGGCCATCACAGGTCCTGGCTCATCGGAATTAACAGCTGTATCCAAGGTAGCAAATAGGATAGAGCCTGCTTTAACGATAACTTCTCCCGTTCCACTACTGCCACCAGCGCCACCGCCACTGCCAGTGCCAGTGCTGCTGCCACCAGTTGTACTACTATCTCCTGTGGCGTCTTTGGGTGGTGTGCCTGCAACAAATTTTTGGACAGGCGATTCAGTCCAGAGCGGATAAAAGGATTTTGATTCTGTTTCCATAGCGGCCATTAAGGCGGCAATTTGTTTTTGTTGTTGATCACTCAATTGAATTTGACGGGCGCGCTCTGCTTGAACCTCTTTGGTATTACGGCGTGTAAGAGCGGGTTGATTACCCAAGGGTTGTACTCTTCCTTTGTTCATCTCGAGGATTTGTTCTAGCCCCGGATTTTTGGCGAGTAGCGCTTTTTTAAAGTCGGGATCATCTGCCATCAGTGTTTGGACCATCTCTGGAGCGAGTCGAGCCATCGTTTTGGCAAACTCGGGATCATCCAACATGAGTTTTTTTACCATGTCCGGTGCTACCTTGCTCATAAAGGCAGCAAAGGCAGGATCGTTTTTCATAAGCTCTTTT
>Ga0206950_1208_pt1 | contig 10729 bp, 1 predicted proteins | sample Alteio_BWOrgHeat_41_FD_152954 | JGI IMG/M metagenome (GOLD analysis project Ga0206950, IMG submission 152954) | Enriched cells from forest soil in Barre Woods Harvard Forest LTER site, Petersham, Massachusetts, United States -... | ecosystem: Environmental > Terrestrial > Soil > Temperate forest > O... | reverse complement strand
TTTTTCCAATTCTTCGGCGCCCATAAATTGCTAAAAATTCTGGCTTGTTTGAATTCAATATTTCAGTTAGGATCTCTTGTTCCGCTTCTCTGCCGATGAGCATTTTTTGTTACTCCTTGTGTTGTCGTTCACCTTATAAGAATATCATAAAGTGAACAACAAGACAAATATATAATCTGTTGTTCACTTAATACTAACCTTATAAGGTGAACAACAGCCCATAAGATACGACCCTTAATCGTATTCCTCTGCCAGATAATTCCCTAAATTCTAGAGCTTTCCCCTGGCTTACCTATTGATAAAAATTCGACCCGAAAGCCCCAAGATGCTCTTTGGACAGGACAAAGATCTTTACCCTAAATATTACACTAGTTATTTGTACAGTCTCATTCGGCGCTCAAACCCTACATTGATTTTTAGTCTAATAAGTTCTCTCAGATTTATGACCAAAGGATTACGAATCAAATGGTCCAGAAATTTTTCCATTGATCTACCAACATTTTTTAATAGCCAGGCGTTCGCTATCACGCCTGATTATGCGCAACGAAGCGCTACTCATTCGCGCAAAGCGCATGCAAGATGATCCATTCAACCACTATTATTCTCCAACGTTTATTGTCATTGTACAATGCAATCGCGTTTCTTTCGTTTTTCTGCTTCATCATCTTGAACCTCTGTTATTGCGTTATTTGTTTGTGTCTGTAACCCTTTTTTTTCCTTAGGGACTGCAAATTGGTTTTTCGGAGCATCATTAAAAAATAATGACGCTGGCGATGATGACGAGCTAGACGAATTAGATGATGAGCTCGCTGCTAAAGTTACTGAAATGTCATTTTTCTCTTGTAGTAATAAAGTATTTTCGACTGCTCCACACTGCTTTAATAAATCCCTGTTATCAACAGATAATCCTTGAACGTTTGTGATATCTGCATCTTGGGACAATAGCACATTTTGAATACTAGAGTGCAAAAGTTGAAGGTAGGGCTTATTACCAACCATCATCACTTGCCAATAACGCACAGAACCATCACCATGTCCGCTCGCTAAAAAAAGACCTTTTTCAGTTTGCTGAAATGAAAGTGAATTGGCTGTAGATTTTAAGTTTGTTATAGAATTAGTCCTTTCGGTTAAGCTTAAATTGCTCCACAACCTAAGCGTCTTATCTTCACTTCCTGAAGCTAACCACTTCCCATCGGGGCTAAAGGCAACAGTGTGGACATAATTCGTGTGACCAGCCAATGTTCGCTCTAATATTCCGGTTGTCACCCACCAAAGCTTTACAGTCTTATCCCAACTTCCAGAGGCCAGATACGCTCCATCAGGGCTAAACGAAATGCTCGTGATTACATCAGAGTCTTTCAACGTTCGCTCTAATGTTCCGGTTGCCACTCGCCAAAGCTTTATCGTCCTATCCTCACTTCCAGAGGCTAGATGTGCTCCATCAAGGCTAAAGGCAACACTCGTGACAAAACTGATGTGATCTCCCAACGTTCGCGCTAATGTTCCGGTTGACACCTGCCAAAGCTCTACCATCCTACAGCTTCCAAAGGCTATCTGCACTCCATCAGGACTAAAAGCAACACTTGCGACATAATCGGTATTCAATGTTCGTTCTAATGTTCCGGTTGCTACCCGCCAAAGCTTTGTTTCGCCACCTGTATATTGGTTTCCACTTCCAGAGGCCAAACGCGTCCCGTCAGGGCTAAACGCAAGACTCCCAATCTCATGAGTGTTCCCATCCAATGTTCGCTCTAACGTTCCGGTTGCCACCCGCCAAAGATTTATTCTCTTATCCGCAACTCCAGAAGCTAGACGCAATCCATCAGGGCTAAAGGCAACGCTACTGACTATATGGGTGTGGCCCGCCAACGTTTGTGCTAATGTTTCAGTTGCCACTCGCCAAAGTTTTACCGTCCTATCCTCACTTCCAGATGCCAGCTGCAATCCATCAGGGCTAAAGGCAACGCTCGTGACTCTATTGGTATGGCCCGCCAATGTTCGCTCTAATGTTCCCGTTGACACCTGCCAAAACTTTACGGTCCCATCCTCGCCCCCAGAGACCAGACGCGCTCCATCCGGGCTAAAGGCAACACTTTCGATGGGCACACTCAGCCAAACGTGATCCTCCAGCGTTCGTTCTAATATTCCCGTTGACACCTGCCAAAGCTTTACCGTTCCATCCTTACTCCCAGAGGCCCAACGCGCTCCGTCAGGACTAAAGGCAACGCTCGTAACCACACCGGTGTGGTCCTTTAACGTTTGCTCTAATGTTCCCGTTGCCACCCACCAAAGCTTTACAGTCTTATCCCAATGCCCAGAAGCAGAGGCCAAACGTGCTCCATCAGGGCTAAAGGCAACGCTCGTCACTACATCAGTGTGACCCGTCAACGTTCGTTCTAATATTCCCGTTGACACCTGCCAAAGCTTTACCGTTCCATCCTTACTCCCAGAAGCTAGACGCGATCCGTCAGAACTAAAGGCAACGCTCGTCACTACATCAGTGTGACCCGCCAACGTTCGTTCTAATATTCCCGTTGACACCTGCCAAAGCTCTACCGTCTTATATCTTACAGAGGCTAAATACGCCCCGTCAGGACTAAAAGCAACCCTGTCACCTTCTAATGTTCTCCCTAATGTTCGAGTGATTGCATCGTAGAGCTCAATGTCACCATCAACGGCAACTGCCAGCAGTTTGCCATTCGGAGAGTAGCAACAATTCGTAACTTCTCCTTCTAGCAAGATTGATGGATATTGTTCAAAAATAACACCAACCATCAGCGTATTTTTAAAGCACGCTCCATGTAGCCACGCACCACTCAAGGTAACATGGGTAAGGTCTGCATTTTCTAGATTGACGTTGTCTAGGATAGCGCCAGATAAGTCTGCTCCAGGAATTCGAATATCGCTAAAATCTCGGCCAGAAAAAGAAACTCGTGCAGCATTGAGTACCGTGATAGCATTACTGGATGCAATCACTGGAAAACTGTTATCTTTGGAACCGTCAATTAATTGAAATAAACGAGCTTCATTGTCCACATGGGTTCGAGATATTTGATAAAGTTCTACCAAAAAATCAATCACTCGACGTTCTTCAGTTAACATTCGCGTTTGCCAAACAGACATCCAATCTGGCTCTAAAATTGCTCTCCACAGGCGAGTCGCTACAAAGTATTCGTAAATGGATTTATGGATAAAGCTGTACTCCCCGCTAGTAAAACGCAACGGTGAGGCGTCTTGCACAGCCTGGTGCTCCTGATTATTGAAAAATGCCCACAAATCTATTTTGTCCGGGGTATTAGAAATGGTTAAGGTTTTTTCTGTAAAAAATCGAAAAGCTAATGATTGGCTAAAAGCTTCGCACGCTTTGGGATTTAATTCACGTCCTTTGGTTTCTTGTGAAATCCATGTTTCAATAAATGCTTGATAAATATCAACTCGTTTAACGGCTCTGTCCTCTTGTCGATTTTTTAATAATTGTGGCAGAGATTGCAGCACCAAGGTTAAGAGAAAGGGGTTGTCTAACAACACCATCATACCCGGTAACTTTTGTAGAATTTCATAAGTATTGTTACTTTGCTCTTTGTTATAATACGCAATATATCGCTGAATCTCATCCAGTGAAAAGGGGGATACATAAGCTACTTCTGCGCTGTTAAATATCATTTTATTTTCAATAGAACGCAAACATAAAGTCTCAAGCGGTTGATGGTCTTTGTCAAAATGCTCAGGGCGTCCGGTGACTAAAAGTTTTGCCAATGGCCAATCACTCAAGCTTTGCGTCAAGTTAGGTCTTACCCCACTGCCCAACTCGTCATACCCGTCTAAAATAAAGAGGACTTGTTGCTGGTGATTTAAACCTTGTTTGAGTGCTTCAATCTCCTCTGCGCCTAAATTAAATTGATGATGTAAGACATTGTCAATGATATGTTCTGGATCATTGGCATAGTTCCTCAATTGAATATAAATGGGTAGCCAGGTTGGTCGTTCGATACCATGATTTTGATATACTTGCCAAGGTTGCAAGAATGCCTTAAACATGGATAGCGCGAAACAAGATTTTCCTGAACCCGCTCGTCCTAAAACCACAGATGTCTTACATTCAGATTTCTCCAAGAAGGTTTTAAAATGTTGCACCAAACCAAAACGGCTATCTAAAGGAGAACTTTCGGTATAAAGGCCATAAGGTTCAATATAGCCTTTTAAACGATTGTAAATATCATAAGCTTGCACATCGCCTTCGCCTTGGTTCACTATCAAATGCTTCGCAATCAATAATTGACATTGGTCTTGGAAAGTTGCATAGGCTTTCTGATACAACTCTTTTTTAGATAGAGTATTCGATGCATTCGTATTGGGCACATCTAACACCCCTAAAAGCCTTGGGATCAAACCAAAGTTTGGATGAGTCATGCGCACTAGATAATCACTGCTTTCATCAATGTCTGTAAAATCACAAAGGTTGGCATGCATTTGTAAAGCAACTGGAAATGGATTGGTATTCGAAAATTGTAACGGGAAAATTTTAAATTCAGTATCCTGTTGAGATTTTGCTAAAATGGCATCAAATTCTTTTTTCACATTGGTGTCTTGCCCGCTGCGTTCCGTATAACGCGATGTTCCAATGACTAAAACCACTTGGCTGTCAGCAATATTACTAGCCATTTGCGCATTAATATCCCCACTCATTCTTTCAATATCTAACCATGCGGAAAATCCCAACGTCGTTAAATCTTGGGAAATCCGAGATAAATGTCGTTGCTGACGAGCCAAAGCTGTTTTTTCAGTCTCCCATGCATAACTAATAAAAATTTGAGGGTTTTGTTGGATATTAGCACTTAAAAATCCTTTCTCAACCCAAGTTTGGTTTAAGTTTTTCAAGAAAGTGGTCAATTCAAATTGTGCTGCGCGATGTTTAGGACTTAAATTGGCAATATCGATTGCATCCAATATTTGAGGAACATGTGTGATCGAGAGGGAGGCTTTTTTAGCATTCGGGCTAGCAAAAGTCGGGATCTTGTGGACTAAGACATCCTCCACCTTACGGTTACTAACATCCGCTAAAAAGCAACTTAAATAACCATGCGATTTAAAAAAATCTGATCGACAGGTCACAATTAATTTAACGTCTTTCCAAGCGGAAAGTTTATTTTTAACATAGAAATTATTATATTCTCCAATATTCTGATACCCTTTAAGTAAAATAAGCAGAGACTCTTCCTGCATGGCCGTCATATCAGCCGGCTTAAGCTTTATTTTTTGTAGAGCTAATCGAACGCAATCCCCAGCGGCTTTACCAGGATACTCTCCACATTCGATGGTTAAAACACGCCTTTGTTGGGATAAGAATACTTGAGTTAAAGCAAGGCTACTCAGTTCAGTGTCGGCTTTGGTCGAACATAATAATAAACTCACTTTAGCAGGAGTTGATACTAATTCCTCAATAATTGGTGAAAATCCAGCTATATTATCTTTGATGATTGGCAGGCCATTTAAATCCAAATGAGATTTTAAAGGATGTTGGGCTGTACTTTCTTCCAAGGACGTCCGTAAACGATAGTCAACGGTTAATTGTTGCTGAACAGTTTCTAATTGGCTTAAAGATTCTTGGTATTTTACCTCAGCTTGTCTGTTTTTGGTTTCTTTTAAATCTAATATATCCGGTAAAATTCCTAGGCCTCCATTGCCAGAAAGACGAATGACGACATCAATGAAACTTTGTAATTGAGCTAGTGGATCATCTTTTCTTGCAGGCTCATTATTTAAAACAGTTTTGTAATCTCGGATCAAATAATGTTTGTCGACAATTTTTAAAGCTACATCACCAAAACCACCGTCACAAAGTAACGTCTGCAATGCGTTTTTTTTGGTTTTGCCAAAGGTATCTAATACTTGCTTGATGGTTGGGGTTTGCTCTACTTGCTTGGCGTAAGCAGGGGTACAAAGCACAACTACATAAACCTGGTTTTTAAGTTGTTCTCTCAATGTTTTGTCGTCTGATAAGGGACATAAAGTGACCGGTATTTCCAAAGTGTTAAAGCAATATTGAAGAATATGGGCTGATGCTTCAATATTCACTGTATTATCACTATCTACGGCATAGCTAATCATTAAAGGCGTTTTTGGAAGAGAATGCTCTGCCATTAAAACTTTGACTTGAGCTAAAAAGGATTCAATGGCACTAAGCAATTCCAGCTGCCAAGTGATTAAAGGAGTCAAACTGGCAACGGTGTTAAGTGTACTTGAAGCATCTGAAACATTGAATAAACATTTTAATTCGGTAGAAGCTTTTGAATTGAATTCATCATCTTGAATAGTATTTAGATCCTGTTGAATTATGCTTGAAGATGCTGCCATATTTTTGGCCTCCTTAAAAACCTTATTAGCAAAAAGGCTAATTAAGGCATTGTATCGCTCATTTTGCTAAAAGACAAGCGACTGACCAATCACTTTGAAAGAATTGTGGCGATTTCTTGAATTGATGAGCAAGGGATTACGAATCAAGTGGTCTTAAAATTTGTCCGTTGATTTATCAACATTTTTTAACAGCTGGACGCTTGCTACAATGTTTGACCATGCACGACGAAGTGCTACTCAGTCGCTCAAAAATCACGCACCAAAATCCTGCGCAGCTGTTTTTTTGTCACTGCATAACGCAAGACTTTTTCTTTTTTTCGCCTTTCTTTTCATCCTCTTTATACCCTTTTATTTCATATTGAACGATAGCATTATTTGATGTTTGCACTTTATTTTCGTCCTTCGAGACTGGAGATTGGTTTTTGGCAGCATCACTAAACAACAGGTTCGGTGTTGTCGATGAGCTAGATGCACTAGATGAACTTACTGGGGCAACCACTGCAATATCCGCTTTTTTAAACAACATCGGCACGACAAGTGGCATTGTCTTTTCAACCGCCCCGCACTGCTGTAATAAATCAGCGTTATCCTGGGATAACCCTCCAACTCCCGTGACATCGGCCTCTTGCGAGAACAGCGCGTTTTGAGCAGTAGAACGCAACAATTGAAGGTAAGGATTATGGTTAGCGCTCATCAATTGCCAATAACGTACAGAACCATCAGCGTGCCCACTCGCTAAAAATAGACCTTTTTCAGTCGGCTGAAATGAGACTGAACGAGTTGTTGATTTTAAATGAGTGATATAACAATTAATGCTCTCGTTTAAACTTAAATAATCCCACACTCGAAGGGTGTTATCATCACTGCCTGACACTAACCATTTCCCATCTCCGCTAAGAGCAACACTGCGAACATAATCGGTGTGACCACTCATCGTTCGCTTAAACTTGCCGCTTGACACAGACCACACCTTCACCGTCTTATCTTGACTTCCTAAGGCCAGGTACTCCCCATCAACGCTAAACGCAATACTGGTGACTTCATGGGTGTGCCCCTTAAGCGTTCGTTCAAGTACTCCGCTGGCCACAGACCACACCTTCACCGTCTGATCTCGACTACCTGAGGCGAGGTGCTCCCCATCAACGCTAAACGCGACACTGGTGACTTCATGGGTGTGACCCTCAAGCGTTCGTTCAAGTACTCCGCTGGCCATAGACCACACCTTCACCGTCTTATCCTCACTGCCTGAGGCCACGTGCTCCCCATCAACGCTAAACGCAACACTGGTGACCTGGTTGGTGTGACCCTCAAGCGTTCGCTCACACGTCCCGGTTGCCACAGACCACACTTTCACCGTCTTATCCCAACTGCCTGAGGCCAAGTGCTTCCCATTAACACTAAACGCAACACTGCTGACAAAAGAGGCGTGACCCTCAAGCGTTCGCTCACACGTCCCGGTTGCCACAGACCACACTTTCACCGTCTGATCCCAACTGGATGAGGCTAGGTACTCCCCATCAACACTAAACGCAACACCGGTGACTTGGTCGGTGTGACCACTCATCGTTCGCTTAAACTTGGCGCTTGACACAGACCACACCTTCACCGTCTTATCCTCACTGCCTGAGGCCAGGTGCTCCCCATCAACACTAAACGCAACACTAGTGACAATAGAGGTGTGACCCTCAAGCGTTCGCTCACACGTCCCGCTTGCTACAAACCACACCTTCACCGTCTTATCCCAACTGGATGAGGCTAGGTACTCCCCATCACCGCTAAACGTAACACTAGTGACTTCAGAGGTATGCTCCTCAAGCGTTCGCTCACACGTCCCGCTTGACACAAACCACACCTTCACCGTCTTATCCGCACTGCCTGAGGCCAGGTGCTTCCCATCACCGCTAAACGTAACACTGGTGACTGCGCGGGCGTGACCTTCAAGCGTTCGCTCACACGTCCCGGTTGCCACAGACCACACTTTCACCGTCTTATCCCAACTGGATGAGGCTAAGTACTCGCCATCACCGCTAAACGTAACACTGGTAACTGCGCGGGCGTGACCTTCAAGCGTTCGCTCACATGTCCCGGTTGCCACAGACCACACTTTCACCGTCTGATCCCAACTGGATGAGGCTAAGTACTCCCCATCACCGCTAAACGTAACACTGGTAACTGCGCGGGCGTGACCTTCAAGCGTTCGCTCACATGTCCCGGTTGCCACAGACCACACTTTCACCGTCTGATCCCAACTGGATGAGGCTAAGTACTCCCCATCACCGCTAAACGTAACACTGGTAACTGCGCGGGCGTGACCTTCAAGCGTTCGCTCACATGTCCCGGTTGCCACAGACCACACTTTCACCGTCTTATCCCAACTGGATGAGGCTAAGTACTCTCCATCACCACTAAACGCAACACTACGGACCGATTCGGTGTGACCACTCATTGTTCTCACCAACGCTCGAGTGACGGTATCATAAAGTTCAATAGCGGAGCCGGTCGCAACTGCTAAGAGTTGGCCATTCGCGGAATAGCAGCAACTGTTGACTTTATCTTTTAGTAAAAATGTAGGGCATTCTCCAAAGACAACACCGGGCATCAGTGCGTTTTTAAAGCGTGTCCCGTGCAGCCAGGCACCCGCGAGGGTGACGTTGGTTAAATCGGCGTTTTCAAGGTTAGTATTATCTAGAATGACTCCACTCCAGTCTGCGCCGGGAATACGGATATTGCTTAAATTTAACCCGGAAAAAGAGACTTCCGCAGCATTCAAAACCGTAGCCGCATTGCTTGATGCAACTGCCGGAAAACTTTTATCTTTGGAGCCTTCAATCAATTTAAGTAAACGAACTTCATTATCGGGACGAGCGAGAGATGTTTGGTAAAGTTCTACCAAAAAATCAATCACAGGACGTTCTTCAGTTAAGATTCGCGTTTGCCAAAGCGATATACAATCCGATTCAGTAATAGCTTTCCACAAGCGCGTTGCCACAAAGTATTCATAAATGGACTTATGAACAAAGCTATATTCCCCGCCACTAAAACGAATAGGAGATGCATCTTGTGCTGCTTGATGAATCTCATCATTAAAAAAAGCCCATAAGTCTTTTTTGCCTGAGGTATTGGAAACGCTTAAGGTTTTTTCTTTAAAAAATCGAAAAGCTAGCGCTTGGCTAAATGCTTCACAGTCCTTAGATTTCAGCTCTCGTCCTTTGGTTTCCTGTAAAAACCAGGTTTCGGTAAAGGCTTGATAAATGTCGGTTCGCTTGACTGCCCTATCCTCTTGCTGGTTTTTTAATAATTGTGGTAAAGATTGTAGCACCAAGGTTAAAAGGAATGGATTATCTAGTAGTGCCATCATGCCTGGTAACCTTTGTAACGCCTCGTAAGTATCATTACTTTGACGCTCGTTGTAATGCGCAATATAACGCTGAATGTCATCGGGTGAAAATGGTGATACATAAGCAACTTCTGCGCTACTGAACACCACTTTGCCCTGAATAGACCGTAAACATAAAGTCTCTAACGGTTGATGATCTTGATCAAAATGCTCAGGACGTCCGGTGACTAAAAGCTTTGCCAATGGCCAATCGCTCAAGCTTTGGGGCAAGTTGGGCCTCACCCCACTGCCCAACTCGTCATACCCGTCTAAAATAAAGAGGAGTTGTTGCTGGTGATTTAAACCTTGTTTGAGTGCTTCAATTTCCTGAGCGTTTAAATTAAATTGATGGCGCAAAGCGTTTTCAATGACGTGTTCCGGATCAGTTGCATAATTTCTCAATTGAATATAAATGGGTAACCAAGTAGGGCGTTCGGCAGCAGCGTTTTGATACGCTTGCCAAGGGGCTAAGAATGTTTTAAACACGGAGAGCGCAAAGCATGATTTCCCAGAACCCGCTCGCCCTAAAATCACGGATGTTTTACACTGTTGTTTTTCTAGGAAAGTTTTAAAATGCTGCACCAAATCAAAACGGCTGTCTAATGGAGAACTCTCGGTATAAAGACCATAGGGTTCAATATAACCCTTTAAGCGATTATCAATATCATAAGCTTGTACATCGTCTTGGCCTTGGTTCACAATTAAGTGCTTAGCAATCAATAATTGACATTCGTCTTGAAAAGTTGCATAGGCTTTCTGATACAACTCTTTTTTGGATGGTGTATTCGATGCATTCGTATTGGGCACATCTAACACCCCTAAAAGCCTTGGAATTAAACCAAAGTTTGGATAGGTCATCCGTTGTAGATAATCACTCCTTTCGTCAATGCCAGTAAAATCGCAAAGATTAGGATGATTTTGCAAAGCAATAGGGAATAGATTAGTATTTGAAAACTGTAAAGGAAAAACCTTAAAACTAGAGTCTTGTTGAGATTTTTC
>Ga0206950_1207_pt1 | contig 10740 bp, 7 predicted proteins | sample Alteio_BWOrgHeat_41_FD_152954 | JGI IMG/M metagenome (GOLD analysis project Ga0206950, IMG submission 152954) | Enriched cells from forest soil in Barre Woods Harvard Forest LTER site, Petersham, Massachusetts, United States -... | ecosystem: Environmental > Terrestrial > Soil > Temperate forest > O... | reverse complement strand
CAAAATATTGTGAAGGATGAAGTATTCCCATTTCCAATGATTGCTTTAAAACCCCTGATTTACCCATCCCTTTTTCCGCAACAATTTGGATTAAACTTGGCGTTTGAATTGCTTCTCTCAAACTATTTTCTAATACAACTGATTCAGGACGTATAACGGATCGTTCATTACATTCATAGGAAAATCTTGATAACGTAGTCGCAGTCCGTTCCTGGAATCGTATCATATCCTCGTTACGAGTCTTTGCAGATTCAATTAATTCAACAATTGTTGCCTTATTTAACAGTGGGGGTTTCCACCGGGATACTCTTTGGCAAACCATTCATGAATTGCATAATATAGCGATATAAAAACCTGATCTGAAGGTCTCTGTAAAATTCCCACCAAGTCATTCAGTATATTTTTTTCTAAATCTGCCAAATCAGGCTGGCTGGTTCTAAAATAAAACGAGGATAAAAACTTTTGAAAAATTTCTTGCTTTTCAACTGCTGATTCTCCGATTTCTTTAGAATGTTTTTTGTTGACTATTAAATAATTCCATGCTTCTTCGTATAAGAGATCATAAAGGTCAACCTGGTTTTCAATGTGATTGTCATAAATTTCTTTTAATTGACCTCTAATATCTGCTTCTGTCAATCCTTTCGGCAAACTTAAGTTTGCAATCTTTAGTCTAAATTGAGGGTCATTGGGTGTAAATTTTTCAGTAAGTATTCCTGACCCATTTAAATATCCAGATTTTTCCAGCTCCTTCCAAACCTTATCTGAAAAGTAATGTGACACTTCTACATTTAGTTAACTTCATTAGAAAATTTTTGTTTACCTTAGCAGTTACTTTTGATTGACGACCAATCTTCACCTAAGCCAACCATCTATAAACTTACCAATGTGCATCTTCTCGTTTTTTTTTTCCTTTTTTCTTCTGTTTCCTCAGAGTCTACATTTACGACTTGTGATTCTGGATTAAAAAAATCATAAATTGAAATCGGGTTTTTGTAATGTTTAACTTGATATGCTTCCACTCCAATAGGAACCTTCCCCTCTTTAATGACTATACCAATATCATCTAAACAACCATAACCATTTATTTCGGTGGAAATTTCAAAATCTCTTGTTTCTTTCCCTCTCAATAATTGAATTGTTTTTGATAGCAATACTAATAATTGATAAACCGTTCCCTGATATCCCACAGACAATAGATGCGTTGTATGGTAGTTACTAGGCCGTTTGGAGGGATGCAACAATCCAATCGCATCATTTACATGTACTGGAGATTGCACAATCGTTAAAATTGAGCTGGTTTTATTTGGAGTCGTCGTTGTCGAACTGAATGTTGACGCTTTAGGCGTTTGAGGCTCTTTGCTTAAACCAACTGACAATTGGCTAAAATTCGCTTTTAAACATATGCTTCTTAACTCCGCACTACAAATTGCAACATAATGTGCCGGCTGTTGCCAGATAACCGCAGAACGTCTGGGCAAAAAATTGGCCGGATCAAAAAGAATATTTGAGAATATAGGCACGCCAGCGCGATCGATCTGAAAAAAATTGGCTTCTAAATTTACTTTATATAGGGAATTAATGGCCTGTAAAATTCTTAAAGCTTCCGGAGTATCGCTGTATCTCATCTCCGAAATATTCGGGTTAATTCCTGCATTATTCTTAATGCAGGCAATAATGTCTCTTGAGAACTCTCGCTCTCCATATTGCAGCGTTGCATGTTGCAATAAGCTATAAATAAAACAATTTAAGTTATTTCCACTCACATCGGTCGCATATAACTCATACTGCCTTAGAATCAAGTTAAATAAAGGTCTTGCTTCTTCAAATGAAGCAAATAACTCTTTTAGTTGACTTGTATTTCCATCAATATGTTGTTTTGGAGGGGGCAGCAAAATGACGTTCTGCGAACTATTTAAAGGTTGTGGAATATTTCCAACTTTTGGGTTTCCTTGCTTTGGAGCATCAACAGCTCGTAATATATAATTAATATTACTAAGTTCTTTTACTATTTCAGGTGTGGCTTTCACAGGCAGCACAACATGAACCATGATACATACTCTTAAAGCTATTCCCTGACTCGACCTCTATTGTACGGCTAATGAGGATAAGTATTCCACTATTCTCGATGAATGTTATGTGCGCTTCAAGGGAATTTCCATCGATAATCTAGTCGAAAACCTGAAAAGCAGCTCTGCCATAATGTTGGGCGACTAAGTTTCTCACCGCCTTTTCGTAAAAATTGTAGGTTTTTGTGTTGTGGCAATCATAGATTAAATTTGACTCCTTTTCCCTATTCAGCAGAAGCAATCAGCGTTTTTCCACATAAAAAAATAAACCTCTTACTCAAAATGAGTTCCAGCTATACATTTCAAATCATTAACAACAGAACTTCAAAAAATTAAAGATGAAACTGAAAAACCATTAGAAAACCATATCTTCTCTTTGCTGCATTATGAAGAAACCGATAAAACAACACTTGAAAAAAACATTGATCATTTTCAGGAAATGCTAGATTAATTTTGCAATCTTGTTCGAAAAAAATTGTCCTCATTATATTAACCTTTTTTATCAAAATCAATTTGTCGGTAGAAGGTACACCACCGCCAAATTGACTTTCTAAATAAAACAAAAGATAATCAGTGGCTCTTGAGTGTTGTCTAAGGAGAGAAAATGACGCGCCCTACCGACTATGTGTATGCCAAGTTAGCACAACAAGTTTACTATACTCAACCTAATGATTTACCGCCTGGATGGCAATTAAAAGAGGTCTGGGATCAAACGCCGGATGCTTCTGGAGATAATAAAACAACCATAGATGGTTATTTTGGAGCTGCTTATATCCACGAGGCAACAAAAAAACATTATTATTGCGCATCGAGGAACAGAGCCTCCAGGGTACAATCCCGACATTTCTCCTTCTAGCAGTCCTTCTTCTGGTGGCACCGCTGGAACAGAAAAACCCACTCAAAATTTTTGGAAATCGCTTGTTTCGTTTTCACACGACTTGATGGCTGACATCAATGGAGTTATCCAATTAACTTTAACGAGCCAACAGATTTCCGCCATTGAATTTGCACTAAAAATAAAAACTAAATACCCAAGCTATCAAATTTCTTTTGCCGGGCATTCATTGGGGGGATGGCTTGCAGAAATCTGCACTTATTATTTTGCCTGCAAACATGATGACTCTACGTTGTCAGAAGAAACTCAACAAAGTTGGCACACTTGGTGTGTCACTTTAGATAGTCCCGGAGCTAAAGATATCTTAAAAGAAATAGATGAACGATACAGTGAACAGCATGAAACCTTGAAACCATTTCTCAGTCGCTTAGATATAACTAGTTATTTATCATCTCCAAATATGATTAATTGTTGTAACGAACATTTAGGTTCGGTATATCGGTTGTATCTCACTTTTCCACAAGAAACTTTAGATGCTAATTGGTTTAAAAGAACGTTCGAAAAAAATAAAAAAGAATTTAGAGTATACAGGTACTTCTCATAGCACAGATGAATTAGTTAAGTTATTTGATGCTGAAGCAGGTTTTCCACACGCAGGGAAAGTAGCGATTGTTCAGACCTGGCCACGCATTGAATTTCCTACCAAACACAGTAATATTTCATTTGAAAAACCCTTAACAAGCCTTCTCATGACCATCAACAAGCAACTTCCTTTTCGTCTTCCAGAATCAGTTTTAAAATTGGCAGGAAATTTGGGTAACAAAGCTGTCAAAAAAGGCATAAATGCTATTCCTTTTACGAAGGGAGCTTACCAAATAACGCAGGTAATATTAGACGTTTTTTCTGGGGAACTAAAGCGCCAAGAGTATGACGGTTTTTTCAAGCTTGCTAATAATGCTAATCATTTTGAACCCACACCAAGCTTAAATTTTCGAGAAACTTATACTTTAGCCCATCAACATCATTATGAAGTAAAAGATTATGACCCTAAATATCGACACTTAAGGCATGCTTCACCAACCTTAAGAGCTTTTTTATGGAAAATAGATGAGGAAAATATTAGTGTTCTCCAAACAGCTAATCCAACTATCCCTAAAAGCACCTGGGAATTGATCAGCGCTGGAAAATTAAAAAAAGGTCATTACGTTAATAAAAAAGGCTGGATTCTTGAATTACAATCATCGTCCATAACAGCCCAAAGTTGGTTTAATGAAACAGAACTGGCGTTAACAAAATATCCTGCTTTAAAAGCTTGTATTAATAAGTCATACGCAACTTTATTAACAGAAGAATTACAAGATCATTCGAAACAAATCTCCACATTACAAGAGGATATAGATACTTTAAAAGGACAAATAGGAGCTATTCCTCTTACTGCAGAAGAACACATAAAAATATCAAAAACATTAAAAGAACGTTTACTCAATGCCTATATCAACGATGAAAGTGCTCAATTTATTCAAGGAATTTTCGGACCTCCATTTCCACTCGGCGAACAATATATTCACTTACAACTTGCCTGTGATATTCATGATCCTAAAAAAGCTCAAAATTCATTTTCTATAGCTGATCCAACATCTAAAAACGAAATCATGACGGACGACTATGCTAATTTATTTCCTGATCAAAAAATAAAAAGAAGGGAACCAGTAAATTTGAAAAAGCATCTAATTTCATTAGATCAACTTTTTGAAAAACAAGAAATAGATGCACGTGAAAAACCTAATCTTATTTTCTTGTGTGGAGATGCTGGGTATGGAAAGACAACAAGTATAAGATTTATATCTCGCCAGTGGGCTGAAGGTAAATTATGGCCAAAAGAGTTTCTTTGGGTATTTTTATTTACTTTGAAGAATTTACCTAAAGATGGAAATGAAACGTGGGACTTGTGTGATTGGGTTTATGCGCAATATTGCCAAGGTGGCTTAGAAACTATTGATAAAACTAAATTTAGAGTTTTTTTGGAATGAAGAAATAAAACCCTTTCTAGAAAATAAAAAAGTCCTACTTATTTTAGATGGTTTAGATGAATTACATGACAATAGCCCATTCCTAAAAATCGTTAAAGTATTAAAAACTGAACGTATCCCTACATTGATATCCTCTCGCCCTCATGCGATAAAAAATATTAACGCTAGCAATCCTCAAGAACGTATTGTAGAAGTGGCCGGTTTCTTAGATGAAGACATCGAAAATTATATTCGTTTCTATTGGGGCGAAAAAAATCGTACACAGGCACAAATTATTATTGATCAAATCAAGGAACACTCTACACTATGGAATACGGTTCATGTGCCAGTTTTATTGAATGCATTATGTGGAATAATTTCTGAACAAAAAACACAAAATCAAGATATTTATCTGTTATTGCAAGATTTCAAATCCTTAACCAATGTCTATCAATTTATGGAGCATGCATTACTTGAGCGAGCTTATCGCCAAGAAAAAGGAATAGATAGCTTAAAAGGACAGTCATTAGCAGCAAAAAAAGAAATTGTTCGAAATCCTCGTACAGGTTATGGAATTGAACGTCATATATTGGCTCATCTGGCTTTTCGCTCCTTCATGGAAAATCAACTGATCATTCCAGATAAAATGCTTGAAGACATCTTGAAAGATGAAAAAAACATTTCTGTTGAACAACATGGCACTTTCCGTCGCAAATTATTGAATCTGGGAGTATTAAAACTAGTAGGTTCTTCTCAGGAAAACGTCACTGATCAACAATACGAGTTTTTTACATTTAACTTTACAAGAATACTATGCTGCCTATTATTTCATCTGGGCCATGTCTAGTAATATATCTGCAAAAATCATTACAGATCGTGAGCTAACATATAATATATTAAACCCTCGATGTGAAAAGATGTGGTGTTTTGTTGCAGGAAAATTGAATGGAAAGTTATATAAGCAATTTTTTGACCAAATTACTGCTAATTGTGATTTTATCGGCCATTATGTTTTAAGCTTACAAGTACGTTGTATAGAAGAAATTTTACCAACACATTGGGGAAATGAAGAACCTTTACGTCACACTCTTACCCAAAACATCCGAATAAAAGTACAAGAACAAATAGTCCAATTATGGCAAGAATTTCAAGCAGAGCGACTCGATGAAAATTCATCAATACCTATTTTTGTTCATACCTTACGAAGCTGTCCATATTGGTTAAATAAAAGTGATAAAGAAGATATATTCGCTCTTATCAATAAACCATTATTTTTTTCTGGAGGTTCTTTTTCAAAATTTTCATCTAATCCAACTATTTTTATAAGATTTTTAAGTTGGTTACAACTTACTACACCACGAATTATTTCTTGGATAGCTAAAGAACCTTTTCTAGGCTTTGCTATTTTGATGCTTGATAAGAAAAAATTTGCAACATTAAAATTTTTTAACATACTAATCAAAGAATTAAGAGATAACCAGAACGACTATATTAGAAGCTCTTATGCTTATGTAATTGGAAATATCGGACCAGAGGCGGGCAAGTCTCAAGAAATCTTACAAGCACTCATCCAAGGATTGCAAGATAAAAGTAGTGAGGTTCGTTATTGTTGTGCTGATGCTATCGGCAATATAGGACCAGAAGCAGCTAAATCTCAACAAATCTTACAAGCATTAGCCCGTGGGTTGCGAGATAGGGATAATGAATTTCGTTATTGTTGTGCCAATGCCATCGGCAATATAGGGCCAGAAGCGGCTAAATCTCAAGAAATTTTACAAACACTCGCTCAAGGATTAAAAGATGAAGACAGTGAAGTTCGTTATGCTTGTGCTAACGCCATTAGCAATATAGGGCCAGAAGCAGTTAAATCTCAAGAAATTTTACAAGCACTCGCTCAAGGATTGAAAGATAGCGACAATCAATTTCGCTATTTTTGTGTTAATGTCATTAGCAATATAGGGCCAGAAGCGGCTAAATCTCAAGAAATTTTACAAACATTTATTCAAGGACTGAAAGACAGCGATGTTCAATTTCGCTATTCTTGCGCTGATTTTATTAACAATATCAAATTAGAAGTTGCTAAACCCGAAGAAATTTTACACGCAGTTGTTCAAGGATTGAAAGCTGAAAGCAGTGAAGTTCGATTCTCATTCGTTTATGTACTTGGCAGCTTCAATTCAGAACTTCTTAAAGTTACTGAGGTTTTGTCAATGTTGATTCGAGAATTGAAAAATAAGAATAGCAGTTATCGTTCTTATCTTCTTGTTAATACTATTAAGAATAATAACCTTACTTTACATACTGTTAATCTTAAAGAAACTTTACAAGCAATGATCCAAGGATTAGAACATCAAGATAAAGATATCTGTATTGCCTGCGCTGATGTGATTGGGAATGTAGGGCCAGAAGCAGCTACTCAAGAAATCCTACATGCTCTCACTCAGGGGTTAAAAGACAGTGATAGTAATGTTCGTCTCTCTCGCATCCGTGCAATCGGTAATATCGGATCAGAAGCGGCTACTCAAGAAATCCTACATACTCTCATTCACGGATTAAAAGACAATGATAGCAATCTTCGTGCCTCTTGCGCTTATGTAATCGATAATATTTATCTAGACGTTACCAAATTTCAAGAAATCTTGGAGAAGCTTGTTCAAGGACTGGTAGATACTATGGGTAGCGATTTTTGCTATTCTTTTGCTCATGCAATTAGTAATCTCAATCGAGACATTCTCAAATCTCCTGAGTTTTTATCAATTTTAACAAAAGTACTAAAAAGTAGCAATATCCCTTCCTTGTTTATTGATGCAATCAAACAGCTTGATCCAGCTACTGTCAATCTTCAAGAAATCTTACAAGCATTAAGGCAAGGCTTCAAAGAAAGCAATTCAGTACTGGGTCATTTTTGTATTGAAATGATTGGCAATATTGGACCGGAAGCTGCTAAGTCTCAAGAAATTTTACAAGCATTCGCTGTCGGATTGAAAGATGATCAACTTTGCCAGTCTTATGCTAATACGATTGGTAATATTGGACCGGAAGCTGCTAAATCTCAAGAAATCCTACAAGCACTCGCTCGAAGATTAGCAAAGGATGATAGTTATCTTAGATCTTACTGCCTGAAAGCAATTGAAAAACTCGGACCAGAGGCCGCTAAATCTCAAGAAATCTTACAATCACTCGCTCGAGGCTTAACAGACAAAGATAGTCATTTTAAATCTTCCTGTTTATTAATAATTGAAAAACTCGGACCAGAGGCCGCTAAATCTCAAGAAATCTTACAAGCACTCACTCGAGGCTTAACAGACAAAGATAGTCATTTTAAATCTTCCTGTTTATTAATAATTGAAAAACTCGGACCAGAAGCCGCTAAATCTCAAGAAATCTTAAAAATACTCACTCAAGGGTTAAAAGACGAAGATAGTATGATTCGATCTTTCTGTGCGCTAATACTTGGTAAAGTAGGTCTAAAAACACTTAAATCTATGGGTTTTCTATCAGTCTTGACCCATGGACTCAGAGATAAAAACAAAGAGGTTCGTTCTCGGTTTATTGACGCGATTGGTGATATTGCTTTAGAAGCTGCTAAATCGCCAGAAATTCTGCAAATGCTCATTCAAGGATTAAGAGATAAGGATGATGACATTCGTATTTCTTGTGCTTATGCAATTGGTAAGCTTGGCCCAGAAACATTGAAATCTCCTGAGTTTCTATTAGCTTTGACACATGGATTGAGAGATAAAGATAAAGAGATTCGTTTCGCGTTTTCTCTTGCGATTCAATATATCTGTAATACACTAGCTACTCAAAATACTTTAGAATCTCAAAAACTTAATCTACCTATATTGTTAGAAGTTATCAACAATACACCCGTATGTTCCCTCATGCGACTTTTAGCTGAATACACAAATTTTTTTCTCAAAAAAACAGAATATTTTCATAAAGAAATAACAAACGACTTATTATTAACACTATTAGCAGGCGCCTATCTCGCAGGAAATATTAGTTTTCGTGTGATCCGGGAAGAGGGTCCAGGAGAAATACGAGATCGTTATAAACTAACAGGCTATATTCAGCAGCAATTTTTTAGCATTATTTTATCTCCTCAACAAGCACAATGGTTATGTCATTTCGCACCTTCGCTGGTGATTAAAACACGATCAAACTGCTGGATTAAAGCTTCTTTTCGTTCTAGCCGTCTCTTGTATCTTTCTTTAGGATGATTGTCTCGACCCATACGATACCTCTATTCCATATCGCGTAGAATAGGGATCGCACCATAACGACCGGTAAGATATCCAGACTCTAAATTTTCTCCTTTCCTAGGACTAAAATCTGTGAGTGGTTGTAATACGGTAGCCTGTTCACGGTTTTTATCAACAAACCAAATCTGATCACGTCGAAAAATATCAGCATCCAAAAATGCAGTATTATGCGTAGAGAAAATCAATTGAGCGCCATTTTTATTTAATTTTGAATTATGAAACATGCTGACAAGGTGTGTTACTAATAATGGATGTAAGCTTGTTTCTAGCTCATCAATAACTAACAGATGGCCGTTTCTTAAAATATTCAATACCAATCCAGATAAAGCAAATAATCGTTGAGTACCACCCGATTCATCTTGTAATTCAAAAGCTGCAGAACCAAATTCAGATTTATGATGAAATTGGGGCAATAAAACATCTGACTCCTGGCTTTGTATGTTAGAGCTATTAGCGTTCATTTGAATTAAATTTACGCGGTGTTTACCTGGAATCAAAGTGATATGAGTAATGCTAATATCGGACGATACCAAAAATTTTTCCATATCATCTTTATATTCAGCATTTTGTAGCATACCAATTGAAAAGTTTGGTGGTATTACAGTTAAAAAGCAAGCGAGTTTGTTCGCGATCCAATCAAAAACAGGGAATAACTGTTCACTATTTAATTGGGCAGCGGTTGATAGAAATAAAGAGTTTTGTCTAGTTGATTCCTGCCATACTTTACGTTGGCCTGATAATTTATCACTAAACTCATACTCTTCATGTTTTGTTTTATTGTTATAGAAGCGTCTAAACCATTGTTGTGGCTTGGCCGTTTTATAAGCTAATAACCATTCTTCTAATATTTTTTGATTTGTAAGCTTAAAACCATATTGATAGCGGATTCCTTTTTCAAAGAATGTTATTTCAAATTCAGAGGGTGCCATGCTTGTTGAACTGTCTAAAAGAAATGGTTGTATGTTAAGAGGTTGGCCTGGTTGTATGATAGTAGCAGACTCATATACCAGAGCTCTCATGTAATTAATAGCTCTAATCAAGTTAGATTTACCAGTACCATTTGGGCCATAAATAGCAGCGCTCTTAAGAAGGGTAGGTACACTCTTATATCCAGTTTCTATCAGATGAGAGTCACTGTAGGTGGTATCTTTAGAAGGCACTAGGCTTAAGACCTGTTCATCTTTGATCGAACGGTAGTTACTAACTCTGAATTCAATTAACATAGGAAATCCCCCTATTATTTTTACAAGTTTTACATATTTTTTTCAAAAAATCAAATAATATTTGAATTATATATGATTATTATGAAAATTTAAGGTGCAGCTACACTTATATTTATAAATCCAACATATTTCTTATTGGGCATATTGAGGAGTGAGTTGGTTACAAACTGTAACCGACTAAGACTCGAGACTGCGAGATTTGGTGTTTCCTTAAGCAGGGAGTGGCCGAATGAGCTTTAAGGTGAGTTGTTCGAGTTAAATCTCGAGGATGGTAACTATCCCCATTTTCTTGCAGCTTTGCTGGCAGAACCTAGTTCCCAATAACTATCGATCCAAAATTGC
>Ga0206950_1197_pt2 | contig 10833 bp, 11 predicted proteins | sample Alteio_BWOrgHeat_41_FD_152954 | JGI IMG/M metagenome (GOLD analysis project Ga0206950, IMG submission 152954) | Enriched cells from forest soil in Barre Woods Harvard Forest LTER site, Petersham, Massachusetts, United States -... | ecosystem: Environmental > Terrestrial > Soil > Temperate forest >... | reverse complement strand
GAAATCCTAGGTGTGCCAAGGACCTCAACCCTGGCGGATATTAAAAAAGCCTACCGTTCCCTGGCTTTGAAATTCCATCCGGACCGAGTTCCGGAGGCGGAAAAAAAGGTGGCCGAGGAGAAATTCAAGGAAATTTCCGAGGCCTATGGTGTGCTTTCTGACCCGCAGAAAAAGCAGACCTATGACCAATTCGGCCATCAGGGCATTGACCAGAATTATACGGCGGAAGATATTTACCGGGGTGCTGATTTCTCGAGCGTCTTTGGCGGTGAAACCGACCTGGGCGATATTTTAGGCCGGATGTTTGGCGCAGGATTTGAAACTGGCGGCGGCGCCAGTCGGGGATCAAGAAAATCACGCGGCCATGATATTCAATATGAGGTTGAACTCACTTTAGAAGAAGCTTATAGCGGGATCAAGAAGGAAATCAAATTCCCCCGTCATGAGCATTGCAAAAAGTGCGACGGCACCGGGGCCAAGGCCGGCACAGCCATGAAAACATGCAGCACTTGCCAGGGCCAAGGCCAGGTGGTCATGGCTAACGGGTTTTTCCGTATGGCCCAGACCTGCCCTAAATGCCATGGTTCGGGTAAGATGATTATAGAGCAATGCCCGGAATGCTCGGGCAGGGGATTAGTCAGGGTTGTGCGTACCGTCGAGATCAAAATCCCTCCCGGTGTGGACAATGATTCCCAACTGCGCGTGCGCGGGGAAGGGGAAGTCGGTAGTGGCGGCAACGGGGACTTGTTTTTATTTATTAAGGTCAAAGACCATCCGGTGTATGAGCGTCACGGACAGGATTTTTTGTTCCTTACCCGTAGCTTTATCCTTGGCCGTGACATGCACTATGCCGTTGGCATCAATATCAAAGGTCACTTCAATTTGCGGGATACCGCGAGGTGCCGGCGGGATACCGACTAAATCGAAACGGCCCAATTCTGTATTATCACCGGCCATCTGGCGCTCGCCTTGCAAAACCCGGATCGTCACCGCGGTTTGATTTTCTTCCGCGGTTGAAAAGACCTGGGATTTCTTGGTGGGGATAGTGGTGTTGCGATCAATGAGCTTGGTGAACACCGAGCCCATGGTTTCAATCCCCAAAGAAAGGGGTGTTACGTCGAGCAATAGCACTTCTTTGGCGTCCCCTGTGATGATAGCACCCTGAATGGCAGCACCTAAGGCCACGCATTCCATGGGATCAATGCCCCCTTCAATTTTTTGCCCGACTTCCTTTTCCAAGAATTGCTGGACAATAGGCATGCGGGTGGGGCCGCCGACTAAGACCACACGGTCGATCTTGACATCTTCCCCAAGCTTTGCCGATGCGTCTTTAATGGCCTGGCGCACAGGACCACGGCAGCGGTCAATCAGGGGAGCCACCAGGCTCTCCAATTTGGCGCGCTCAATTTTCATGGTCAAATGTTTAGGGCCTGTGGCATCAGCCGTGATATACGGCAAATTGACCTCGGTCGCCACCGTACTGGAAAGCTCCACCTTGGCTTTTTCCGCGGCTTCACGCAGGCGCTGGAATGACATTTTGTCATTGCGCAGGTCAATGCCGGATTCTTTTTTAAATTCCGTGGTGATATAATCAATCAAGGCATTATCCATGTCAGTCCCGCCTAATTGATTGTCGCCTGAAGTTGACAGGACTTCAAAGGTCGCGGCCTTGGCTGCGGCATCCCAGCCCATTTCCAAAATGGTGACATCCAGCGTTCCGCCGCCTAAGTCAAAGACCATGATCTTCTGCTCTTTACCGGCCTTGTCTAAACCATAGGCCAGGCAAGCGGCCGTGGGCTCGTTGATGATGCGTAAGACCTTTAAGCCCGCGATCTCGCCGGCATCCTTGGTGGCTTGGCGTTGATTATCATTAAAATACGCCGGCACGGTGATGACAGCGCTGTCGACCGTTTCGCCTAAAAATTTCTCAGCGTCGGATTTGATCTTTTGCAAGATAAAAGACCCGACCTGCTGGGGCGTATACTCTTTGCCGAAGACCTTAAATTTAAAATCTGTCCCCATTTTGCGCTTGGAGGCATAGATGGTGCCCTCTGAATTGATGGGTGCTTGTCGACGGGCCGGTTCGCCAACGAGCAATTGCCCGTCCTTGGTGAAAGCCACAAATGAGGGGAAAGCCTTGCCCGAAGATACCCCTGCCCCTTCGGCTGAAGGGATAATCACCGGACGTCCGCCTTCCATAGCTGCTGCTGCTGAATTTGATGTACCTAAATCGATTCCGATTACGCGTGCCATATAACTCTCCTATGTATGTCATTCTGAGCGGAGCGAAGAATCTTTAAGCTCTTAAAGATCCTTCGCCAGTTGGCTCAGGATGACGCTAAACGTTTCGTTTAGCGTCAGTTAATATTCTTTGCTACTTTAACTTTAGCGGTACGTACGACCCTGCCGCCTAAGGTGTACCCTTTTTCCAATTCTTCCATCACCACACCATCGGGAAATTCTGATGTTTCCTGCTGCATTAAAACTTCCTGGGTATTGTGATCAAAGGGTTTGCCTTTTGTTTCGATGGGCTTGACTTCATAGCGGCCCATCATTTCTTTCATATTGTTATAAACCATCTCCAGACCCTTGACTAAATTAACATCCGTCCCTTCTTTTGATTTAAATGCTGCCAGCGATCTTTCCAAATCATCATACAATTTCAAACATTCAACAATCACTTCCTCATGGGCGTATTTGATCAAATCGATGCGTTCACGCTCGTGACGCTTGCGCATATTGTCAAATTCCGCCAACAGCCGCACGTATTTATCTTTATACTGCACTGTCTCATCAGCGGCTTTAGGGACGGTTTCCAAGGGTGTATCCGCCGTCGCTTCCTGAGACAAAATTTCTTCTTGAGATTTTGGGTTTAGGTCATCCATAGTATTTGTTTTTTAACGGCTTAATATCTGCGAGATATAATCGAGGGTCGAAACCACGCGGTCATACTGCATGCGCGTGGGGCCTAAGACCGCGATACGTCCTTTCATGCCATCTTTTTCAAAATGAGAGATCGCCAAAGAACAGCTTTCCATATCTTTAAGGGCCATTTCATGGCCTATATAAATCTTGATCTTTTTCTCAAGAGAGCGGTTGATCAATTCCATGAGCCGCTCTTTCTCCTCGAGGATCTTTAAAATCGCCTGGATCTTTAAAATGTCCGTGCTCTCCGGATAACCCACCACATAACCAGTCCCCTTGCAAATGAACTTATGCTGATGCCCGTCACCGTCATCCAAAGAAACAATGCTCGTGTAATGGGTCAAATCAGAAATCACCTGGGAGGTCTTTTCCATCAAATCTTCCAGCTGATTCACATGGCGCCTGTATTCCTGTGTGATCCTTTTCTTTTCTTCTTCTAAAAGCTGGATCTCATCCATCAGATGGTCCACATAATAGCGATACCCCTGCTGGGTCGGCATACGCCCCGCCGAGGTGTGCGGGTGCGTCAAATACCCTTCTTCTTCCAGGTCCGCCAGGATATTACGCACCGTCGCGGGTGACACATCAAGATTATGCTCATCCGTAATATATTGCGACCCCACCGGAGAAACAGTCTTAATATACCGGCCGATCACAATCGCCAATATGCGGTCTTTGCGTAACTGTATGTCTGAATGTTTAGCTGTCATATCAAATTAGCACTCTCAATGTCTGTCTGCTAAAAGTATACCAAAAACCCAACGTTTGTCAAGTTATTGTAGGGGCGACCTCGCGGTCGGCTCTTCATTCGGCCAATACTTTAAGGATTCCTCTGCAGAACTGCGGTAGGTCGTCGGGACGGCGGCTGGAGACTTGGTTGCGATCAATCACGACCGGCTCATCGCTCCAGATGGCGCCGGCATTGATTAAGTCGTCTTTAATGCCCGGTGTTGAAGTGCAGTGAAAGCCTTTGACAATGCCAGCGGAAATAGGGATCCAGCCGGCATGGCAGATATGGGCCACCAATTTACCTGATGCTTGAAAGGCCCGGGTCAAGCTTTTGACTTTCTCATCACGCCTGAGTGTATCCGGCGCAAAACCGCCGGGGATGACTAAACCATCAAAATCCGTTTCATTAACGTCAGCAATAGCAGCATCGGATTGACAAGGGTAGCCATGTTTACCTTTATAAATCTCATGGGCCTTTGGGCCGGCCACAATCACCGTGGCTCCCTCTTCAATCAGACGGTATTTAGGGTACATCAATTCTAAATCTTCGTAGATATGGTCTACGAACATTAAAATACGTTTGCCTTGGAGTATCATGGGGAGTTATTTCTTAGGGATGGGGGCCAGGGTCCATTCAATGGCCATGGCTTTATGTTTCAGGAAGTAAAAAGAAAGATCCTGCTTTTCATCCTGGTCCTTGCTGAATTCAATGCCTTCGGAAATGGTGTTTTTATAAACAGCAGGGGTGGAAGCTTCAAGGGCAATATAACCTGCCGACGCCAAACGGTCTATAAGGGCATCCACGATCGATTGGCACAAAGTGCCGCAGAGCCCCATCATGGATTCATCATCCTCATCATAAGGGACTTGAAGCCCGGCCGCTTTAAACATCTTGTCAGCCACTTCCGTATCCATATAAAAAACCAAGGCCCCGCGGGCCCGGTGGGCCTGCATATCGGCCTTATTTAAGTAAAAACTGGTCGCCGCGATATAGACCGCCACATCAAATTTATCGGTGGCTTTAACACGCATCCGGTCTTCATATTCATCTATGGGTTTTGTGAGGATTTCAAAAGGCTTGGACGCAACAATGCTGCCCTTTGTTGTTATCAAGTCTTCTATAAATCCGGTGAGGATGGGATTAACTATTTGTGGATCAAAACTTTTTACCATTGCTTAAATATAACACAGCTATTCATTAAATACAAGATTTCCGATTTAGAGATCCTTCGCCAGTTGGCTCAGGATGACACTGACATTGCGTCAGTGTCATTTGTAAAAAATCTGCTCCATGACCAGGTGGCCCTGGGCGTCATATTCGCGGCGTTTGATGATCTGATCATACAAGAAGAACTCTTTATACCACAGCCAGCCTTCAATCCTGTAGGTATTAAAGACACCTTCACGACGGCCGGCCTTATACAGGCCTTCGGTTTTAATATGCCCATCGGGATAAAATTCCTTGACCTCGCCTTCCTGCTTGCCGTTGATCACAGCAGCTGTATTAAGCACGGTACCGCTTTCATAATATTCATGCCAATGACTGTCATTCAAGAGCCCTTGATGGTAATGGACCTTGCTTTTTAATTTACCGTTGAGATAATAGGTGCTGATTTCCCCGTCTAATTGATTGTCCTTGTAATTGCCTTCGCGCATCAATTCGCCGCTTTCATAATATTCCTGCCCTCCGCCATCCTTCTTCCCGTCAAGGGAATCAAAAATGCCGCGCAAAGAACCGTCCTCATAATATTCCCGCATCATCCCGATCTGGCGCCCATGTTTATACGGCAATTCCCGTTTGACCTGGCCATTGGGGTAGAATTCTTTTTCAAACCCCTGCTCTTTGCCCCAAACAAATTGATGCTCGAAAGTCGGACGGCCATGCTCGTCATATTCCCGGGCCACGCCATCCTGCACCCCTCTGAAATAGCTGATTTCTGCCTTAGCGTGGCCATTGGCATAATACAGGGTTGAGACCCCATGCAATTGCCCATCGCTGTAAAAGGACTTAAATCGCAGGACCCCGGAAGGGTAATAACCCTGGGCCATGCCTTCTAATTTACCGTTTAAATACCCTCCCCAGCCCATGATCCGGCCATCAGGATAAAAGGTGCGGAAGCGGCCATTGGGCACACCATAACGGTATTCCACCGTCCTCACGACGCGGCCCTTGGCGTCATAATCATTATAAAAACCGTCTTTGATGGGTTGGGCAGCCAATGCCGGGCCGGCCAAAAGACAGAGGCAAATGAAAAAAAGAAAACTGTTCTTCATGGTAAAATTATTTTACCAGAAAAAAATAGGGACAGGCACTACTTTCTAAATAGAAATTCGCACCTGTCCCGAGCTCCTGCGGGTATCCAGTATGAGGACCTGCTTTTATACATCCATTAAATCGCGTGTTAATTGCTCTAATTCATAATGGTGTTCTAAATCATCGTAATAGCATGTCGCGTGGGGATAGGTGTCGTATTTCTGGTCAATCCCCAGTTGTGCTTCGATCTGTGCCCTTTGGGCATGTAAGCTTCTCACCAATTGGCTGTTGTCATTGGCATAGGCCTTGGATCCAATGACCAGCACGAGCGCCATAAGAATCAAACAGCTAAACCACGAAAAAAGTGTTTTCATAATACCCTCTCCTAGCAGGACCCCGATTGCCCCGCAGTATGCGGTGGCTGTTTGCCTGCCCCGCAGCTTTGTTGCGGGGGCTAACTGGCCAGGCGGGGCCGGCAACTTTAAATAATCTACTTTAAAGTATACAACATTATCCTAGGACAATGCCAGTCGAACACATTGCCGTCGTTGTCGGGGAGGGGCCTAATAGCTAATTTACCTTTATTTTTGCGCCCGTAGACCTTTTCTCGTCTTTCTTCTGGCGGGCAACGGTCACTGTTAATACGCCATTGTTATATTTAGCATCTATATTGTCAGCCTTGGCATCATCAGGCAGGGGTATTGCCTGCGTAAAGCTCCCAAAGGAGCGTTCCTGACGGTAGTATTGATTATTATTATCTTGGGTTTCACTCTTGCGCTCACCGGAAATAATCAACATCCCTTCCTTGACCTCAACATTGATCTTGTCTTTATCCATACCGGGAACGTCCATGGTAATGAGGTATTGTTTGTCCGTTTGCTTGATATCCATCCTAGGGTTAAATACGTCTGTACCGGGCATGACTTGACGCATATTTCTTTCCATCTGCTCACGCATCAGCATCATTTGGGTAAAAGGATCTTCCCATTGATCGTAAACCGGCATTGTTCTTGCCACTGGAATTTGTTGTTTATTCGCTAATGCTGATTCCAACTGGTCAACCCTGTTTTGTAACGCCTGGACCTGGTCTTTTAACTGCGCCTCATCATCTGCCCAGGCCTGCGGGCTAAGGATAGGCAACCCAAAAACCAATGCCCCTACCATCATGATTTGAACAATGTTTCGATTTTTCATAGAACCCTCTCCTTTCATTAGCCCGCTTGCCGCGCAGTATGCGCTGGCCGCTTGCCGTTAACGGCAGGCGGGCCATTTTTCTATGCGGTTTATTTAATCTCAATAACCAAATCATTCCCTTGTGCCTCGACGGTTACAGTTTGCCCTTCTTTTAATTCTCCCTGCAAAATACGTAACGCGATCGGGTCTTGCAAGAGTTTCTGGATCACGCGTTTAAGCGGCCGGGCGCCGTACACAGGGTCATAGCCCTGGCGGCCTAAAAGATCTTTGGCCTTATCCGTGAGTTTTAAGTCTATGCCCTTGGCTTTCAGGCGTTCGCCTAGGGTCGAAACTTGGATATCCACTACCTTCTTTAACTCTTTGATGCCTAAACGATGAAAAACAACAATCTCATCGATGCGGTTTAAGAATTCCGGACGGAAGTGCCGGCGTAAGGCATCCTGGATGCGGTTATCGATTTCTTTTTGGTCTTCTAAACCCGCCACTTCCGCAGTCCCGATATTGGAGGTCATGATCACAATGGTATTTTTAAAATTAACCACCCGGCCTTGGGAGTCGGTCAGGCGTCCGTCGTCGAGCAATTGCAAAAGAAGATTGAAAACCTCCCCATGCGCTTTTTCGATCTCATCAAAAAGGACAACCGCGTAAGGCTTGCGGCGCACGGCTTCAGTTAACTGGCCGCCTTCTTCATAACCCACATAACCCGGAGGGGCACCAATAAGCCTGGATACAGCGTGCTTCTCCATATACTCGCTCATGTCAACGCGCACCATGGCATTTTCATCGTCAAACAAAAACCAGGCCAAGGACTTGGCTAATTCTGTTTTTCCAACACCAGTCGGCCCCACAAAAATAAATGAACCTAAAGGCCGGTTAGGATCAGAAAGACCGGTGCGCGAGCGGCGGATACAGGAGGCAATGGCCTCGATGGCTGCATCCTGGCCCACGACGCGTTTCTTTAAGGCATCTTCCATGTGTATCAATTTTTCAGTCTCAGCCTGCATCAATTTGGACAGAGGGATCTTGGTCCACTTGGAGATAATGCTGATGATGTCCCGGTCATCGACTTCTTCTTTAAGCAATCCGCCGTCTTTTTGCTGCTTGGCTAGTTCCTTGTTTCCCGCTTCTAATTCTTTGTTAAGGTTTACAAGGGTGCCGTAACGGATCTCGGCGACCTTATTTAAGTCCCCTACCTTTTCCGCCTTGATCTCCTCTGATTTCTTTTCCTCAATTTGCGCCTTGATGGAGCGGATGCGGTCAATCACCTTTTTTTCATTCTGCCAACGCAGGCGCATGGTTTTATTGATCTCCTTAAGCCGGCTTAATTCCTCGTCGATCTTTTTAAGGCGCTCCTTGGATGGGGCGTCTGTTTCCTTTTTAAGGGCCTGGCGTTCGATTTCCAGGCGCCGGATGTCGCGTTCATTGATATCAAGTTCCTGGGGCATGCTGTCGATTTCAATGCGTAGCCGTGAGGCTGCCTCATCAATCAGGTCAATGGCCTTATCCGGCAGGAATCGATCGGTGATATAACGCTGGCTCATCATGGCCGCGGCCACAATGGCCGAGTCCTGGATGCGCACGCCGTGGTGCACCTCATATTTTTCTTTAAGCCCGCGTAAGATGGCGATGGTGTCTTCCACACTTGGCTCATTGACCATCACTTGGGCGAAGCGCCGCTCCAGGGCCGCGTCTTTTTCTATATACAGGCGATACTCATCCAGGGTGGTTGCCCCGATGCAATGCAAAGCGCCGCGTGCCAGGGCGGGTTTTAGCATGTTAGACGCATCCATCGAGCCTTCGGCGCGTCCTGCTCCAACAATTGTATGTAACTCATCAATGAATAAAATAACGGATCCATTTTGGTTCTCCACTTCCTTTAAAACGGCTTTAAGCCGGTCTTCAAATTCCCCTCTAAACTTGGCACCGGCGACCAGTGCTCCCATATCCAGGACAATAACGCGTTTATTCTTAAGGCCTTCCGGAACATCCCCCCGAAAAATCCGCTGGGCCAAACCCTCGACAATGGCGGTCTTCCCAACCCCTGGCTCACCGATGAGCACCGGATTATTTTTCGTGCGCCGGGACAGCACCTGGATGACGCGACGGATCTCCTCGTCGCGCCCGATCACAGGGTCTAATTTGTCCTTGGCCGCCAATTCCGTCAAGTCCCGGCCATATTTTTCCAAGGGTTTATCTTGTGCTTCTGAGGTTTGGTCCATATTTGTCCTTTATGTTTGGGTTCACTTTTATTCAACATGCACTTCAACTGACTTAGGCTTCACTTCTTCGGACTTAGGAACAATCAATTCCAAAACCCCATCCTTATAATTGGCCCGTATTTTTCCCGCATCCACCTTGGCACCTAGATTTAAGCTGCGTTGGTAACGCCCATAGCTGCGTTCAATGCGATGGAATTGTTTGTCCTGTGTTTCAGTTTCCGCCTGACGCTCTGCTTGAACAGTCAGGATATTATCCTCCAAAGTGACTTTAATGTCTTCTTTTTTTATACCGGGTAGGTCCGCTTTAAGGACATACTGATCTTTCTCTTCGATAACATCCAGGGCCATTGACCAGGGATTTTCCTTGGCCAATTGGGACAAAAGATCGTCATCAAAGAACCGGTTTAATACTTCACTACTTTGAGGCCTGCAGGTGATGAATCTCATAGTCATTCTCTCCTTTTAGGACCCCGCTGTTAGGCCAACTGGCCTAGCGGGGCTTATTGTTATTAATATCATATTTAGCACTCTATGCTCTTGTCTGCTAGTTTTCAAAGCCTTAAAAGGAGTTGAGTATTTCTGGCACTCTCAACTCCCAAGTGCTAATATAGCACAATTTTTTTTCTTGTCAAGTAGACGTCAGGACCTGTGTTCAAAATCTGCCCGGCTGCCATAACTGGATAAATCCATAGGGAACATTTGAAAACCAAAAGGCCACGACGACCATTAGATTAAAAACTACTTTTAGGCATCCTGCCAAACACAGGGCGACCGGCGGCGCCCAAAGGCCTGCCAAGGCCAGGGTTAAGCCTAAGGCAACGGTTAAATCCAGTAACGGGACAATAAAAAGATTGGCGATCAGGGCAATAGGCGTAAAGGTACCAAAATGCCAGATTTGAAAAGGCGTGATCCCGATCCAGGCGGCGGTGGATACTGATAAGGTAGAAGCGAGCCATGGGGGGCAAAATGATAAACGCTTTTCAAAAGGCGCATACAAAATGATAATGGCCGCCACTGCCGCGAAGGAAAGCTGAAAACTGGTATCGAATAAATTACTCGCGTCCATCAGTAAAATCATTAAGGCCGCGAAACATAATGAATTTAAAGCATCGCTTTCAAGTTCTACGCTCAAGGACGCCAAGATAACTGCTGCCATGAAGGCCGCGCGTAAGACAGGGACAGAGCCGCCGGTCAGGAGTGCATAGGTAAACACCAGTAAAATGCTCAAAACCACTTGGGCCTTACGCGGGATCCTGACCAATTTTAGAATAAAAATGACCATGGCCGTCATCATGGCCATATGAAGCCCGGCAATCACTAAAATATGCCCTGTGCCCGTGTGCCTGAAAGCCATATTGATCTCTTTAGGAATTTGCCCGCGATCACCCAAGACAATCGCCGACAAGGTCCCAGCCTCTTCATCGTCGAGATAATGATAAAGCGATTGCTTTAACTCAAGCCGCCAATCTTGAAAGGGCTCCATGGCAGGCGGATGGGCGACGTGGATCAGCG
>Ga0206950_1206_pt1 | contig 10867 bp, 10 predicted proteins | sample Alteio_BWOrgHeat_41_FD_152954 | JGI IMG/M metagenome (GOLD analysis project Ga0206950, IMG submission 152954) | Enriched cells from forest soil in Barre Woods Harvard Forest LTER site, Petersham, Massachusetts, United States -... | ecosystem: Environmental > Terrestrial > Soil > Temperate forest >... | reverse complement strand
AGTGGACGTTTATGTCGCCGGATGCCCGCCGCGGCCGGAGGCCTTGCTGGATGCGCTGATGAAATTGCAGGGCAAAGTGGCCAGGGAACCGGTTCTTTCCACCTGGAAAAAGGTGGGTTGAACCAACTGCAACCCCCAACGAGGAAGAGCAGTGGCAGCAATTGATCTAGCTCAGCAGCTCAAAGCCCAGTTTGGAGACCTCCTCTCCGAGCCGGTTGAGTTCCGCAAAGAAATCACCCTGAAGGTGGCGGATGTGGAACGCATGCCCGAGGTCTGCGGCTTTGCCAAAAAGGAATTGGGCTTTGATTACCTGACCGACATTTCAAGCCTCGACAATTATGGGGATGACCCGCGGTTCACGGTGGTTTACCACCTCTATGGGTATGGCCATCTATGCGCTCTGCGCCTGAAAGCCGACGTGAGCGAAGAGAAGTCCGAACTGCCCACGGTCACGGGCGTCTGGCGCACAGCCGATTGGCACGAGCGGGAGATTTATGACATGATGGGCATCCGCTTCCGCGGACATCCCGACCTGCGGCGGATCCTGATGTGGGAAGGTTATCCTTATTTCCCTTTGCGAAAGGACTTTCCGCTGGCAGGCAGGCCCAGTGACCTTCCCGAGGTGGCTTTTACGGACCCCGCGCCCATGGCAGGAGGGCCATTTGTAACCATTGCCGGGGGCAAAGATACGATTTCCCGAGAACCGCGCGTTAGAATTCCAGATACGGACAGCCTGGCGATGAATGCCCGGGTCGAGCGGCGGAAGGACATCAAAGGCTCGCACGGCCGGGCGCACGGCCCAGGGCCAGCAGATCCTAACCAAAACCATGGCTGAGGTTCGCGAATTTGAATTTAAGGAACCGGCCGCTCAGGCGGCCGACGCCCGGCGCATGCTGGCCCATGCCCCGGAGCTGCCGCACGGTCAGGAAGACTCTGACATTGCCGGCGATAAGATGGTGTTGAACATGGGACCGTCGCACCCGGCGACCCATGGCGTGCTGAGGATCGTGCTCGAACTGGACGGCGAGATCATCACCAAGGCGATGCCAGACGTGGGTTATCTCCACCGCGGCGATGAAAAGATCGCCGAGAACATGACCTACACCCAGTTCATCCCTTACACGGATCGGCTGGATTACCTGGCGCCTTTGGCCAACAACGTCGCGTATGTCCTGGCGGTCGAAAAACTGCTGGGGATCGACCGCCAGCTGCCTGCCAGGTGCCAGTTCATTCGCGTCATTTGCGCCGAACTGGCGCGCGTTTCCTCGCATCTCCTGGGCCTCGGCTCCTTTGCCATGGACGTCGGCGCAATGACTGTTTTTCTGCACACGTTCACCGAACGGGAAAAGATCTACAACCTATGCGAATCCCTGACTGGGGCGCGCTTCACGACGAGCTATACTCGCATCGGAGGGCTCGCACGCGATTTGCCGCACGGGTGGGTGGAACAATGCCGCAAGTTTTGCAAAGAAGTGGTGGTGAACCTCAACGAGACCGAAACGCTCCTGACGCGCAATCGAATCTTTGTGGATCGCACCCAGGGTGTGGCCATCATTTCCAAGGAAGACGCCATCGATTACGGTTTGAGCGGGCCGAATCTTAGGGGCAGCGGCATTGAGCACGACCTGCGCAAGACACAGCCTTACCTGGTTTACGACCAACTGGAGTTCGAGGTGCCGGTTGGGTCCGCGGGCGACTGCTACGATAGGTACCTGTTGCGGATCGAGGAGATACGCCAGAGCGTGCGCATTCTTCACCAATGCCTGGATAAACTGCCTTCCGGCTCGGTGAACGTCCCGGATACGAAGATCGTGCTGCCCCCCAAGCAACGGGTATTGACCCGGATGGAAGAATTGATCCACCACTTCATCAATGTCACCCAGGGCATCAACGCGCCTCCCGGTGAAATCTACTTTGCTCACGAGAATCCCAAAGGTGAACTGGGCTTTTACATCAACAGCAAAGGCGGCGGCACTCCTTACCGGCTTAAGATCCGCGCCCCCTCCTTCGTTAACCTAAGCATCCTGCCGCACATCCTGCCAGGGCACATGGTCAGTGATGTCGTGGCCATTCTGGGTTCTTTCGATTTTGTCATGGGGGAATGCGATCGATGAATTTGCCCAACGCCCAACCCACACCGAACCGGCTGCAGGAACAGCCGGATTTCGCGGTTCCCACGAGCCTTCAGACCGACCTCGATGAAGTCATCACGCACTATCCCCGGAAGCGCAGCGCTTCCTTAATGCTGCTGCATGCCGTCCAGGAGCATTTCGGCTATATCTCCCGACAAGCCGTAGAGTGGATTGCCGCCAAGCTCGAGCTTCAGCCCATTAACGTTTACGAGTTGGTGACCTTTTATCCGATGTTCCACCAGAAGCCGCTCGGAACATACCACCTCAAGGTCTGCCGCACGCTCAGTTGCGCCCTGGGTGGCTCTTATGAGCTGCACGAGCACTTCTGCGAGAAGCTGGGCCTGGACCCGCACGCCCACGGGCCACAGACTACTAAAGACGGAAAGTTCACCGTCGAGTTCGTCGAATGCCTGGCCAGTTGCGGCACTCCCCCGGTAATGATGTGCAACGATTCCTTTTACGAGGGTGTCTCCGAACAAAAGGCGAACCAGATCCTGGAGCAGTGCAAATAAGGCTGCGGAAAAAAATATGAGGCGCGTAAATCGCCAATCGAAAATCGTAAATGCGGGATGGCTGCCCGACATGGATTTGAACCATGACAAACAGATCCAGAGTCTGCTGTGCTACCGTTACACCATCGGGCAAACGAGCGGTTCTAAGGTAGAATTTCCAACGCGCGAGTCAAGGATTGACCAATAGTATGCCGGCCGAATACCGCCTTATTCTCAAGTACGCCGATCAGCCGGGTTACACGCCCGACCTCGAATGCTATTTGCGTTATGGCGGTTATGAAGCGCTCAAGAAGGCGCTGGCAATCGCTCCCAAGACTCTTCCAGACGGCAGACAAATCAGCGGTCCGGAGCAAATCCGGGATGACGTCAAGCTTGCCGGTCTAAGGGGTCGCGGCGGGGCAGGTTTTTCTTGCGGGTTGAAGTGGTCGTTTGTCGACCGGAAGAGTGGCAAACCGATCTATCTCATTTGCAACGCGGACGAATCTGAGCCCGGTACTTTCAAGGACAAACAGATTCTCTACAAAGACCCGCACCAGATGCTCGAAGGGATGATCATCTCCTGCTATGCCAATGATGTGCATCTGGCCTACATTTATATCCGCGGCGAGTTTGTGGAGGGGGCGAAAATCCTCAACCGCGCGCTCCAGGAAGCGCGAGCGAAGAACCTCCTTGGTAAAGGTATTCTGGGCGGCGGCTACGATTTGGAAATCCACGTGCATCGCGGAGCGGGCGCCTACATCTGCGGCGAGGAAACGGGTCTGATCGAATCGCTCGAAGGCAAACGCGCGTATCCGCGGATCAAGCCGCCTTACTTCCCGGCGGTACTGGGGCTCTACATGTGCCCCACGATCGTCAATAATGTCGAGACGCTCTGCGCCGTGAAGCATATCGTGGCGATGGGTGGCGCGGAATATGCCAGGCTGGGCACGCCCAATAATACCGGAACGCGCATCGTCAGCATCAGCGGCCACGTCAAGCGGCCGGGCTACTACGAAGTGGAGGTCGGCAAGGTGACCATGGGACAGCTGATCAATGATGCCGCTTTCGCCGGCGGCTTGCGGGAGGGGCGAAAGCTCAAAGCCGTTATTCCCGGGGGATCCTCGGCGAAAGTGTTCAAGGCCGGCGAAAAATTTAAACTCAAGCGCAAGGGCACCGATGGCAAAGACGCCGAGCAAGAGGTCGACATGCTGGACCTGCCCTACGATTTTGATTCGCTGATTGTCGCCGGCAGCATGTCAGGCTCAGGGGCAATTATCGTCATGGATGATTCGACCGATATCGTCGAGGCACTTTCCAACCTGAGCGAGTTCTACGCCCATGAGAGCTGCGGCCAATGCACCCCGTGCCGCGAAGGCTCGCTCTGGATGGCCAAGGCCCTTCACCGCCTGACTCATGGCCAGGGCAGAAAGGCCGATGCCGAATACCTGGTCCGCATCGCCGATAACATCCCCGGCGGCCGCACGATCTGCGCGTTTGGTGAAGCCTGCTCCTGGCCGGTGCAAAGCTTTGTCGCCAAGTTCAAGGATGAGTTTGTGGCGCGGGGGGCGGCGGATGAGGAAAGGAAAACGGCGAATGAAGCTCCTTCGATACCGCAAACCGCGCTTTCGGCTACATAGCCCGGAAAGGTCATGAACCCCCGAAACGTAAATCGACATCTCTCATTAACACCCCGCTTCAGCGGGGTGGCACAACGGCGGCGAAAAGCTTTAACCGCTTCAGCGGTTTCCACTCCACACGAGAAACCGCTGAAGCGGTTGAAAGCCCCTCAGCATTCGCACACCCCGCTGAAGCGGGGTGTTAATGAAAAGCCTCAGAAGGCTTGGAAAGCCCTGATTCGGAGCCGCCACGCAGAAATTCACGCCGGCAAGAGCAGAGTGCGTGCAGCGGCACATGTGATGAGGGACAGGGAGCTCCATTAAACATGTCAGCCACACCGACAACCGAACCGAAACCCGCTCCGCCTCCCGTTGACAAAATCAAAGTCAAAGTGGACGGCAAGGAAGTCGACGTTCCGAAGACCACTCCTGACCCGCTGACAGGAAAGCCGCTGCCCACGACGATGATCCAGGCGTGCAACGTCGCGCGAGTCGACGTGCCGCATTATTGCTATCACCCCAAGCTGCCCGTCGCCGGCAATTGCCGCATGTGCCTGGTCGAATTCGGCATCCCCGCCGTTGGGCCAGACCGCAAACCCATTCTCAACCCGGATGGCACGGCCAAGATTTCGAAATCACCGCGCCCGGCCATCGCCTGCGCTACCCCGGTTTCGCCGGGCATGGAAATCTATACCAATACACCGGCCGTGAAGCAGATGCGCGAAGGGGTGTTGGAGTTTCTGTTGATTAATCATCCGCTGGATTGCCCTATTTGTGACCAGGCCGGTGAATGCAAGCTGCAGGAATACTCAGTGGATTATGGCCGATCCGAGAGTCGCTTTGTGGAAACGAAAGTCCACAAACCAAAGCGAGTCGATCTGGGCCCCAGGATCGTGCTGGACGATGAGCGCTGCATTTTGTGCACGCGCTGCATCCGGTTTACCAAGGACGTGGTGGGCGACGATGCCCTCGGGATCGTCAACCGGGGCAGCTACAACACCCTCACGGCGTATCCCGGCAAGATTTTCGACAACAACTACACCCTCAACACGGTGGACATCTGCCCCGTCGGCGCGCTGACTTCGAAGGATTTCCGGTTCCAGATGCGGGTTTGGTTTCTCAAAGAGACCAAGAGCGTGTGCACCAGTTGCGCCACTGGCTGCGACATCATTGTCGGTTCACGCGAGGAGAAAATATATCGTTATGAACCGCGCGAAAATGACGCCGTCAATTCCTCGTGGATGTGCGACTACGGCCGGCTCAACTACAAGTGGATCGGCCGCGCTGACCGTTTAATTGAAGTGCGCACCCCCAATTCGAACCGGCTGACCTGGACGGACGCCTTGAAGGCAATCTCGGACAAGCTCAGCCAGGTATCACCGGGCTCGGCAGCCCTGATCGGCTCGGCTCGCCAGACCAATGAGGAACTCTACCTGCTGGCTAAGCTCGCCAAAAAGTTGGAGGCCTTGACCGATTCCGTGCCGCGGCAGGGGGAGGCGGACAAATTGCTGCTTAACGCCGACCGCAACCCGAACAGTGCCGGAGCCCGACTGACCGGCATGGCCGCCGAACCCATGGGGGCAAACCTGCCCAAAATCGCCGAAGGCATTCGCTCGGGACGCATCAAAACTTTGCTCGTGTTCGGGGAGGATGTGACCAAGTCCGGGATTGGGACGGATTTACTCGGAACGCTCGACACTCTCATCGTGAGCGACATTCTGCCCAATGCGACCACGCAGCTGGCCCACTATCTTCTGCCCGGTTGCGCGCACGCCGAAAAGCGCGGCAGCTATACCAATATTAAGGGCCGGGTGCAGAAGTTTATGAAAGCCGTCGAACCGCCAGGCGATGCCAGGCCGGAATGGGAATTTCTGCACGAACTCATTTTCAACGCCACCGGCCAGAACGGTTATGCCAGCATCGAAGGCCTTTTTAACCAGATGGCGGCCGAGGTCCCGGCCTTTCGGGAACTCACGTGGGCGAAACTCGGCGACTCCGGAGTGACCGTCCCCTTATGATCTGGCTGGCTCAATTATCCCCCTTCGCCCAGTTCGCGCTGTTCAGCGCGATCAAGATCGTCTGCGTTTTTTCCGTATTGATGTTCATTGTCGCGTACGCGGTCTGGGTCGAGCGCAAAGTCTCCGCTTCGATCCAGGACCGCATCGGGCCGAATAGAGTCGGCCTTTTTGGCCTGTTGCAGCCGGCCGCCGACGCCGTAAAGTCGTTTCTCAAGGAAGATTTTACACCGGGGCACGTTCGGAAAGTCTATTTTTGGCTGGCCCCGGCAATTGTGATGATCCCCAGTCTTCTAACAGTAGCGATCATCCCATTCGGTTCGCAACTTGGTGATCAGAAAATGGTGATCGCGGACCTCAATGTCGGCATTCTCTACACGTTCGGCATTGTCTCGCTGGGAGTCTACGGCATCGTGCTGGCCGGGTATGCAGCCAATTCGAAATATCCGTTCCTGGGAGGTATCCGCTCGAGTGCCCAGATGATCTCCTACGAGATTGCCATGGGTATGTCCGTGATCCCTCTTTTCCTGTTGGTCGGCAGCCTGAACCTGGGCCAGGTCGTTGAGTACCAAACCGGCAGCATCCTGCACTGGCTGATTTTCAAGCAACCTCTCGCGTTCGGGATTTTTCTGGCCGCCATGTTCGCCGAAACCAATCGGCTGCCCTTCGACCTGCCCGAATCGGAGCAGGAACTGGCCGGCGGCTACAACGTTGAGTACAGTTCCATAAAGTTTGCGCTGTTCTTTATGGGCGAATACGCCGCCATGACCGCCGCCTCGGCAATGCTGGTTACTTTGTTCCTGGGCGGTTGGACCTTGCCCATTGCCGGACTGGACAAACCGGCGCAAAGCATTGGCATCGGATTGGCGCATATTGGGATTTTCCTGGGGAAGATGTTGGTGGTCGAATTCATGATAATCTGGGTCCGCTGGATGTGGCCTCGTTTTCGCTACGATCAATTAATGGATCTGGGCTGGCGCCGCTTCATCCCCTTAGCACTGGCCAACATCGTACTGACCGCAGTCATTCTTTTCTTGGTAACAAAGTGATCGTCAAACGCAAAAAACTGAATCTTTGGGAGCGGCTTTACTTGCCGGCAATCGTCGGCGGATTTAAAGTCACCCTCCGTCACTTTTTCAGAAAAAAAGTGACGATGCAGTATCCCGAGGAGAAATGGGTTGTGCCAGAGGGCTATCGCGGGGCGCCTTACCTTGTCAAAGATCAGGAGGGGCGGACCAAGTGCGTGTCCTGCCAATTGTGCGAGTTTGTCTGCCCGCCCAAAGCCATTCGCATCATCCCGCCCGGACCCGCTGGAGATCCGGAGGCCGGCAACGTTGAAAAGGCGCCCAAGGAATTTGAAATCAATATGCTCCGCTGCATCTTCTGCGGCTTCTGCCAGGAAGTCTGCCCGGAAGAGGCGATTTACCTGATGAAAGATTATTCGCTGACCGGCACCAGCCGGGAGGCGCTCATCTACAATAAAGAAAAACTTCTCGCCCTGGGCGGGGTCCATCAGGACCAGATTCACAAGTGGAAAAAGAAAGCCGAAGAGGCTCTCGCACAGGGCGTGCCCCCTTGATTCAGCGGCCGGACCGACCGCTGAGCTTCGATTGGGAAGAATGGATTGACCGAGTTGGAACGAACGATTTGTCGCAATGTTAACGGACATTTTATTTTATGTTTTCGCATTCCTGACGCTGGTCTTCGGATTCCTGGTCGTACTGAATCCTTTCAGCTCCAATCCAGTCACTAGCGCCATGTTTTTAGTCCTGACGATTGCTTCGTTGGCTGGGCTGTTCGTGCTGCTGCACGCCTTCTTTCTGGCGGCAGTGCAAGTCCTGGTCTATGCCGGGGCGGTGATGGTCTTATTCCTTTTCGTCATCATGCTCCTGGACCTGCCGAGCGAGGAACGGCGTGGCATTAAGAAAGCGGGCATCGTTCTTGGTTTGATTTCCGTGGGGGCGATCATCGCGGTAACTCTGCAGAGCCTGTTGCATTCGCCGCTCAACCCGGAACCGGCGCCGGTGCTGGAAGGCAGCACGATTGCTCTGGGCAAACTCCTTTTCACGCAGTACCTGTTGCCGTTTGAAATCATCTCGGTACTGCTGTTGGTGGCGATGGTCGGAGCAATCCTCCTCAGCAAGAAAGACCTGAAATGAACATCGGAGTCGAACATTATCTGACGGTTAGCATCATTCTGTTTTGCCTGGGGCTATTGGGTGTGATCGTGCGCCGCAACCTGCTGGTCATTTATATGGGGCTTGAACTCATGCTCAATGCGGCCAATCTGGCCCTGGTGGCCTTTTCGAGATTCAATAACGACCTGGAGGGGCAAGTTTTCGTGTTCTTCATCATCACGGTGGCGGCAGCGGAGGTCGCGGTGGGTCTGGCCTTAATCGTCGCGCTCTATCGCAAACGAAGGACCGCGCACGTGGAGGACCTGACGTTATTGAAACTCTGAGCCGACCGATGACACTCGTGGCCATTCCCTGGATCGCGCTGTTTCTGCCGCTACTGGCAGCGGCGCTCATTACGCTCTTTACGCGCCACGACCGCAAACTCAGCGCCGGCTTGTCCATCGCGGCCGTGGTCTGCGGCTTTATCCTGAGCATCGTGTTCGTCGCCGCAAACGGCTGGCAGACCACAGGCGAATCCATCTCCACGTGGCTTGCGATTGGGAATTTCCAGGTTGATTTCGGCTTGCGACTGGACGCGCTCAGCATGCTCATGATGCTGGTGGTGACGGGTGTGGCCAGCGTGATCCATATCTACTCCTGGGGCTACATGCACGACGACCCCGGGTTTTCTCGCTTCTATGCTTTCCTAAGCCTTTTCACTACTTCGATGCTGGGGATCGTCCTGGCCAACAATTTCCTGGAACTCTTTATCTTTTGGGAATTGGTAGGGGTTTCCAGTTACCTTCTGATCGGCTTCTGGTTTGAACGCCCGGCGGCGGCGGATGCAGGAAAAAAGGCCTTCCTTACCACTCGTTTGGGTGACTTCGGGTTTCTGTTGGGCATTCTCATGGTTTGGTCCACGCTGGGCTCCCTCAATTTCGCGACGCTGCAAGACAAGCTCCAGGCCAACCCGCAGGGCTGGGGAGCCTTGGCCACGACGGCGGGCTTGCTGATCTTTTGCGGTGCGGTTGGAAAAAGCGCTCAGTTTCCGTTGCACGTGTGGTTGCCCGATGCCATGGAGGGACCGACGCCAGTTAGCGCTTTGATCCACGCCGCCACGATGGTGGCCGCAGGTGTGTACATGCTCTGCCGGGTCCTCTTCCTGCTCAATGCTCCGGCGCTCCAAGTGATTTCGTGGGTTGGCGGCTTTACCGCGCTGTTCTCGGCGCTCATCGCGGTGCAGCAAAACGACATCAAACGGATCCTCGCCTATTCGACGCTTTCGCAACTGGGTTATATGGTCATGGCGGTTGGTCTGAATGGTCCTGCTCAAGCCATGTTCCATCTGACCACCCATGCTTTCTTCAAGGCGTTGTTGTTCCTGGGCGCCGGCTCGGTCATCCTCGCCCTGCATCATGAGCAGGACATTTGGAAAATGGGCGACCTGCGCCAACGGATGCCCGTCACGTACTGGACCTTCCTCGTGGCAACGCTGGCACTGGCTGGCGTGGTGCCCTTCAGCGGTTTTTACAGCAAAGATGCGATCCTGGGTCTTGCGGTCGAACAGCATGCTTATGGGCGCTTCGCCCTGGGAGTCGCCGTGGCCGTCCTGACCACCTTTTACATGTTCCGCCTGGTATTTGTGGTCTTTGGTTCCACGGCCAAGTCTGAAGCCGCCGGTCATGCTCATGAATCGCCCCCGGTTGTTCTCTTTCCGCTCCGCGCACTGGCAGTGTTCAGTGTCATCGCCGGGGTCATCGGGATCGAAAACGTTTACGCTTCCCAGTTTAAAGTCGGCGCGACCCTCAGCTTCGGACAACAACTGGTCGCTCCCTTCGTGGAGGCACCCTGGGCGGCGTCCCTCGGACTGCTGGCTGTGGCGGTAGGTTTCTTTGCCGCCTATTCACTCTACGCCGGCGCAGTGCAAGATCCATTGCCGGCAAAGCTCGGTCCCGTCGCAACCTGGATGCGCGACCGGTTCTACCTGGATGAATTTTACCAGGCTACGGTTATCCGTCTGCACAACTTTCTCGCCGCCATCGCCGACTGGAGCGATCGGTGGCTCATCGCCGGGTTAGGGGTGCGTGGCGTTCATGGGACTACCGAAATCGTCGGACGAATCCTGCGCGAACTACAGACTGGCAACCTGCAAACCTATGCCTTTCTGTTCGCTCTGGGAGTAGCGCTGGTGCTCTTGTTCATGCTGCGATGAGCCCTTTGACCTACATTCTCGGCTGGCCTTTCCTGGCCGCCATGGTCCTGGCATTTGTGCCCCGTAATTACCGCGTGGTCATTCGCGGAGCCGCGCTGGCCGCCACTTTTCTCTCGGCGGTCTTTGCGTTGAAAATGTTTATCCAATTCACCGCCGCACCGACGGGCCTGGATGGCTGGTACAAATTCGAGCAACAGGAGGCTTGGGTTCCAGCTCTGGGTATTGGCTATCACGTCGGTGTCGATGGGATCAATGTCGGCCTGGTTCTGATGGGCGCGATCGTC